>Ga0209121_10001404_pt1 | contig 25271 bp, 27 predicted proteins | sample Cruoilmetagenom3_FD_187292 | JGI IMG/M metagenome (GOLD analysis project Ga0209121, IMG submission 187292) | Oil polluted marine microbial communities from Coal Oil Point, Santa Barbara, California, USA - Sample 3 (SPAdes) (version 2) | ecosystem: Environmental > Aquatic > Marine > Oil seeps ... | reverse complement strand
GGCTAATTCTTCCGTCAAAAGTGTTAATTGCCGACAAAGACGGATGATTTCGGCTTCAAAACCTGCGTATCAGCATTGGTTTCAGGCTAAACACGTACATAGGCAAGCCTATAACGATGAATGAAATGTACTTCATGCTGTTGGTTTTATGTTTTTCAGCCTGCCGTATCCATTGTCGAGATTAAAGCCATTAACTTCTTTAATGTTGCATTACGAATATTAAGATAGACGGAGTTTACCCGATTAACCACGCTTGCACAACCACTTGGTGAGATATTTACGCTATTTTTGCCGCCCGTTCTATTAAAACACTATCCGTTGGGATTAATATCTTGAATTGGAAGCTCTTTAAGTGTAAAAATGTCGCGGGGAAAAACCATTGTCCAGAAAACGGGCATGTTGTAAAAAATATTTAAAAAATTTATCGAACATAGTTAGTATATAGGAATTATTACTATATAGTAGTAACTATGGATTATGGAAAAACAAAAATGAGCAGTGCTGAGATAGACAATAAAACTTGCTGGTTTACAGGTTTGTGTAGAGAAACGGGCCTGAAAGTTACCCCACAGCGAGTGGCAATATATAGAGAACTAATCAATACAGACGAGCATCCTTCGGCAGAGATGCTGTATCAGAAGGTCAGAGAGCTGTTTCCAAGCATATCATTAGATACGGTTAACAGGACGCTGCTGACGCTCAAAGAGATTGGTGCGGCATTTGTTGTGGAAGGTTCGGGCGACGCCAAGCGATTTGACGGCGGTATGGAGAAACATCAGCATTTTAAGTGCGTAAAGTGCAAAAGAATCGTCGATTTCCACCACAAGCCCTTCGATGTTATAAAGGTGCCCGGAAACATCGCAAAGAAATTCAAAATTCTGAGAAAGACCGTATACGTCGAGGGTATATGCGATTTATGTTTGCAGAAATAGCATTGTGAAAGCAGAAATTAAATAACAAAACAATCATTTTGATCGAAATTATAATGTAAAAACTAATACGGGCATAGCGTTGCGGATGGCTTTGTATCGGCTCTTTGACAAGTTAATTTTCTAATGTTAAACAGGGATTTTTTGTCCCTTCGATTAACAAGGCACAACTCCTTTCAGATCGGCTTATTTCCGAATTCGTACAGGCGCGGGCTTTTTCAGCTTTGACAGAATTGGCACAGATATTGGTTGTCAAAATGACAGTCTCATACGAAAGATACGATGTCGCTCAGAGTATGTTATTCTTTTCTGTTACAAGAGTTAAGAACGTTTCAATTTCAATTGGTACGCCTTTTGCAATAAGTAATTGATGAACAACGCATTACGGAAAGTTGTACAGAAGTAAGGTAAGTTGATAAATTGAAAGGAGCATTATCATGAATGCTAAAATAAAACGAAGTGGAATTACCTTGTTAATCGTCCTAGCCTTTTTGTTCACCATGGTCCCGACGGCATCTGCTCATGAAGACGAGCTAACATCCCTGCAACAGACATCGAAGGCTTTTTCATCCGTCGCAAAAAAGGCTGTCCCGGCGGTGGTTTTCATCAAGGTCGAGAAGAGCGTAGAAACCGGTTCAATGGCCGGATCGAACACGCCGTTTGGAAATAGCGATCCGTTCGATTTCTTCCGTGAACGCGAGCCTCGCACGCCGCGCGAGCGTCGCCAGATGGGCCAGGGTTCAGGCTTTATCATTAGTGATGATGGCTATATTGTCACGAACAACCATGTGGTCGGCGATGCGGATGTAATTACCGTCAAAGTTAATGATGGACGCGAATTCACCGCCAGGAAAATTGGAAGCGATGAGAAGTCCGACGTTGCGGTAATAAAGATCGACGGCGAAAACCTGCCTACGCTGCCTTTGGGTGATTCTGATGCGCTTGATGTAGGTGAATGGGTCATAGCCATCGGCAATCCCTTTGGCCTGGCGGAAACACTTACATTTGGAATAGTCAGTGCGAAAGGTCGCCGCACGGTTGGAATCAACGATTACGAAGATTTTATCCAGACGGACGCCGCCATCAATCCGGGTAATTCCGGTGGGCCTTTGATTAATCTTGAAGGCGAAGCCATCGGGATCAATACCGCAATTTTCAGCAGCAGCGGCGGAAGTGTCGGTATCGGCTTCGCAATCCCCATCAACATGGCCAAAAATATAAAGGACCAACTGGTCAAAGACGGGAAAGTGACTCGCGGACAATTGGGCGTCATGATCGGCGAGTTGACACAAGACCTTGCAGACTACTTTGGAGCTGATTCCACAAAAGGTGTGCTGGTGAGTGATATTCTGAAGGATTCACCGGCGGAGAAGGCGGGATTAGAGGCCGGCGATATCATCCTGAAAATAGACGGCCGGGATGTCGAAGGCACAGGGCAGTTGCGAAATACCGTCGCTATGGTAGCCCCCGGAACCAAAGTCCAGTTGCTTGTCTATCGCGACGGCAAGGAAAAAACAGTTACTGTCGGCATAGGAGAGCTATCGGAAACCGTTGCCAATAAAGAAGCTTCAGAATTGCCCAAAAAATTGGGATTGACCGTTCAGGATTTGACAGAAGACATGCGTCAATATTACAGCCTCGGGTCGGACGAAGGAGTCGTTGTATCCGGTGTAGATTCAGACAGCCGTGCTTTCGCGACAGGCATCAGGCCGGGAACGATTATTTTAAGTGTGAATCGGAACAAAGTAGCCTCTACGAAAGAATTTGGTGAGGCGTTGCAGGCATCAGTCAAGACTAAAAAGGTACTTTTGTTGATAAAGGAACAAAGGTATACACGATTTGTGGTTCTTCCACTTGAATAAGATTTAGTTCTTGACTGCTGAAGGCCCGATTGTTCCTATTTAATGGAATCTGGGAAGAACCATTAGAGCAATCGGGCTTTTCATCAGGGTCGATTGAGCGTATTTCGAGTGATTTAACCAATGTACTGTAAATTAAAGTAACTCCGTTCGAATCGTATTAGGAGTAAAATTTAGAAAGTGAGGAAACTATGGAATTAAAGGGAAGTAAAACGGAAAAAAATTTGTTAGCTGCTTTCGCTGGTGAATCACAGGCAAGGAACAGGTACACGTATTTTGCGAGCCAGGCCAGGAAAGAAGGTTATATGCAGATTTCCGCAATTTTTGAAGAAACTGCCAACCAGGAAAAAGAGCACGCCAAGCGGGAGTTCAAATTTCTCAAGGGCGGCGAGGTTGAAATCACGGCCGCATTTCCCGCCGGCGTCATCGGCAGCACCGTCGAGAATCTGAAGGCAGCCGCAGCCGGTGAACACTACGAAACAACCCAAATGTATCCGGAATTCGCGAATGTCGCCAAAGAAGAGGGATTTAATGAAATAGCGAAGGTATTCAGTAACATTGCTGTGGCTGAAAATTACCATGAGCAGCGATATCTTGCGCTTGCCAAAAATATAGAGGACGGCGTTGTATTCAAACGCGAAAAGCCGGTGCGATGGGTGTGCAGAAACTGCGGCTATGTTCACGAAGGACCGGAAGCCCCGGATGTATGTCCGGCTTGCGCGCATCCTCAAAGTTACTACGAACTGGAGGCTGCCAACTACTAAACAAACAACGGAGATGGCTAATGTTGAACTGCTGAAATCTTCGCTGAATGAGTTTCACAAAGTATATCACGGCGAAAGCAAGTGAAGGGCAGATTCTGATCAAGAAAAGAGGTGGAATATGACAGATGCGAAAAATACCATCACAATTAGTGGAAATCCGGTAGCGCTGGTAGGTGGCGGGCCGGGTGTTGGTGAACCGGCGCCGGATTTCGAGGCTGTGACCAATGACATGTCTCCATTCAAGCTCTCGGAGATTAAGGAGAAAGTGCTTGTCCTTTGCTCTGTCGGGTCGCTCGATACGTCGACCTGCGATACCGAAGTGCGCAAATTCAACGAGCAGGCAACATCCCTGGGCGACGATGTAGCCGTGCTGGTGATTAGTATGGACCTGCCTTTTGCCCAAAAGCGATGGTGCGGGGCGGCGGGCGTTAAGAACGTCCAGACCCTCTCAGACCATAAAAAGGCGGATTTCGGCAACGCGTACGGTGTCCTGATAAAAGATCTGCGACTTCTGGCCCGGGCCGTATTTGTTGTAGACAAAAAGGGTGCGATTCGTTACATAGAGATTGTTGACGAGCTATCGAACGAGCCTAATTACGAAGCAGCACTAAAAGCGGTAAGAGAAATCTAAAGATGAGACAACTAAAGCCAAATATATATGCAGTCGGAGCAATTGACTGGGATGCAAGATTGTTCGACCGGCTGATTCCACTGCCGGACGGTACGAGCTATAACTCGTACCTCGTATGCGGTACCGAAAAAACTGCATTGATTGACACGGTCGATCCGACGAAAACTGATATCCTGCTCGGGAATATCGTCGGCGCCGCTGTCGATAAGATTGACTACATTGTGGCAAATCACGCCGAACAGGACCATTCAGGGTCTCTACCTGATGTGCTGCTGCTGTATCCGGATGCCAAGGTGGTGACAAATCCGAAATGTAAAGAAATACTGAAAGATTTACTCGGCATCGAAGAAGAAAAATTTATCACCGTCGAGGACGGGCATGAACTCTCATTGGGCGACAAGACGCTAAAGTTTATATATACGCCATGGGTTCACTGGCCGGAAACTATGAGCACTTACCTTCCGGAAGAGAAAATACTTTTCTCCTGCGATTTCTTTGGAGCGCATCTTGCCGCGAGCAGACTGTTCGTTGAAGATGAAGCTACGGTCTACGAATCGGCCAAGCGGTACTATGCCGAGATTATGATGCCTTTCAAGAGGCAGATAAATGCCAATCTCGCAAAGCTCGACAGTCTCGACGTGGAAATGATCGCCCCGAGTCACGGACCAGTATACGACAGACCTGAGTTTATAATTGACGCTTACAAAGACTGGGCATCCGACAATGTTAAGAACGAAGTTATCGTCGCTTATGTTTCGATGCACGGCAGCACGGCCAAAATGGTTTCGCATTTTGTCGAGGCTCTGATCGAAAGGGGCATTAAGGTGCGTCAGTTTGAGCTCGCCACGGTCGATATCGGCAAACTGGCGATGGCCCTTGTCGATGCGGCGACTATTGTGATAGGCTCGCCGACGGTTTTGATCGGGCCTCATCCCAGCGCAGCCTATGCCGCGTTTCTTGCCAACGCTCTTCGGCCTAAGACGAGGTTTGCTTCGATCATAGGCTCATACGGCTGGGGCGGCAAAATGGTCGAGCAGTTGACAGCGATGATGCCGAATATCAAAGCTGAGATTCTTGAACCCGTACTGGCTAAAGGCGAACCGAAGCAGGCCGATTTCGCCGCCCTGGACAGACTCGCCGACGAAATTCTGGCCAAACACAAAGAAAACGGAATCGTGAATTAGAGTCCTCAAATTATGAAAGGTATTGATTATGGCTAAGAAACTACAAATCTATAAATGCAATATGTGTGGTAATATTGTTGAGGTGCTTCATGGAGGCGCAGGGGAGCTGGTCTGTTGCGGCAAGCCGATGGAGCTGCTCGACGAAAAAACCGCCGACGCTACCACAGAAAAGCATGTCCCGGTAATCGAGAAAATCGAAGGCGGCTACAAGGTCAAGGTCGGCTCCGTACCGCACCCAATGACAGAAGAGCATTTAATCGAGTGGATCGAGCTGTTAGCAGACGGCAAAGCTTACAGACAGTTCCTGGAGCCGGCAGCCGCACCGGAAGCGATATTCCATATCGAAGGCGCCTCGGTTAGTGCAAGAGAGCATTGCAACGTCCACGGATTATGGAAGGGATAGATAATGATCAGCAAAAAGATGGAAAAAGCTTTGAATGAGCAGGTTAATGCCGAGTTGTATTCGGCTTACCTCTATCTGTCGATGGAAGCCTATTTCAAGTCGCTGAATTTGAATGGTTTCGCCAACTGGATGAGAGTGCAGACGCAGGAAGAAGTCTCGCACGCGATGAAGATTTACGGATTTGTCGACGAGCGGGGCGGCCGAATCACCTTAAAGACAATCGAGGGGCCACAGACAAAATGGGATTCGCCGCTGGCGGTGTTCAAGGACATTTACAAACACGAGCAGAAAGTTACGAGCCTGATTAACGACCTGGTGAATCTGGCGATTGAAGAAAAAGACCATGCAACAAACACCTTTTTGCAGTGGTTTGTCAACGAGCAGGTCGAAGAGGAGGCATCCGCCGACCAGGTAGTCCAGCAGCTCAAAATGATGGAGAAGGCGCCGGGCGGAATGTTTATGCTCGACCGCGAGTTGGCCCAGAGAGTCTTCACGCCTCCTGCAGCAGAAGGAGAATGACATTCTTGTCAATGCCAGAATTTGAATCTGGTGAGGCGGCTGAACAGTGCGAGTGAACAGCCGTAAAGCACGGTTTAGATTTTTGTTTGTTCAGAAAGGAGTTTAAAATGAGTGATTCAAAAAAGTTAACAACCGCATTCGGAATTCCGGTTGGTGATGACCAGAATTCCATGACGGCCGGCAGTCGCGGACCAGCCCTGATGCAAGACGCTCATCTTATGGAAAAACTGGCTCATTTCGACCGTGAACGCATCCCCGAGCGAGTTGTGCACGCCAAGGGTGCTGGAGCAGGCGGTTATTTCGAAGTAACCGTAGATGTAACTAAATATACCAAAGCCAAATTTCTTTCCAAAGTTGGTAAGAAGACCGAGGTTTTTGCCCGGTTCTCAACCGTGGGTGGTGAAAAGGGCTCGGCGGATTCGGCACGCGATCCTCGCGGCTTCGCAGTCAAATTCTACACGGAAGATGGCAATTACGACTTCGTGGGCAACAATACGCCGGTATTCTTTATACGGGACCCTCTCAAGTTTGCCGATTTCATCCACACCCAGAAACGGCATCCGGCTACTAACTGCCCCGATCCCGATATGTTCTGGGATTTTCTTTCGCTGACTCCCGAATCAATCCACCAGGTTACTGTTCTGTTCTCCGACCGGGGCACGCCGGCTACTTTCCGCAACATGAACGGCTACAGCAGTCACACTTACAAATGGTACAATAAAAAGGGCGAGTATTTCTGGGTGCAATATCATTTCAAGACCGACCAGGGGATAAAGAACCTTACGAGAAAACAAGCGACTCGTTTAGCAGGTGAGAATCCCGATCACGCCACAAAAGATTTGTATGATGCTATCGAGCGGGGCGAATATCCGAGTTGGACGCTGCAGATGCAGATCATGACGCCCGAACAGGCAAAAGATTATCGATTCGACATCTTCGATATAACCAAGGTCTGGCCCCACAGTGATTTTCCCCTGATTGAAGTCGGCCGGCTTGTCCTGAATCGCAATCCCAAGAACTACTTTGCCGAGGTAGAACAAGCCGCTTTTGGCCCCGGCAATCTCGTGCCGGGAATCGCCGCATCTCCGGACAAGATGCTGCAGGCCCGAATCTTCTCTTACCACGACACGCACATCCATCGTTTGGGGCCCAACTATCACCTGATACCGGTAAACTCGCCCAAAGCCGCACCGGAGAAAAGCTACCAGCGAGATGGATTTATGCGTGTTGACGACAACGGCGGCTCCGGCCCGAATTACTGGCCCAACAGCGCCGGAGGCCCGGCACCGGATCCAGATTCGCTTGAGCCGCCCTTCGATGTCTCCGGCCAGGCGGCCCGCCAGGCTTATGCGCACCCCAACGATGATTTCGTGCAAGCCGGCAACCTTTACCGTGACGTTATGACTGACGTGGATCGCGACCACCTTATCGGCAACATAACCAGCCATTTGAAAGGTGCTAAAAAACGAATACAACTGCGACAGACAGCAATATTCTACAAAGCCGACCCGGACTACGGCTCGCATGTGGCAAAGGAGCTGGACCTGAATATCAAGAAGGTTGAAAAACTGGCTGCAATGTCCCCGGAAGACAGGGCAAAAGCTACGGCCCAAGGCGCCTGAGCATCGATTATGTATATAAAATTTATTTGAAAATTGCATAGACACGACTGAAAGGAAAATAATAATGGTTATGCCTTTTAACGCTGACGAAATTTTTGAGATGGCCGAACAAATTGAAAGAAACGGAGGCAAATTTTATCGTGCAGCGGCGGAAAAGTTCCCGGCGGTGAATGAGGTCTTACTCGGCCTTGCCGCGATGGAAGATGAGCATCTGAAGACTTTTGCTGATATGCGGGCGGAGCTTTCAGGAACGGAAGTTGAAGAGCCGGTCTTCGATCCCGATGGACAGGCCCAGATGTATCTGCGCGTTATGGCCGATGGTAATGTTTTCGATGTCAAAGCCGATCCCGTCGAACAGTTGGCGATGAAGAATACACCTGAAGATGTCTTGAAAATGGCAATTGGTGTTGAAAGGGACTCGATTGCTTTTTATGTCGGCCTGAAAGAAGCTGTCTCGCGCAGAGCCGGTAAAGATAAGGTTGATGACATCATCAAGGAAGAAATGGGCCATATCGTCACTTTGAATGAGAAACTGCAGGATTTAACGTAGCGAAAGCGCAACAGCCCGGGAAGGCAGCATAATGACCGTTACATTTAACGCATTCGAAGTATTTGAAATTGCCGAGCAAATCGAACGAAACGGAACAGACTTTTACATCAGGGCGGCGGAACTTTTTGACGATCCCGACATCTGCCAAATGTTTCTCAGGCTGGCTGAATGGGAGAGGGAGCACGAATTGATTTTTGCCGGAATGAAACAGCAGCTTTCGGAACAAAGCCGGCAGGCAGGCAATTCGGGACCTGACGATTTACTGCCCGACCCGAGGGTTATGGCGGGCCTGGCCGTATTCGGAATGAGATCATATCCGGCCGAGGAGCTGCGCGGCAGGCAGGAAAAAACAGATATCATACGAAGGGCCGTGGAGAAGGAAAAGGACTCGATCGTTTTCTACCACGGCTTGAAGGAGTTTGTACCCGCCGGAGCCGATAAGGAAAAGATCGATGATATAATTAAAGAAGAAATGGGGCACATTGTGACCCTTGATCAGTCATTGAAACAATACGATTAGCCCGATCGATTCAGGAAAACACGGATGTTAGACTTGGAATCCCTGTATAAATTAAACTATCCAATGTGTATAATCTGCTCGAAGAAGGCCGGTAAATTCGATGGGTGCATTGTCAATACGGTATTTCAGATTGTGCCCGAGCCCCCGATGGTTACCGTCAGTGTCAATAACGAATGTCTGACACACCAGTACATTACAGACGGCAGGGCGTTCACATTGTCTGTTCTAGCCGAACGCACACCATTGGAGTTTATTCGCAAATGGGGCTTCAAGTCCGGCAGAGATATAGACAAATTCGAACAGGCAGAATACAAAACAGGCCGGACCGGCATACCGATTGTGCTGGATAACGCGGCGAGTTTTATCGAAGCCGAAGTGGTCGAGACGATTGAAGTCAAAACACATACGCTCTTCATCGGCAGGATTGTTGCCTGTGAAACGATCGACGAGCAGAAAATACCGATGACTTATACGTATTACCGCGATGTTAAAGGAGGCAAAACGCCAAGAACCGCGGCAACATTTATAGCAAAGAAGAAACCAACTGACAATTTAAAACAAGGAGCTAACAATATGAAAAAATACAAGTGCTTAATGTGCGGCTACATTTATGATCCGGCGGTAGGCGATCCTGAAAGTGATATCAAACCGGGCACGGCCTTTGAAGATTTGCCGGATGACTGGGTTTGTCCGGATTGTGGCGTGGGTAAAGATGAATTCGAGCCGGTTGAAGATTAATCGCTTTTTCAGATAAAAACTGTACGAAATAAGTAGATATGCAGGAAATAAAACCATCGGTTGATGATAGAGTGAAGCTATGCGCAGAAACTGTAGCTGGCCCCAGCGCGTTGGTTGTCTTCGGGGCATCCGGCGACCTGACTCACAGGAAACTGCTGGTCAGTATGTTCAAGCTTTTTACACAGGAACTGCTGAGCGACAGATTTTATCTCCTGGGGTGCGGCCGGAAGAAATTCTCGGATGAAGATTTTCGCAGTAAAACTGAGAAGTCTTTACGGGATAGCTCCGACTTTTTATCCTCGAAACATTTAGATGCTTTCGTGAGCAAGCTCTATTATATAGACGGCGACTATAACGATGCCGACTTATACGAACATATCGCTTCGAGAGTCGCGGAATTAAACCGAAAACACAATGTCGGCGGAAACCTCGTTTTTTATCTGGCGGTTCCTCCTTTCCTGTACACCACTATCGTCGAGCATCTCGACTCTTCAGGACTGGCCCGCACATCAAGTCCCGGCACGGAGGGACAGGTTAGGCTGGTCGTCGAAAAACCATTCGGCAGAGACCTCCAAAGCGCGGTGGATTTAAACAATAGTATCGGCCGATGCTTCAAAGAGTCCCAAATATATCGCATCGACCATTATCTCGGCAAGGAGACTGTCCAGAATATCCTGATGTTGCGGTTCGCCAACGCCATCTTCGAGCCGGTCTGGAATCGAAATTACATCGATAGCGTCCAAATCACAATTGCCGAAACTGATGGGGTACAGCACAGGGCAGGATACTACGATACCTCCGGTGCTCTTCGTGACATGTTCCAGAACCACATGCTCCAAATGGTTACTTTAGTGGCGATGGAGCCGCCCATATCCTTCGAGGCCGACCGCGTCCGCGACGAGAAAGTCAGACTGCTAAGGTCGATTCGGCCGTTCGATATCGATAAATTCGACGATTTTTGGGTGCGGGGACAATACGGTCCCGGCTCGATAAATGGCAAGCAAGTCAAAGGTTATCTGGAAGAAGTCGGAGTTAAGCCGGATTCGAAAACAGAAACCTTCGTCGCGGCCAAACTGTTCATCGACAACTGGAGGTGGCAGGGGGTTCCGTTTTATCTTCGGACCGGCAAGAGACTTCCGGTAAAGGATACGGAGATTGCGATTACTTTCAAGAAGCTGCCGTATTCGCTGTTTTCTTCCGCCGGCTTCGATGAGCTACCGCCGAACGTTCTTGTGCTGAAAATCCAGCCGGAAGAAGGAATAGCGCTGAGCTTTCAGGCCAAAAGGCCCGGCTCGAAAATGTGTATGAGCACACTAAATATGAATTTCAGTTACAAAAGTGTCTTTTACGTTGATATGCCCGAGGCTTATGAGAGACTGCTGCTCGATTGTATGGTAGGTGACCAGACGCTTTTTACAAGGCAGGATGATATCGAAATCTCCTGGCGGCTTTTGACGCCGCTGTTGCAGGCATGGGATCGGGATTCGTCGGCGCCTCATAAATACGCCGCCGGCAGCGGGAGCTTTCCAGAAGCTGACAAACTTATCGATACGGATGGTCGGCGATGGCGAAAACTTGCCGCGAAGTCCATGTACGACCATTATCAATAATATCAGGAGAAACTTCAAAAATGGGCGACAAGAACACGAAAGGTCAAACCTCTTATGATGTCTCAATCGTCCGGCCTCAGATGCACAGTGAGGATTTTAAAATGAGAGGCCGGGGCATGAAACCGCCGAGATTGAAGGCTGTAAAGAAAGGGCTTTTGACATTACATACTCTCGAACTTATGGCGACAACTATCTACCGGTTTCAGATTACCGGTGAGAATTGCGATTTCAATCGCCAGTTAATAGCCGCCATGTGTAACGAGATGACGCATTACCAGGATTTTCAGATCAAGTTATACGAATTCGGCTTCAAGCCATCCGTTACCAGATTGGCTTTCTGGTTTGCAGGTTTCGCATTCGGTTTTGGTTCCCGGTTGCTGGGAAAAAAGGCAATTCTCAAAACGGGAATCTGGGTCGAAACAAAAGCGGTCCATCACTATGCCGAGCTTCTCAATACCGTTGACTGGGACGAAGATACGCGCAAGGTAATCGAAAAAGACCAGGCCGATGAAGACGGGCATATCAGCAAATGGAAAAAACTACTTGAAGTAAGCGGCGAGGAAAAGGACAAAACAGCATGAAAATTTCTCAGCAAGGAGGAAAAGTCGTTTTTGAAAGTCTCGCAAAAGACAATTCGAAAGGTGTTTAACAACCTGAAATATGACTCTACCAGAAATTAACGGAATTTACAGAACAATAAGTAACCATCGCCTATGAAAACGGGTATAATGCAAAGCATATCGGTTAGGCAATGATAAGCTTGATAACGAAACATATAATTGTTCTTAGGAGGTAAAACAATGCCTGAATTTGGAAATCCATTTAGTGGACTCGCCGCAGACCGGAAGCTGACGGAGTCAGAATTGATTCGCGCCATTCGTTTCATGGTTGCTGCCGAATACGAAGCTGTTCAACTCTATATGCAACTGGCAGAATCAACCGACAACAAATTGGTCGTGGAGGTACTAAAGGATATCGCCGATGAAGAGCGCGTACATGCCGGCGAATTTTTGCGAGTGCTGCACGAATTGGCTACGGACGAACAGAAACTATATGATGAAGGCTCTGAAGAAGTACAGGAGATGTTAGATTAGCAGGGTAAGGGCACAAGTAAAGCACTTAGCGTGCCCGTAATCACGTATAGACGTTGCATTTTAAAGTCTCGGATTTTCTAAAAGTTCTTAAGCGATATGTAGTTCAGATAAGCAATTCTACAACCGCTGCAACGGGATTGTCGAAAGTGCAGGCAAAGGCTTCGTGAAAAACCATGGAGATTCAAAACGTATTATTCGCATTTGGATTAACTTTATTTGCGGGTCTGTCAACCGGATTCGGCAGCGTTTTGGCTTTTCTTGCAAGACGTACGAATACTAAGTTTCTCTCAGTAGCCCTCGGCTTTTCCGCAGGGGTGATGATCTATGTCTCGTTTGTCGAGATATTTCCAAAGGCAGAAGACTCTCTCGTCGCCGAATTGGGGAAGGTCGGTGGGTATTGGGCAACCGTTCTGGCATTTTTTGCGGGAATTGCTTTTATCGCCATTATCGACAAGCTGGTACCATCGTTCGAAAATCCTCACGAAGTTCACAGGGTCGAGGAAATGGACCTCCCGGAAAGGGCGGCCAAATTCAAAAAGCTTTACCGGATGGGCATATTCACGGCGTTGGCTATCGCTATTCATAATTTCCCGGAAGGGCTTGCGACTTTTGTCAGTGCCCTCAGAGATCCGAAACTCGGTATTGCGATTGCCGTTGCCATAGCGATACATAATGTCCCCGAGGGCATTGCCGTTTCAATCCCCATATTCTATGCAACAGACAGCAGAAAAAAGGCCTTTATCTATTCGTTTCTCTCCGGATTAGCAGAACCGGTTGGAGCATTAGTCGGCTACGCGATTCTCTTCTCTTTCATTAACGACATCGTATTCGGAATACTCTTCGCAGCAGTGGCAGGAATCATGGTCTTCATCTCGCTCGATGAATTGTTGCCGACCGCCAGAGAATACGGCGAACATCATTTGGCGGCGTATGGATTAGTTGCCGGTATGATGGTTATGGCTATGAGTCTGCTGTTGTTCGTATAATGAGCATCGAAGAATTTAAGGTGACAGCTATCAGTGAGTAAACGCATCGCTCAAATTAGGGAAGTTCTGGAAAAACTGTACAAAAGGTATAATCGCCGTGAATTGATAAACCCCGATCCTCTGCAATTTTTATATCGCTACTCCGATCCGGCCGATATTGAAATAACGGCGTTTCTCGCTTCTGCTCTGGCTTACGGCAGAGTACAGCAGATCGAAAAGAGCCTGGACAATCTGCTCGGCCGAATGGGTGATAGCCCCTCCGACTTTGTCATAAATTTCGACAAGGACAAGAGGCAAACGCTGAAAGATTTCAAGCACCGATTCACTACCGGCGACGATATATCCGATTTATTGACGCTCTTAAGAACAATCATCAGCCGGTGCGGGAGTATAGAGCAGTATTTTGCTCGGGGCTATAATCCCGGCGACAGAAATATTATTCCGGCACTGTCTGAATTTTGCAATTCCCTTTTGGACATACATGCTGCCGGTCACAAGGGGCAGACTACCCGCGGGCTGAAGTATCTGTTAGTAAGTCCCGCCGGGGGCAGCGCGTGCAAACGGCTCAATCTTTTTCTGCGATGGATGGTGCGCGACGACGATGTTGACACCGGGCTTTGGAAATCGATTGACAAGGCCAGGCTTGTCGTACCTATTGATGTGCATATGAGCAGGCTGTGCAAAATCCTGGGCCTTTATAAGCGAAAGACAGTCTCTTTGTCGGCTGCGACAGAGATAACGGAAAGTTTCGCCGGGATTGAGCCGGCCGATCCGGTCAAATACGATTTCGCGTTATCCAGGATCGGCATTTTGGAGAACTGCAACGGCCGGCGCCGCAAAGACTGCGAATTTTGTGAACTGTTCGGATTTTGCAGCCGGCTGTGATTGATCTCTCGATATAGAGGCTATTTCTCAAAGTCCGGTTTGGTTGTATCGCCGCCTAAGCCTTTGACCTCGAACACTTTAGCCGGCCTGTCGCTTTGCAGCAGCTTCTCGATCTGCTCTTCGATAATCATGCACCTTTTCTTAAGCTCATAGAATCCGTGCCACCAGGCGTAATCCGGCGCCATCATCGCGGCGCCGAACCGGGCACGCCTGCCTTCGTGATGCCATAATTCGTACATGTCGATTTCAAGCTGCTCGTCAAGATTCTTTTCCTTGCTGAGCAGCTTCTTCTCGTAAAGCTCGTCGACGAGCTTCTTCATCGGCTTGAAGTAATTGTCGTTATAATTCGCCACAGCAGCGTCAAGACGCTCGAAATGACCTTTCGTCCAGGCCTGAGAGTGGCACGCCAGGCAGATTTGCTCCATTTTCCGCCGCTCCGTCTGCCAGTCCGTCTTTGCCGGCCAGGGTGCAAACTGGCTCGGCCGAACTGTAAGCGGCGCCTGAGTTTCCCATGCGAGACGCTCTGTGACATCATGCGTGGCGGCAATCTTGTTTACGCCCGACATGTGACAAACCGAACAGCTCGGAGCGCGGTAATCGACGCCGGGCGTCCACGTGCCCGGGGCGGCGTTCCAGTTCCAGCTATCGCCCTCGGCATGGTAAATGGCGCCATGCTTGGACTCTTCGAATATTTCTATCTGCGGATGATCCGGCCCCAGGTGGCACTGGCCGCAGGCCTCCGGCTTCCTTGCTTCCGAGAGGGAAAATTTGTGCCGGGTATGACAGCTCGAACAGCTTCCCCTGCTGCCGTCCGGATTTATCCTGCCGACACCCACGTTCGGCCATGTATCGGCGCTGAACGTTCCATTTTCGACTTTCACAACGCTGCCGTGGCAGTGATAGCAGCCCGTCTGCCGTTCGATGCTGTTGTTCATGCCGTCTTTGAGCCACGGATCGATCTTCCATATCAGCTCGAGGGTATTAGCATGTTTGCTTCGCTCATACTGTGCGGCCTCGCCCGGATGGCATCTGGAGCAATCTTTCGGTGAGACAATCACGCTTACAGGGATTTTATCGAGTGCGAGGTGGCTCTTGCTGACATCTGGATCCGCCGGCCCGGCGGCATGACAATCCATACAGGATATATTTGCGTGGCCGTGCCGGCTCGCCGCCCAGTCTGCTACGATACCCTTGCTTTCGACGGCATGACAGTCGATACATCTCTGGGCGTCCTCTGTTACGCTCCTGACGATGCGATATTCCTTAAGAGACGGCGAGACAATCGGTGATACCTGCTCAGCTCGGACTGCGGCTGAAATCGCCGATCCGAAAACACAAATGAATACAAGGAATAAAGCCCTCTGATTCGGAGTTTTCATGGTTCCTTCCTTCCCTTTCTACTGTGAAAAAAGCTTGTTTTGACGCTGGTGTCCGGCATCTTCGTGACATTCGACACACCTGTTCTCCGCAGCACCGGGCTCGGCCAGCACCGCCGTATGTGCGATTCTCGCCGCAGAATCGCCCGGCTTGCCAAGTAAATCAACATGACAATGCAGGTATATCTCACTCGATATGTGCTCCAGAACCTTCTTGCGAATCTGCTCGATATCGTATTCCGGACCGAAGTAATGCTTATAGATATCCTTGGCGCCAGTATACGCCTTCGCGGTAATATGGGTAAAGTACTTGTCTTTCGGTGGAAGGTGGCAGTCTATACATTCGATACGAACGCCGTGTGCGTTGGCGCCGTGCGGCGAAAGTTCCCAGCTCAGGTATGAGATATTCATTTCATGACACTTGCTGCCGCAATACTCGGATGTCGATACGGGCTCCATAGTCGCATTGAGTGCAATAAAGCAAAACACGGCAAAGACTATTCCGGTAAGAAATGTGAACATCCGCTTCTTAACGGCCTTGAATATTCGGCCAATCATCCTGGCATTAAATTTCAACATGTTTGTACTTTATTAATGTATTAAAACAATACAAGAATTTTTCTCGTTTCTGTAGTAAAATTCAGCGAGGTATAAAACATTGTTTGTTACATTCTGGAGAATACTTGATTCTCTGCTATAATATACGTGTTGCAGCAACAGGCTCATAGCAATATTGTGTGAGTTGCCTGGTTTTTATAGCCAATATTGCAGCTAAGAAGTTTTAATAAGGGAGTGGAATATAAATGCGTCGGGTGGAAGAGAAAATAAAAGTGTTGTTTCTTTGTACTGGCAACGCATGCCGGAGTCAAATGGCGGAAGGCTGGGCAAGGCACCTGAAGTCCGATGTAATCGAGGCCTTCTCCGCGGGCGTCATGCCTGCTGGTGTTAGCACCAGAGCGATAACGTCAATGGACGAGGCCGGAGTCGATATTTCGTCGCATACCTCCAGGCATGTCAATGATTATATGGCAATTGATTTTGATTATGTTATAACTTTATGCGATTACGCAAGTGAGAAATGCCCCGTATTCGGCGGCAAAACCAAAGTGATCCATAAACCGTTCGAGGACCCCACGATGGCCCTGGGAAGCTCGGAAGAGGTCATGACGGCTTTTCGCAGGACGCGGGACCAGATCAGGGAATTTGTTGAAACGCTGCCTGAGAGCCTGGCGGATGATGTGGGAGCGTCTAAAAAGGAGTGAATGAAAAATGGATTCGATCGAGCTGGAGAAATATTCGTCCGCGATAACGCTTTCGGATATGGAGGTATTTGTCTTTCCGGAGTTGATGTACAGCCTGCTTCTGGCCAATATTATGAGCCCGATTATCTGGCAGTGGCGCGAGCTTGACTGCTTTAGGAAGCTGGACGGCAAAAGCACATACAGAAAATTGATGCGGCTCAAGCAGTTCATCATCGACAAGTTCGAGTTCAATCTCGATCTCGAAACGTGGGGCCTGACAAGTCAGGCCAAAGAGCTCAAACGGTTCGAGAAATTTATCCCGCCCGATGACATCGCCGGGAGCAACGCCCTGTTCGGCTACCAGGGCGACAAATATTATTTTGATGTGGATATTCGCCGACATTTCGGCCTGGATAAATACAATAGCGATATCATCCCGTACTGGAAGACCGAAACCCTCGAGGCGATGAACGCATTTCGACTTAAAGAAGGCTATAAGACAGCGGCCGGCGAATGTGTATCGCTCGCCGCACTTTACGCGGCGGCGGCGTTTATAGTCTGCCAAATTCCTCTCGAAGATATTTACATGATACTTACGCCGCTCCATTCGCAGAATTTCATCGACCTGCAGGATGGAATTCTGACCAACAACAGAAGACTCGTCACCAAAACGATGTGGTTCAACGGCACTGCCATTTCAAACAAGGCCCAGCGGGCGCTGCGCAACGAAAACGTGACGATCGTCGCTCACAGCAGCGGTTACATACACTGTTTGTATGAAGATGCAACCGTTGAAAAACGATACTATCGGGAATTCAGCAGGAAACTGGATGAGTATCTATCGACGGATCTGTCACTTGCTGTCTTTGCGAATTTTCTGCGTTCGAATCAAATTTACCAAGAATTCTTCCAGGTCTGCCGCGAATGTCACGGCCAGCCCCAATTTATGAAGGCCGAACTGCTCTTTCGCTACGAACACGGCAGCAATTACAGAGTGGCCGACAAGACTTTCGACAAATTGCTCGCCGAAGTTGCTGACGAGGATTTTGTCCCGTATCAACTGCCCGGCAGAATCCGCTGTGACGAGCTCGATGACTTCATACAAAAGCAGAAACCCGACCTGAGAAACGCCGAGGGCAAATCCGAATTTCTGAAATTCGTCGAGCCGATTATCCCGAATGCCCGGCAGCTTGTTAACGACCTGGCTGACTTCTTACACACCAAAGCTGAACTGCCGTCTCCGGACAAGAATTTCCTGCCCGCCAACCCTATTGAAATATCCACCGAACTAACCAGAGAGCAGATTATCGATTACCTCCGGCAGAAGCGGAAGAGTAACTCGACGGCGGATCTCGCCTTTTACGCCTATCGTGATATGGAAAGCTGTGAATATGCTCCTTTTATCAAGGCGGCCCTGGAGAGAAATCCCGTCTCAATCCGAATGGCCGGCTCGATGTCGCTCGAACAAGCTTATTCGTGGCTCGAAAAAATGCCAAATACCTCGATTTACGACGGCGGGCGTTTGGCACAACCTGATGAGGTTGCGAATTACAATACCGGAGACGGCCTCGAAAAAGCCTTTGTGATGGCCAACGTAATCCGCGAACGAAACCAGGAGCAGGATATTGAAATCATCGCCGAAAAGAACAATATTATCCTGAAAGGCCAAAACAAATACCGTTTTACATCCACAAAAAGCATCGAAAAGCAGATTCGAATTCCTGCCGGTGAGGTTCTCAACATCCTCGAATAAACAACGAAAAGGCCAATAAATACGGATTCTCGACCGTTACACCTGAACCGTAATAAAATATTTTAAAAAATGTTTTTTTTACATTGACGGGACGAACAAGTAGGACTATATTAGTCGTATAGGACAATATGAATCTGATATAGTGGCTTCAAATATAAATTGAATTTATGCAGGCAGGACGATAATGGATGTAGTAAGACGCAATACCGATTATGCAGCACGTTTGATGGTGTATCTTGCGAAACACTATGGAAATGGGCCTATATCGACCAGAGAGGCAGCCGCTGAGGAGGACGTTCCGTATCAATTGGCGTGCAAGCTGATGCAAAAGCTCAACAGGGCAAATCTCGTAGAGAGCTGTATGGGCCCGAGGGGCGGTTTTACATTGGCGAGAGAGCCGTCAAAGATCAATTTGCTTGAGGTAGTAAAGGCAATCCAGGGCCCCATAAGTATCAATCGATGTGTGCTGAGTAAATATAGCTGTTCCCAGTGGAGAACTTGTCCGGTGAGGAGTAAGCTTGCCGATTTGCAAAAAAGTATGGATAAAAGCCTGGCCGCGATTACATTTGACCAGTTGTTGCGGGGCAGCCAAAAGAATAATGTCAGGAATACAAAAAGGAGAAAGCAATGACCGGCGAAAAGGAAAAGTCCCGCGTATTGCCCGACTGCCTGGGCAAAGGTCAAAACGTGGCCGAGTTAATCAAATACGCGAAGGATTCGATTGTCAGCAAGACCATGCTCGATAAATCTGCGGGGACAATTACCCTGTTCGCTTTCGATGAGGGGCAAAAGCTGAGCGAGCACACGGCACCTTACGATGCGGTCGTCCAGGTTCTTGACGGCAGAGCCCGGGTGAAAATAGCAGGCGAAACCAACGAACTTTCGCAAGGCCAGCTTATCATTATGCCGGCTAATGTGCCGCATGCCGTCAACGCCTGCGAAAAATTCAAAATGCTGCTGACAATGATTCGCGAATAGGCAAAAGCGATCTGTTTGAGATAAGGGAAAAGGCAACTTCTAAAAAGCCAGAACGTTAACTGATTTGAAACTGAAAGGAGAATTATGTTTTGTTATCAATGTGAACAGACAGCAGGCGGAACCGGGTGTACGAAAGTGGGCGTCTGCGGCAAGGACGAGGATATTCAAAGCCTGCAGGATACTCTTATGTTCGGGCTAAAAGGCATCGCCGCTTATGCATATCATGCGCGGGAGCTGGGGCAAAAAGATGAAGAAGTCGATGCCTTTATGCACGAAGCGATGTTCTCGACTTTAACGAACGTGGACTTCGATCTGAACCGTCATATCGAACTCGTGCTGAAAGCCGGCGAGATGAATCTGCGCGTTATGGAGATGCTCGACAAGGCGCACACGTTCACTTTCGGCAATCCGACACCGGCGACGGTATCGACCGGCACAAAAGCCGGGCCGGGAATTGTCGTTACGGGCCACGATTTGCTCGACCTTTACGAGTTGCTGGTGCAGACCGAAGGCAAGGGAATCAACGTTTATACTCACGGTGAGATGCTTCCCGCTCACGGTTATCCGGAGTTGAGGAAGTTCAAGCACCTCGTGGGCAACTACGGCACGGCCTGGCAGAACCAGAAAAAGGAATTCGATGAGTTCAGCGGAGCGATTCTGGTGACAACAAACTGCGTGATGATTCCGAAAGACTCCTACAAAGACCGATTGTTCACCTGCGGAATTGCCGGTGTCGCCGGGGTCAAACACATCCAAAACCGGGACTTCAGCGAGGTTATCGAGAAAGCCCTGTCCCAGCCCGCGCTACCTGAGAATCCGCAGGGCACCCTGAGTACGGGATTCCACCATACGGCCGTACTTGGCCTGGCGGATAAAATTGTTGAAGCGGTAAAAGCTGGCAAGATTCGCCATTTCTTCTTCATCGGCGGCTGCGACGGCGCCAAGCCCGGACGAAACTACTTCACCGAGCTTGCTGAGAAGGTGCCGGATGATTGCGTGATTCTGACGGCGGCGTGCGGCAAGTACCGACTGAACGCCCGCGACTACGGCGATATCGACGGTATTCCGCGTCTGGTTGATACAGGCCAATGCAATGACTGCTATTCGACAATCAAGATCGCAACGGCGCTCGCCGGGGCGTTCGATTGCAGCGTCAACGAACTACCTCTCTCGCTCGTAGTTTCGTGGTACGAACAGAAGGCCGTGGCGATACTGTTGACCCTGCTGCATCTGGGCATCAAAAACATTAGGCTCGGACCGAGCCTCCCGGCGTTTATCAGCCCAAACGTGCTCGATGTTCTTGTTGAGAATTATAACATCAAACCGGTCGGCAACGTGGACGAGGATCTGGCCGAAATGTTGAAGTAGAACGGCGAACAACTTGTCATAAGTTAGATTTGCCGAGAAATATCGGGAGATTTATTAATTTTGTCAGTAAATGTAGATTTATGCGAACAAGTAGGACTTATTTAGTCGTATATAATATCAACTGTCCTACATAAAATGATTGGTTTGTTTGAAAAGTAAAATTAAGGTGAGCAGCGTATTTGAATAAGCTACAAAAACATCATTAACAGCTCTGAGAAAGGTCTTCCAGTCACACATGATGTGTGGCTGAAAGACTAATTGAAAACATGCATAACAAATTGGTAGAACTCGAATTAAGAGAAACAGTGATTAGTTAGTAGCTAAAGCAATTATTCAGGTGCCAAAATATTTAAGAGTAAAAGCGGATTGCGATTTATTGAACTAACAACAGGCAGCAGTAATGACAATAAATCATAAGGAGTTAAAAATGAGCAACCAAACAAAACTACCAAAGGCGTTATGGATCTTTATTGGCCTTGCGGCAGTGATGGCAGTGGCGTTTTTTGCGACTGTTGGAAATCGGTTAACAAAGCCGAAAAATGCTGTCGGCAAAAGCCACGAACATATTGCCGAACCGCAAAAGACATGGGACGAAGCCTTTACATCATCGTTCGGAAAGAATGCGGGGGATTTCGTTGTCGAGGATATCGAGGGCAACACGCACAAGCTGAGCGATTATCGGGGCCGGAACGTAGTCGTCGTTTTCTGGGCGACGTGGTGCCCGGCGTGCAACCTGGAGATCCCTCATCTTATCGAGCTTAGAAAAATGCTTGCCGAAGACAAGCTTGGTATTCTGGCGATATCCAACGAGGAATCCGAGCATTTGAAAAATTTCGCCGCATCAAAGAATATAAACTATACGATTGCCACCCTTGGCGGCCCTCTGCCGGAACCGTTTGCCAGTGTAACCTCGATACCGACGACTTTCTTTATCGATCCTGAGGGGAAGATTAAATTTGCCGCCGTAGGCGTGGTATCACTGGAACATGCAAAGGCAATTCTGAACGTCGATAAATAGCAGGAGATATTGACAATCCGGGCCTTCGAATTGGGAGCGTCAAAGATTGTCGGTTGTATTATTTTGAAAAGAGGTTTTATCATGAACATTAGAAATAAACATTTAATGATCGTTGCAATGATGGCTGTCATTGTTGTTTTTCTGGGCATCAATGGCTGCAAGAAGTCGGATAACGCCGGAGCCAAATCCGGCGCGGCTCACGCGTCGAGTATTGAACTCTGTACCGACTGCGGCCATATTAAAGGCAGCGAGTTGTGTTGCAAGCCAGACCAGGTCAAGTGCGAAAGCTGTAGCCTTGTCAAAGGCTCACCGGGTTGCTGCAACATTCCCAAAGATGCCGAAACAGCGGCGATTTGTACCCACTGCGGCCAAATCAAAGGCAGCGAGCTGTGTTGCAAGCCGGACCAGGTCAAGTGCGAAGGCTGCGGCCTTGTCAAAGGCTCGCCGGGCTGCTGTAAGTTACCGAAGCAGGAAAGCTGAAACCGGGCCATAAGGTAGAGTACATTTTACTGAGAATCAATCGCTAAAAGATATTGCTCAGCCTTCGTATTCCCGGGAGATGATACGGTATAGCAATATGACCCGAAAACACTGTTACGAATGTTCGTGTATCATTATCACGTTGGGCCTTTTGGTTATGGGAGTCTTTGCTGTAAAAGGAGAAAAGCAAATGCCGGCGAATATATTGGTACACAAATATACGAACGGGCTTATCGACCAAACAAGTCCTTACCTGCTGCAGCACGTGCATAATCCCGTTAATTGGCTATCATGGGGCAGTGAAGCCTTCGAGATAGCTCAAAAACAGGACAAGCCCATTTTTCTTTCAATCGGCTACTCCACATGCCACTGGTGTCACGTTATGGAGCGTGAAAGCTTTGAAAATGAGCAGGTTGCCGAAATCATGAACGAGCATTTCGTTAGCATAAAAGTAGACCGGGAACAGCGGCCGGATGTTGACGAAATATACATGAATGCCGTCGTGATGATGACCGGCTCGGGGGGTTGGCCTCTGTCGGTTTTTTTGACGCCGGAAGGCAAGCCCTTTTATGGCGGCACTTATTTTCCACCGCGAGATGCCTACGGCCGGCCGGGCTTCGAGCGGCTTCTTCTTTCCATCGCCGACGCATGGAAGAACAGACGGCGGGAACTTATTGGCTCGGCTGCTAAAATGAGCGAATTACTGCAAAATCAGTCTGGCCCAATTGAAAAAGGCAATCTTTCGCCTGAGATGCTGGATGGTGCTTTCGTAAGTTTCCAGAATTCATTTGACGCCGTCAACGCCGGTTTCGGTAACGCTCCGAAATTTCCTCAACCGTCGAATCTGTCGATGCTTTTAAGCTATTGGCACAGAACGGCTGATAATCAGGCCCTTGAAATGGTTGAAAAGACGCTTGATGCGATGGCCACCGGCGGTATCTACGACCACATCGGCGGCGGCTTTCATCGGTATTCGACCGATGCTAAATGGCTCGTGCCGCATTTCGAGAAGATGCTCTACGACCAGGCCCTGCTAAGTAAAGTTTACCTCCAGGCTTACCAGATTACCAAAAAAGAACAGTATGCCCGAATCGCGAGGGAAATATTCGATTATGTCTTGCGTGATATGACGTATCCGGCCGGCGGTTTCTACAGCGCCGAGGATGCCGATAGTGAAGGCAGTGAGGGGATATTCTACCTGTGGGATCCCGAACAAACAACTTCCGTATTAGACGAAGAACAGGCCCGACTGTTCAACGCTTACTATGGCGTGACAAATGAAGGTAATTTCGAAGAAGGCAAGACGATTCTCAATATAACAACCTCGATGGATCAACTGGAGAAGGAATTCCAAAAGGACCGAGCTGAGATTGAGAATATTCTAACAGCCGCCCGAACCAGGCTCTTTCAGGAACGGGAAATAAGAACCAGGCCGCATCGAGATGAAAAAATCATTACGGCCTGGAACAGCCTGATGATATCGTCACTCGCTTGTGGCGGGGCGGTTCTGGATGAAGGAAAGTACATAGAAGCAGCCAGGCGTTCGGCGGAATTCATATTGAGTACTCTGCACAAGAACGGCCGACTTATGCGATACTACCGGGATGGCCGGGTGGTTGAGAAGGCTTTTCTCGACGACTATGCTTTTACAACGATGGGCATGCTGGACTTGTATGAGGCTACATTTGATGTGAAATGGCTCATCGAGGCCAAATCGCTCAGCAACCAAATGATTGACTTGTTTGCCGACACTGACAGGGGTGGATTCTTTATGGCCGGTAAGGACGGCGAGAAACTGATCGCCCGCACAAAACCAGGCTCCGACGGAGCCATTCCATCCGGCAATTCTGTCGCCGCACTGGTTTTACTGAAACTTGGCAGGTTGACTATGGATCAACATTTCACCGAGCTGGGCGGCAAAGTTCTTGAAGCTTTCTCGCAGCAGTTGGAACGGTCGCCTGCTAATTCGTCCGCAATGCTGAGAGCATTAGATTTCATGCTGGGGCCGGCGCAGGAGATAATAATTGCCGGCAATGCTGATACGCCGGATGTAAAACGGATGCTTAAGCTAATACGCGACAATTTTTTATCGAACGCGGTTGTGTTGCTGCACGAGCCCGATAAGGCGGATTCAGATCTTTATAACACCGTACCATTTATAAAGAACCAGACTGCTATAGAAGGCAAAGCAACCGCGTATTTATGCGAGAACTACGTCTGCAAAAAACCTGTAAACAATATCAGTGAATTCGAGAATATTATCGCCGGAACGGCCGCAAAATTAAAAGGCGAATGATAAAGACAAAACCCTTTGCCCAAAAAATGACAATGAAAAAATTGGAAAAGGAAAAAAAGACAATAGGAATAATGATACGGATTTTCTGCGGCGCTCATCATAGGACAGCAAGGAAGCTTTTATGTCCGGCATGTACAGAACTTTTGGATTATGTCAAAGAACGTCTGAATAAATGCCCGTATGGTGCAAATAAAGGAGCCTGTTCGAAATGTAAAATCCACTGCTATAAACCCGGCAAACGAAAACAAATTACTGAAGTGATGCGTTATTCTGGCCCCAAAATGGCCAGAAAACACCCGTTGCTGGCAATTGATCACCTGTTAAGGCTTAAAGCTTCAGGGCGATCGAAAACTATATAACCTTTAATGAGAGACTGTGCTAACGTTACAGGGTACTTCTAACGATATTTAGCCCTTTTTGTCGATATCCTTTCAAAACAGGATTGATTTGGAAGGATATGGCTATGG
>Ga0209121_10001403_pt1 | contig 25272 bp, 26 predicted proteins | sample Cruoilmetagenom3_FD_187292 | JGI IMG/M metagenome (GOLD analysis project Ga0209121, IMG submission 187292) | Oil polluted marine microbial communities from Coal Oil Point, Santa Barbara, California, USA - Sample 3 (SPAdes) (version 2) | ecosystem: Environmental > Aquatic > Marine > Oil seeps ... | reverse complement strand
GTCCATGAATTTGTTAAATCGACTTAATATTCTAAAAGAAAACCAAGTTGATGGCAAATTAGTAAAAGCGCCAAGCATTGGAATGGATAATAAAGATTTTGGAATTGGTGCACAAATACTACACGATCTAAAAATCAGCAAACTAAAACTAATTTCTAATAGTCTGCAAACCAAACGTGTTGGTATGATTGGATATGGATTAGAGATAGTTGAGTACGCTTCTTATTAATTAACAAGAACCTTTTTAATTACTACTTTACTCCCGGAATGTATTTTTAAAATATACAATCCTGAATTTAAATTATCAACATTCAATTGTGTTGCATGCTGATTTTTCTGTAACACAACTTGTCCTAAAGAATTGTAGAGTTTTACTCTATCTATATCTATTTCAGATTTTATGTTTATATAATTAGTTGTAGGATTTGGATAGACACTAAATTTATTTGCAAATACCTCATCTACACTTAATCCTGTATTCTGATAAACACGTACATAGTCAATCACCATATTACTTTGAGCAAAATTAGGATCTATAGTACCTGCTATTCCACCCATTGCAATATTAAGCAGCAAATATTGATCTTCATCAAATGGCCAAGTACTGTCATTTTTCACTGCTGGATTGTATGTATAAAAACCTACATCATCAATTAAAAATGTAATTTGATTTGGTGACCAATTTACCGAATACACATGAAATTCGTTTGCAACATCATTTAACACATATGATTGAACGTTCATGGTATTGCCATAGCTAGAAAGTGTATGTAAAGCACTACTCACATGATTTGTAGCACCTAACCCATGCTCCATAATATCAATTTCTCCACAAGCTGGCCAACCTGTATTACCGAAGCCTTGTGCTTGCCAATACGCACCAGCTTCACTAACATTTTTTCCTAAGGTCCAGATTGCAGGCCAAGTACCATTTCCAAATGGTAATTTAGCCTTTACATCTACTCTTCCGTATGTAAAAGCAAATTTAGAATTTAGTCTAGCAGAAGTATACTGTTTTGTTTCACCTTGATCTGTAAATGGCTCTTTAATAGCTACGATATTTAAAAATCCATCATATTCGTAAGAATTTTGTACTCGATTTGTATAATGCTGTTGTTCTCCATTGAACCAGCTACCACCTACTGGTAATTGGGTTTGATGAAACCATTTATTGGCGTCGATTGCACCAGTATTACTAAACTCATCTGACCAAACCAAGTCTGTATATATAACATCTAATTCGTTTGGGTTAGTAGGTATAGATCCATCGTGTATATCATCTATTAAAAAAGTTCCTGGTACTGAACTACCATCATCAACTCTTATTGTTAACCTATCATAACTTCCACTTCCATTAACAGTTGAAAAATCAAAAATCAATTCAGTCCAAGTATTCTGTGAAGTTACATTTACACCTACTTCTATATTTTGATTTTCTCCGTTCTCTAACTTAATCACAACTTCATGCGTATTAGGGTCAAAGGCATAAAATTGTAGCGTTATTTCATCGTCATAATCTAAATCAATAGATACATTTAAGTCAATATAATGCCCTTGCTCCATTGAAGAATTTGAACGAGAAAATTCCCCTACTGTATTATTTGAGTCCGTTGGCGAAGGTATCATTGCAAATGTACTGCCACCCCAAACAGAAAAAAAATCTGAATTATCTAAAAAATCGATTGGCATTTGTTGTGAAAATGACAAATGACCAAAAAAAACAAAAAGAGTGATAACAGTGTAATTTAATTTCATAGCATAATTTTATTTTATAAAACTATGAATTGAACTTATAAACCACTAATATTAAACCTATACAAGAACTGTACAATCGGTAATTAATAACATATTTTTTCTATACAACGAACCATTTTCTCTGCACGACTCCTAACCTCTTCATCTGACCAAGACAGTTTAATTAAACATGAGATATTTCGAGAAATATAAGCATCGGATTGCTCAAAGGTTTTTGTTTGTAGATATGACAAACCTTCTTTTACTTCTTTAGAAATTGGGAATAAAGATTTTAAATCTTTTAAATGATCCCATTTTCTAATATAATGCCAGTTATTATCGTAGTAATTCCAACATGCATCAATACCATTTTCACTAAATTCTGCTATCACTTTTCGAACTGTATCTGCATCTGGCAAAAAGAAGTTTAAAAATGCATAGCTCTCTTCTCCTCCATCAGGAACGGTTCTAAAGGTTACTTCAGGTATTTGAGATAATGCCTCTCTAATTATTGTGAAGTTCTTTTTTTGAATGGAAATAAACTCAGGTAAACGTTTTACTTGAGCTAACCCAACAGCAGCATGTAATTCTGAAATTCTAAAATTATAACCTAAAAATGGATGTGATTCCGCTCCTCTGTCATTACCAACATGATCGTGACCATGATCACTATAATGATCTGCATTAATATAGTAGTTTTTATTATTTGTTACTACTGCTCCGCCTTCACCACAAGTTATGGTTTTTACAAAATCGAAAGAAAAACAACCAATATCTGCAATACTTCCTAATGGTTTTCCTTTATATATTCCACCAATAGCTTGACAAGCATCTTCTACAAAGATTAAACTATGATTATCGCAAATCTGTCTTAATGCATCCATATCAGCCATACTTCCGCACATCTGCACTACCATTACTGCTTTTGTTTTTGAAGTAATTGCTGCTTCAACTGCTTTTGGATCTAACGTAAGTGTGTCGTCTATATCTACTAAAATAGGAATAGCTCCTAACATCATTATAGCCTCAAAACTAGCTACAAATGTAAATGTTGGCATTATTACTTCATCACCCGCTCCAACACCTGCAGAAGCCAATGCTACAGAAACTGCAGCTGTTCCGCTTGAAACTAATTGTACATGCTTAGATTGAAATGTTTTGCTTAGTTCAGATTCTAATTCTTTAGCTTTCCAATGACCATTACGCATACCATCGAAACCATAGCGCATTAAAACGCCATTATCTAATACGTCATTGACTTCTTTTCGCTCTAAATCGCTAAATAATTCGAATCCTGGCATACCTATTTTTAAAACATTAAACGTTGAAATTGACTAACAAAGATAGCATTTTGGGTTTCTTTATATTAAGAAAATACTTATAAATCTATAATAGTTTTAGATAACTGTTTTCTTACTTTTTTAAAGCTAGCGAACATATCGTCATCGGCTCTGTAACCCACTGGCAACATTAATACCGATTTTAAACCATACTTATCTAATTCTAAGACTTTATCTAACTCATTTGGCAAAAAACCTTCCATAGGGCAACTGTCTATTTCTTCTACCGCACATACGGTCATTAAATTACCTAATGCAATGTATGCTTGTTTTGTTGCCCATTCTATTTTCTCATCAATAGACATCTTTTTTATTTTAGATAATAATTGATCTTTAAAAGGACTTAAAATAGAATCTGGAGTATTTCTTATTGTTTTAATAGTATCAAAATGTTCATTTACATCTTGCTCATTAATTTCTGTTTGAATGCAAAGCACTAATAAATGTGAAGAGTCAGCAACTTGGCGCTGACCATAAGATAAATCGACTAAAGCTTCTCTAATTACTTTATTTTCTACAACAACTAATTTTAATGTTTGTAAACCATAAGACAAAGCTGTTAGGTTAAAAGCTTCTTTTAAAATGGTAAGTTTTTCTTCTGAAAGTAATTTGGTAGCATCAAACTTTTTAGTTGCATAACGCCATTGCAATTTCTCAATAATAGACATTCTCTTATTTTTTTTCCAAAAATAAGGAATAATCACCTTTAACAATTAAAAACTCTGAACGTCTATTTTGAGAATCTTCTTCGTCAGTACAATTAGATTTACAATCTATTTTTGGTTCACTGCTTCCTATACCTTCTGCACGTAATCTTTCTTTATTAATTTCCTTCGAAATTAAATACTGAACTGTTGCTTGAGCACGTTTTTCTGACAATTTCAAATTATAAGCAGAACTTCCTTTAGAATCAGTATGAGATCTAACTAATATCTTCATCTCTTTATAATCTTTTAGAATTGACACCAATTTATCCAATTCTAAAGCTCCTTGTTGCGTAATATTGCTTTTATTAAATTCAAAATAGATATTGTTTAACTTTACTTCTGTATCGGTAATCAATTCATTAATTGGTTTTAAAACCGCATTGATATAAACATCTTTTCCATTAGTTTCTTCTATTTTATATGATTCGCTTATATATCCTTCTTTAGAAGTCGTAATAGTATAAGTGCTTTCACAGAAAATATTAAAATCTGTTTCACCAGATTTACCAGTTACTTCTAAAGCTATAGGGTTATTTTGAGCATCTAAAATTGAAACGTTAGCTTTAGAAATTATAGCGTTAGTCTGTGCATCTTTTACACTTACAAAGGCTTTAAACTGACATATAGGAACTGCCAAATAAATATTATCTGCGCCAGATCTGTTAGAAGAAAAATAACCAATTTGCTTAGCATCATTAATACTAAATGCAAAATCATCACTTTTTGTATTTACCGCATTACCAAGGTTTACGGCTGCTTCATTAGAGTTTAAATTACATTTAAAGACATCATATCCACCAAAACCTTGTTGACCACTTGAGGTGAAATATAAGGTACTACCTTCGCTTATATATGGAAAACCTTCTTTACCAGACGTATTAACATTTGAACCTAAGTTTATCGGTTCTCCATAAGTGTTCCCATTTACGCTAATTTTCCAAATATCAGTATCACCCAATCCTCCAGGCATATTAGATGCATAATAAAGCGTCTTGCCATCTTGGCTTATGCTAGGATGAGTTACAGTATATTCTGTACTATTAATTGGTAAAGCTTTTATATTGCACCATTTACCATTTAACATAGTTGCTTTATAAATACCTTGTTGTGCTAATTTAACCTTACTGTTTTTAAGCTTTTTGTAAGATCCTTCACTATGTCCATCTCTTGAAAAATACATCGTGTTACCATCTGCGCTTACGGTTAAAGGACCATCATGATAAAAGGTATTTAATTCACTTACTTCTTCAGGTTCGGATAAAGTTCCATTCTGATGTCTCTCAGATTTGTAAATATCTAAATATGGTTGGTTAGACGCACGATCTTCTTTTTGTGAAGAATTTCTAGTACTAACAAAATATAACGTATTGTCATTAGACAACACAGCACCAAAATCACTTTGCTTTTCATCATTAATATTGGTTTGTTCAACATTAAATAATTTAGTAATATCAGCCAGTTTTGGGATGTAATTTGGGTTTTCTATATGTGCTTTAGCACGCTGATCATTTGGCTTCTTTTTAGCAAAAACATCCATTTGTTTGTTTGCGTCTTCGTACTTTCCTTGAGATCTCAATACTTGTGCATAACGGTAATGTGTTTCGGCATCTTGCTTTTTCTTTATAGCTCGTTTGTACCATTCTGAAGCCTTTTCTTTATTGAACAAATTATAATAACTATCCGCTAATTGTTTAAACACATATGCATTTGCTTTTTTACTTTTTACTAGTTTTAAATATTCTTCAATAGCGTCTACATATTGATAACTTTCATAAAGCTCATCTGCTTTCTCTGTATGCCTATTCTGTCCAAATCCAGAAGTTACAATTAATAATAAGCATAAAAAACTATATACTTTTTTCATTAAAAATATTTTATTAGTTAGAAAAATCTAAGTGAAACCTGGTAGTTATTTTAGGGAGGTTTAATTCAATTAACAGTTACGTCAATCTATTAAATTAAAAATCAAATATATGAATATATAAATTGCTTTTGAAGTAATTGATTTTAATTTTTTATTTAATTAAAGTAGTCCAAAAACCCAAGTTTCTTAATGCCGAAAAAATATGCTAAAATCTATTTTTTTAATGCACTACATTAACTAATGCCATTTGAATACAAAAATGTTAATATGACGATTATCATAGTTATTTTTGATCACAACCATTAACTTTAATGAGTTAATTTTATTAAAATGAAGACCATACTTCTGCTTACAGACTTTTCAGAAAATTCTATTAATGCTATACATTATGCATTAAAATTATTTGAAAACGACATGTGTAATTTCTATGTATTACACGCTCAAAGTCCTGCAACTTATATGAGTGATGATTTAATGTTGTCTGGTAACCAAAGTATTTACAGTTCTATCGTAGAAAAAACAAAGCATAAATTGAATACTCTCGTGGTTGAACTTGAACGTAAGTTTAAAAACGACAATTTTAATTATGAAATATTAGTTGATTATGATGAACTTCCTGAAGCCATAAATCAAATTAAAAAATCCAAAGCTTTAGATTTAATTGTTATGGGAACTAATGGCATTACAGCTGCTAAGGAAGTTTTTTTTGGTAGTAATACCATTAATGTTATTAGAAAAGTAAATTGCCCAACATTAGTTATACCTAAAGATTTTAATTACAGAGCACCAAAAGAAATTTTATTGCCTTTAGATTTAAAAGATACGCTTAACGGAACTGCATTTAAGGAAGTTATAAAATTCACTAAACGTTTTGGTGAAAAATTACACTTATTAAGAATAACACCTAATAATGAAGATTCTAAAGAAGCGTTAAACGATAGAGAAAATATTAATACTTTTTTAATCGATACTCCAAACGAATATCATGTAATTAAAAACGTGCCAATGGCTTACACAGTGGATGTTTACACACAGTCAAATGCTATTGACTTAACTACCTTATTAGTACAAAAGGAAAGTCTTTTTGAACGTTTTTTTATAGGATCACCTACCACTAAAATAAGTAATAATATTAGCGTGCCTTTATTAATATTTCACTCTTAATGAATTAATTAATCATCTCTTCATCAGTCTCTTCATCCTCTAACACTTTTGGATTAATCAATTGTTCTTCTTCTAATACAAGGATGATTAGGTTTACATAATTATTGACGGTTTTTTCAGCAGATTCCGGATCTACAATATCAATATAACCTTTCCAGATAAGCTCTCTAACTTTTGTAGGACAGATACAATAAAGTGTTGTCTCAGCATGGTATACAGTATATTCATTATAATAATCTGGGTTATAGAATACATCTTGATACTCTAAATATTCTTCGTTAAACTTTTTGTAAGTTTCGTCAAAGCCATCGTAATTCTTTCTGTAAACTATTTTATCCTCTACACCAAATACTTTAGAGAACAAAATCGTATCGAACCCATTACTTATTAAATCACTTTCTAATGCTTTTAGTTCATTTTCGGTCATCTTTTCAGATTTAAATACATCTAAACTACTAACCGCTTCTATACCTCGTAATTCTAATTCAACTTTAAGTTTATTTTCAAAATTTTGTCTTGCTTTTAAATTAGAAGTTAAACCTACTACCAAAGATTTAGATGGCTCGTAGGTTGTAATTTCTGGGTTTTTCCAGCTCTCTACAAGTTCTGTTGAATTACATCCAACTAACACTAGTGCAAGGATGATTAAAGTTGAACGTTTCATTTTTGTTTGAGTTTTATTTTCTATCGATTAAGAGATTTTGCTTCTCTTCTTTTTTTATTTTTTTTACAATATCGAATAGTTCCATTTTTAGAGATCTATAGTGTTTTAGAAACTCACTAATTTTAATTATTAAACCTCTGTGTTCTTTTTTATAAGTCTCTTCTTCATTTAGCTGATCTAGTCCATCAACCATAATGTGAAGTGCATTTTCATGTAACTTAACGGCTTGTATTAAAAGATTATTACGCTTTTGAGATTTATTAATGGCATCAATAATTTCTTTATTGTGTGCAAACTTTTCGGGTTTAATAAGTTGTAGTGTGAAAGTTTTAATGAGGTCTTCAAAAAACAAATGCTCATTTTTCACAAATTCTAATTCAGATAACCATTCTTTAGACCCAACGTGCATTTCTTCTGCACTTAACCATTCTACATATCTTGCATGTGTTTGTATTGTTTTCATGATAATTGATTTTAAAAAAGGAGGCTGTCTAAAAAGTAATAGTTTTGTTAATCTGAATCAAGTTCAGAATGACAGATTCCTAGACAGTCTCCTTCACTGATAACTATAAAACTTCAATGACTTTTTTTGGTTGCTCCTTTGCCTCTTCTTTCTTATGAAGATTTAGCTTTAAAATACCATTTTTGTATGTTGCTTTAACGTCTTGGTCTGCATTAACAGATTTAGGCAAGCTTAAAGATCTTTTAAAAGAATTGTAACTAAACTCCTTGCGTATATAGTCTTCTTCTTTTTCTTCTTTTTCTACTTTTTTCTCGCCACAAACATTAAGTACATTATCCTTAATAGATACTTCAAAATCTTTTTTTGAGAAACCTGGAGCTGCAAATTCAATTTCGAAATCATTATCATGTTCCATAACATTCATTGCTGGCATTAAACTGTCTTCTTCAAAAAAATCATTGTTAAAAAAATCGTCGCTGCTTAAAAAGTTTTTTAAGCTTTCATTATTCCAAGATGGGAATAATCTGTTTCTGTTGTTAAATTTAATAAGTGACATAATTTATAGGTTTAAGAGTTAAACTAAATTTTTACATCACTAATTTACTTCTAATGTGTATTTTACAAAATGATTTCTATCAGTTAGAACTGTTAAAACATCTTAAATAATTACTTTATCAACATCAGTTAATTTTGGGATACTTACATTCCAGTGATATGTATCTTCTATTTTCACTCTAAATGCATCTAGTGCAGTAGGTTCTCCATGTACCAAATACACTTTTTCTGGAGCGTTTTTAATTGTGCTTAACCAGTTTAATAAATCGGCTTGATCTGCATGAGCAGATAAACTTTCTATACTTTTTATCGTTGCTTTAACAGGATAGTATTTTCCAAAAAATCGTATTTCGTGCACACCTTCTAATAGTTGTCTTCCTCGTGTGCCTTCTGCTTGATAACCTACTAATAAAACCGTTGTTGAAGGTTCATCTATTAATTGCTGCAAATAAGTAAGCACACGTCCTCCCGTAACCATTCCGCTACCAGCTATTACAATTTTAGATCTTTTATCCTCTATGGTTTCCCATGTTTCTCTGTACGACTGTATAATATTAATATGACTACACATGGCCCTGTACTCTTCTGAAGATAATTTGTGCCATTTTGGAAAGCGTTTAAACACATCTAAAACATTGTTACCCATAGGACTATCAATAAAGACAGGGATGTTAGGGATTTTATTTTTTTTATAAAGTTTCCAAAGAATATACATCAATGTTTGTAACCGCTCTACAGCAAAACTTGGTATTATTAAATTCCCTTTTTCGTATATGATTTCCTTAATAATTGATGCCAGTTTTTGTTCTACATCTTCTTCAGGATGTAACTTATTTCCATAAGTACTTTCTACAAATAAAAAGTCTGCCCACTCTGGAGTTTTAGGGTTTTTTAATAAATAATCATCGCTTCTACCAATATCACCAGAAAACACAAATCGCTTTCCATTAATATCTATTTCTATAAATGTAGCCCCAATAATATGACCGTTATACTGAAAACGATACGATATATGCTCTGATAACCTTATCCATTTATCTTCAATTTCTGCATTAAAAAGTTCTATAGTTTCTTCTGCATCTCTAACAGTATAAAATGGTAATGCAGGCTTATGCTTTGTGAACTTTTCTTTATTGGCTTTCTCTGCAGATTCTTCGTGTATTTTAGCACTATCCTTGAGTATAATCTCGGCAATAGCTAAAGTTGGAGCTGTACCAATAATTTTCCCCTTAAAACCTTGCTTAAAAAGTCGTGGTAAATAACCAACATGATCTAAATGGCCATGAGTTAATAAAACAACATCTATAGACTCTACATCTACAGGGAGATTAGTCCAATTTAATTCTCTTAGTTCTTTTAGACCTTGAAACATGCCACAATCTATTAAAATATTCTGTTCTGATGTTTCAATTAAAAATTTAGAACCTGTAACTACTCCAGAAGCTCCTAAAAAATTGATTCTTGCAAAATTTTCCATTTTTTAATGTTTATCAGTAGAACACAAATTTGAAATTTCATTTAATATTTTTTCTTTTCTAATATCTGAAACTCCCAAGTGATCTAAAAAGAATTTATCGTGTAACAATTCTCTACAAAGAACTACATCTCTACTGAGCAAAAATTGTTTTTCTCTTTTGGTGAGTAAAGTTGATACCGTTATTGGATATAAACTCAATCTATCAATTCTTTCTTTTAAGCCATCATTTTTTGGATAATCCCAACTTAATAAATAAAGTCCACAGCATTTACCATATTGCAAAGCGTCTTTTGTAAATCTTGTATTTGTTACCACCCAACCTTTGGTAAGTATAGTACCATTTTTAGGGTTTGCATTCCAATATGCTTGTACATCTCTGTATCTCGAGTTTATATATAATGGAATCTTAACATTACAATTAATACCTTGGTCTCCGTGAAATTTACATTCTATGATTGTAGTTTCGTTCTTCTTATGTATTATAACATCAATCTCGTGTTTAACACATTGACCTTGTAAAGTTTTACCAACTTCTGTTTTATAGCCAGAATACTTTAAAATTGCACTTACAAAACGTTCAAATGGAAAACCGGTTGGTCCTAACTCATAAATAGCTTTTTTAAGTTTATATTTAGAAGCCAAATAGCTTTTTTTCTTTTTAAGTAAAGAGAACGCTCTATTGTAGATTTCTTTGGTTGAAATACCTTGATATAGTTCATCTCGAACTTTATCTAAAATTTGATCTACAGTTTTTTTATCTGCTCCAATTCTTTTTAATGATCCTTGCAGTTTATCTAGCGAAAATTTAACCTTTTCTCCCGATGATTTTATAATATCAAAAGACTCATTATTCATTGATATATAATTATAAAATGTGAGAAATTAATTCGTCGAAAAGTAATCTCTCACTAAAGCTTTTACCTGATTGTCTGTCATTTTATTTGCCTTAATAACACTTTTTACTTTAGCACTGATTTGCTTATAATTTTTATCTAGTTCTTTCTTGAACTTTACGCGCAATTGAGCAGGTCCAAAAATGACAATTGCATTGGCATCTTTAATTTTAGATGCTATCTCCTTAAAATAAGATTTGATTTGATGCTTTTCGCGCTCTAAATATTTTCTATCTTTTACAACTTCCTTAGCACCACCAATTGTTTTATTAGCTTTAACATTATAATATTTAATGTCTGAATTTATAGTTGAAAATTGTTCACTTTCATCTTTGAGCGTTACAATATTAGCTTTTTCTTTATCTATCCAAATACCTGTTTTTTTCATAATTTTATATTTTAGTTTCTTAAATCGTGCATCGCTAATATTGGAACATTTAAATGAAATGAAATTTCCTTTACCATGGCATTAGTAAGTATACTGCCAAAAAAGGTGTGCTTTTTATTAATAAATGCTACCATATCGCTAGCTCTGCTTTCCACAAAAACATTTACTGCTGCGATAACAGAACTATGTGATAACGTTTGAAATTTATAGTTTGTGCCTTGTAATATTTCTTCTAATAATTTTTTATTCTCTTTTTGATATTTATCTAATTCATTAGCTTCTTCAACATGGAGTACTACAATTGTTGCATCATTTTTTTTAGCAATATCTATAAGATAAATTAACTCTCTTCTCTTGTAGTTTGTTTTATAATCCGTAGGAAAAACAATCTCTTTCGGTAACTCAATTTTTGCATTTTCTGGTATTACAAGTATTGGGCAATTACGTACTTTTTCCATTACATAAATTGCCGTACTACCAAATGCAGTTAACCTAGAATGTGTTTCGCCTTTAGTACCCATTACAATCATTTCAATATCTTTTTGATCTACCACGTATTTAATAGCCTCAACGACATTGTTAAACTCTGAAATAACATCGAAATGATGTCGTGGGTTTTGAGTATCGCTCATAGTTATGATATCATAGACTTTTGCTAAACCATTTTCAGAATTAAGCCTAGCGGTTTCGTATAACTCACTACCAGGTTCCAAGTTTAGTAAACTTTGTAAAATGTTACTTGTAGCAGAGAACACATTTAGCAAGTAAAAATCGCAACTTTCATTTTTATATAATTCTCGAGCATAATTAATAGCTCTAATCGAATTTTTAGAAAAGTCCGTTGGAAGTAAAACTTTACGTCTCATTACATTGGTATTTAACTTGTTGGACTAAATTTAACCTCTAAAACATTATACTGAAATGATAATTATCAGATTAAACACGGAACTACAAAAAATGGAACATTAGGATGAAGCCCAATCTTATTTACTACAGGCTCATTAAGTATCTTTTCAATAAAGCTATGTTTATAATTTATCATGGTCAGAATATTAATATCTAGCTCTTTAATAAAATCATTAATTTCTTCAGTCTTTTTAGCATAATCTGGCATCCAATGAAAACTATGTGGGTGATTTTCTAAATAGACTTTTAGCATCGACATATTATAATCTTGTGTTTTAGACAGATTATCTTCTTCAGAAATGTGAACAATTCTAATTTTAGAGTCATGCAATTCTGATAAGTGCTTTAATGGTAATATCTCCTCTCCAAAAAACCTATTATAATCTGTCGGGAAAGCAATCTGTTTTGGTTCCACATACTCATACTCATCTGGAATAACTAATATTGGACATAATTTCATTTTTTTAATTATATCTACTGTATTACTTCCAAAGAAAATTTCTTTTGCACCTGTAGCTCCCCTTGTCCCCATAATCACAAGGTCTATCTTATGTTGTTTAACAGCAAATTCAATAGCATCATGCAAATATTCTTTACTTAAAATAATTTCGAAGCTATGATTGGAATTGGAATCAGCGTTTTCCGCCATCTCCTTTAATTCTGTCATATTCAAAAAAGCATTATCTGTTAGTGAATCTTCAGAATTCGATACAACATAGTCTCCAAATGCAGAGTTAGAATCTGACCAAGAATTTAAAAAATAAAATGTACAGACTTCATCTGCATATAATCTTAAAGCATAAACTATAGCGTTCCATGCATTATCAGAGAAGTCCGTAGGGATTAAAATAGATCGTTTCATAATTATTAATTTTGGGTTGAAGGTATTACTAGAAATGGAATATTTAAATGAAATCCAATTTGGCTTAGTTTAGATTGAAAAAATAAATTTTCAAAAAAGGAATGCTTATTATTTATCATGGCTAACATATTTGTTTTTGTACTAATCTGAAATTTATTGATAGCCTCATCCACATTCATGCATTTCAATTCATGGTAAAGAAATGAATTATCTTTAAAATAGCTAGCCAATTCTTGCTTTCTATTAATTTGTTCGTCAGTTAAATCAGTACCTGTTGAGACATACATTGCATTAACTCTAGAATTATGTGTTGTTGCAATTTCACTTAAAATACTCAGCATAGATTCTTTATAACTAACTTCTAAATCCGTTGGAAAGAGTATGTCGTATGGATTTTCATATTTGAATTCCGATGGAATTGCTAAAACTGGGCATTTTATTTCTTTAAAAACATGTACAGTATTAGAACCAAACAACACCTCTTTAGCTCCTGTGGCACCTTGAGTACCCATAACTATCATATATGTTTTATGCTTGTCTATAAATTCCCTAATTCCAGAAATTAAAGTATCAAACCTTGCCAAGGTTTCAAATTTATGATAAGGATTGTTTGAAAACTCCTCAGAAATTCTATTTATTAATTCCTTTAGATTATCCTTTGATGTATTTCTTATGGCATCACCAAGGCCAAATTGAGCAGGATATCCTAAAACATACTCAACATTATAGATTATAGGAGTATATGTATTTAGTAAATAAAAAGTACATGCGTCGTCCTTAAAAAGTTGAATGGCATACTTAATAGCATTCCATGAATTATCAGAAAAATCTGTTGGTAATAGAATATGTTTCATGATATTTTTATTTAAGTTAATTCAACTACGTGTTGCATTTTGTAAAGCCAATAATGGTATTTCTAATCCAAGACTAATTTTATCAATAGCAGAAGGAAATAACATATCTTCTAAAAACGAATGTTGTGTATTTACCATAGTTATAATATCTATGTTATTCTCTTTTATATATTGCCTTACAGTTTCTGCTATTTTCTTATTATTCTCAATACGGAAATTCACTTCATTTTCTCGTAATGTGTCTTTTATAAAATCTTTATTATCCTCTTGCCTTATTGATAACTTATTACTGTTAGAGACGTATAATACATCTATAACACTTCTATATGGCTTGGCTAAATCTGATAAAAGCTTTAACTCCCTTCGATTATAAGGCATTAAATAATTAGTAGGAAATAAAATATGCTTAGGCTGTGTATTGGTGTAATTTGATGGTATTGCCAATACTGGACATTGAACATATTTTAAAACTTGAAACGTCTGACTGCCAAATACAATATCTCGATCGTTAGACTTGCCTTTAGTTCCCATTACAATTAAATCAATATTATACTTATCTGCGATTAAATTTGCCTCCTCTACTAAAATATTATATGATGAAATTATATGGTATTTAAATCTAGGATTAGGCGCTATTTCTTTTACTTTCTTTAAAAGGTTTTCTAAATTCTGTTGTGACTGTTTTCGAATCTTACCTAAAACATCGTCAAAAACCTCTCGTGATATTAATTCTTCATGATCGTAGAACTCATTTTTATAGGCATGCATAATATAGAAGTCAGTTTTTTGGTATTTAAAAAACTCTAAGGCATATTTAACCGAATTTATTGAGTTCTCAGAAAAATCCGTAGGCAGTAATATAGACAACATAATTACTAATTTTAATATTGATAAGTAAAGGTAAATCTTAGAGCATTTAAAAAAAATGACAAATGTCAGATGATTAGAAATTTGTGAACAAAATAAATAACACCAAAAAGAAAGAAGCAAAAACTATAAGTTTTTGCTTCTTTTTTGATTAATAGCTTTTTTTGTTAAGAAAACCCCCATTTTCCGTAGCCATATTTAAATGACATTATAAACATAAATAGAATAAATAAAATAGTAACTGATATTTATCAGTTATTGATTTTTTATTTAAGTGAGGACAGTATTGCTTCATTTTTTTTAAAAATTTAATAAGTGGTCACTGAATGACACTGATATATATCATTTCAAAATTTATAAGTAGTAAGCATCTTTATAAATCATAAATGAAAAATATTATGGCACTAAATTTTAATAAATTCGCTACAGAAGCTAACACCTTTTTAAAAGAATATGCAAAAGGATTAAACCTTGGCAAAGACACAGAAAAAGCAGGACGCATATTATCTTCCATTCTTCATGGTTTGAGGGATGTGATTTCCATGCATGAATCTTTACAACTTATTGCGCAATTTCCAATGTTTTTAAAAGCTGTTTATGTTAACGGCTGGACACTACATAAAAAGGAAAAAATCAATAATATGACAGAATTTATAGATGTAGTAAGAACCTATGACGGCGTTACTTCTATCAATGATTTTGAATCTGATGAAGTGGCTGCAAATTACATTGACACTACATTTATTCTATTGCGGAAATATATTTCATTAGGAGAATTAGAAGACTTAAGAAGTGAGCTCCCAAAGGAACTTAAATCTATGATTTACCAGAATATTATGTTTTAAAAAATATCATGAAAATGGTACTTAACTATAAAGAAATTAAAATTCCTATAGATGATTTTCATTTAATGGGAAACTTAAGGTATGAAAAAGATTCCAATGGTATTATACTGTTTTCTCATGGTAGTGGAAGCAGTAGAATGAGTACACGGAATAATTATGTGGCAGATTATTTACTAGAGTGTGGCTTTTCTAGTATATTATTCGATTTGTTAACTGAACAAGAAAACACCGTTTATGAAAATCGTTTTGATATTCAACTGCTCAAAGAACGACTTTTAAAAGTAACATTGTGGATGCTTAAAAACCAAACCTTTAAACACTTACCTATAGGCTATTTTGGAGCAAGTACAGGAGCAGCTTCAGCACTTTGGGCATCATCGCAATTAGGAACTACCATTAAAGCAGTTGTATCGAGGGGTGGACGACCAGATTTGGCTATGCCAATCTTACATCGTATTAAAACACCGACATTATTATTAGTAGGTGGTGATGATGAACAGGTTATAGAATTAAATAAAATAGCTCTAGACAAAATTTCAGGTATATGTGAACTAACAATAATAAAAGGTGCTTCACATTTATTTCCAGAATCTGGAAAATTACAACGAGTAGCCAAAGAAACCAGTGATTGGTTTGCCAAATATTTATATCATGTTTAAAAATAGAACTGAAGCTGCACAACAACTTGTTAAGAAATTAGAAACCTATAAAAATATGGACAATGCTGTTGTGGTAACAATTCCTAGAGGTGGTTTACCAATAGGTTATGCTATTGCCACTCAATTGCATTTGCCTTTAGACATTGTCTTATCTAAAAAAATAGGTCATCCTTACAATAAAGAATTTGCAATTGGTGCTGTAACAATCAAGGATATCATAATCAGCGATAAATCTTATGATGTTTCAGAAGAGTATATAAGTCATGAAACAGAAAAAATAAGAACATTACTTAAACAACGTCGGGATTGGTATTACGGAACGTCAAAACCAGCTAATCTAAAGGATAAAACAATAATAATTGTAGATGATGGTGTAGCAACGGGTAACACACTGATTTCATGTATTAAATTAATAGAAAAGCAAAGACCTGCTGAAATTATTGTTGCCTTGCCAGTTGGTCCACCTTCTGTGATTAAAACAATTGATAAAATGCCATCTGTAACAAAAACCATAAGTCTCTTAGCACCTCACGATTTTAGGGCTGTTGGTCAGTTTTATGAAGATTTTAGTCCTGTTGATGATAACGAAGTTATTTATTTATTGAAAAAAGCTAACGATGAGTTTCGACAAAAAGTCTAAAAAACGATATCATGATAGTCCACGATTTTACCAACGAAAATTCCATATTAAATCAGTTTATCTCAGAGTTACGAGATGTTACAATTCAAAAAGACAGGATGCGTTTTAGAAAAAACGTAGAACGTGTTGGCGAAATTTTGAGCTATGAATTAAGCAAATCCTTGACTTACAAAAACAAAACAATACAAACACCTTTAGGTAAAAAAGACATGTCTATAATACAAAATCAATTGGTATTGTGCTCTGTATTGCGTGCAGGCTTACCTCTGCACCAAGGGCTATTGAATTATTTTGATACCGCTGATAATGCCTTTATCTCTGCATACCGATATCATAGAGATAACAGAGATGCCTTTGAAGTCATAGTAAAATATTTTGCAGCACCATCGCTAACAGACAAAACACTTGTACTTACAGACCCAATGTTGGCCACAGGCAAAACTTTAGAAAATGTACTGAAGGCACTTAAAGACCATGGAACACCAAAACAAATCCATATTGTTTCGGTAATTGGCTCAAAACCTGGTGTGGAGTATGTGAAAACTATCTTTCCAAAAGATACTCATTTATGGATTGCCACTATTGACGAAACTTTAAGCAGCAAAGGTTATATTAAACCAGGACTTGGTGATGCTGGTGACTTGGCTTTTGGGCTGAAGCTTTAAATAATAATGCTATAATTGAACTTCATTTCAGTAATGCATATAAAACAAAAAACAGGAAGCCTAAACTTCCTGTTTCATTTTAGTAGTATTCAATTCTATTGTTCAGCATAATCAACCACTAAAATTCTTAGAATTACTAATAACCAAGATCCCAATTGCTAAACCACAGCTTTGAATGCCACTAATACTACCTTTTACTATTTGAATTTACTCTAATAAAACACCCTTTTTTCCTTTCTATTAAAGTATAAAAAGACACTATCAACACAAGGTTATTCTTTATTTTTATTTGCCAGTAAATTAAAACAATAACTGGTATAACAGATTTTCTAACCTCGATAAGGAAATCTGTGTATTTATTATAAGAAACAGGAAGCCTAAACTTCCTGTTTCCGCAAAGCATTCAATTTTATTATTCAACTATAAGTGACTCTCAACAACCCTCTATTTCTAAAGAGCCACTAAAAGCACCAACCAACTAAACTATAGCTTCAAATGCTTCTATACAAACCTTACATCTTACAATATAAAATCTGTGTGTTTTATAAGAAACAGGAAGTCGAAACTTCCTGTTTCTACTAAGCAATCAATTTTATAATCTAACTTTATGAAACTCTCAACAATACTTTATCACTAAAGAATTAGTAAAAGAACCGATTAGCCAAACTATAACCTTAAATGCTTCTATAATCTATAAAACTTACGTTTTACAGATTAATATTTTAAAGTCTTTCAGTAAAGAAAAGAACGATTTATTTTTAATAACTGAACAAATATACAACCAAACATCAATGCATAAAATGATGAATATCAGTTTTGGAAAAAACTTTATTTAAAAGCAAAAATTTGACAAAAAAGAAAGCCAGATTTTTTCTGGCTTTCTTTTTAACTAATAGCTTAAAATTTAAATTGAGAATCCCCATTCTCCAACTAATAGTACAATATTAACAAGATAAACCTTGTTACAAAATGATATCTATCAGTTTTTAGGCAACTCATAGAGAATCAACCGATATACCGTATTTAATAAGAAAGAACCAATCAAAATAATAAGCATCACCAAACTACACATTTTTAATCTCGATAATTTAAACAGTAACCAAGTGATTTTCGGCTTTAGCAATATTTTCTATACCTTTTAAGAGTGCATCCGGATTAAAGGATATACTATCAATTCCCTTGTCAATTAAAAAAGAGGCAAATTCTGGGAAATCGCTCGGTGCCTGTCCACACAAACCTATTTTGGTTTTAGTAGTATTTGCTTTTTCAATCACCATTGCAATCATTTTTTTTACAGCAAGGTCATTTTCATCAAAAATCTGTGCCATTAATTGAGAATCCCTATCTACACCCAGCGTTAGTTGCGTTAAATCATTAGAACCAATAGAAAAACCATCAAAAATATCAGCAAACTCTTCAGCTAAAATCACATTGCTAGGTATCTCAACCATAACATAGACTTCCAGATCATTATCGCCTTGCTTCAATCCAAAATCTTCCATAATATGTAAGGCTTTATTACCTTCTTGAAGTGTTCTACAAAATGGAATCATAACCTTAACATTGGTTAAGCCCATTTTATTTCTAACTTTTTTTATTGCTTCGCACTCTAATCTAAAACCGCCTTTGTAAAGTTCGCTATAATATCTTGAAGCACCTCTAAAGCCCAACATTGGGTTTTCTTCTTCAGGTTCAAAATAGTTGCCGCCAATGAGGTTTGCATATTCATTGGTTTTGAAGTCACTTAAACGTACAATCACTTCTTTTGGATAAAAAGCTGCAGCTATAGTAGCAATACCTTGAGAAAGTTTATCGATAAAATAATCTTCTTTGTTTTTATAGCCTTTTGTTAGTTTTACTATTGTGTTTTTTATTGCTTTGTCCTTAATCACTTCAAACTTAACCAGTGCCATCGGATGTATTTTAACCAAATGCGTAATTATAAATTCCATACGCATTAGTCCAACACCATTATTTGGATAAAAGGATAGTTGAAAAGCCTTATCTGGGTCTGCCAAAATTAGTTTTGCTTCGGTTTTTGGCATTGAAATACCGCTAAAATCAATATGCTTTTCTGCAAAGGTTAATTTGCCCTCATATATATAGCCCGTTTTACCTTCAGCACAGTTAATTGTAATATGTTCACCATTTTTTATGGATTTGGTAGCGTTTACACAACCTACGATTGCTGGTACACCTAATTCTCTTGCAACAATAGCAGCATGGCTTGTTCTACCACCTTGGTTTGTAATAATTCCTCCAGATTTTTTTAGGATTGGATCCCAATCGGGACTAATGGTATCCGTAACGATAATATCTCCTTGTTGCAGGTCTGCAGCTTCTTTAGGTGATGCTAAAAGCTTTGCTCTACCCACGGCTATTTTAGTTCCAACTGCATTTCCGGTGGTTAAAACTTTACTTTTTTGTGTTAATTTATATTCAATCAAAACGCTTTTGTCCTTTGAATGTTGAACCGTTTCTGGTCGTGCCTGAATAATAAACAACTCCTTAGTAATACCATCTTTTGCCCACTCAATATCCATGGGTTTTTTGTAATGCTCCTCGATAATCAGTGACCAATTGGCAAGGGTAATAACTTCATCATCTTGCAATACGTATTTTGTTTGCTGTTCTTTTTTCGTGGCTGTATTTATAGTGGAAGCATGACCATTGGATGTTGCATATACCATGGTTTGTTTCTTATCGCCCAATATTTTTTGAATTATAGGATACTTTTTTTCTTTTAAAGTTGGTTTAAACACATAAAATTCATCTGGGTTTACAGTACCTTGCACTATGTTTTCTCCCAATCCCCAAACACCAGACAGCAGAATCACATTTTTAAATCCAGATTCTGGGTCAATTGTAAAACCAACACCAGAGCAACTTTGGTCCGAGCGTACCATTTTTTGTACACCAACAGAAAGTGCTATTTCCTCATGCTTAAAACCTCTCTCTTCTCTATATTTTATAGCTCTGTTTGTATATAAGGATGCAAAGCATCTTTTTATAGCATCCAAAAGTGCACTTTCGCCTTTAATATTTAAAAACGACTCGTGTTGTCCTGCAAAACTTGCATCTGGTAAATCCTCAGCCGTAGCACTGCTTCTTACTGCAACGTCAATTGGATTTTTATTTGAAAGGGTTTTGTAGGCTTTTTTAATAGCACTTATAAATGGTTCAGAAAAATGACCTTCCAATATAAGTTCTCGTGCTTTTAAACCAATATCATTGAGATTTGCATACGTCTTTCTGTTAAGTGTTTTTAATACTTCTTTTAAAGGTTCATTGAGTTTGTTTTCTTCTAAAAAGATCCAAAATGCATTTGAAGTCGTAGCAAAACCATCAGGAATATTAACACCTTTAGAAGTTAATCGGTTAAACATTTCTCCCAAAGAGGCGTTTTTACCTCCAACAATAGAAATATCATTAATACCTATTTTACTGAATGTTTTGATTAATGAAGACATACTTTACATTTTAATATGGAATCAACTGATAAACTTCATTTAACAAATAAAGTCCTACCAAAAACAACAAGGTGTAAATCACTTGTACAAACTTAATGTTGGTGATTTTTAACCAAGCAACAGTTGGTTTAGGAAAAATAAATAAAGCCAGGCCAATAAAAAGTGACATCCAACCCATGAGTGTAATCACCAATTTATAGTTAGGTTCCCAAATATTATGTAATATAATATTCAACAATCCAATTATTATAGCCATAAAGGATGTGACGATGAGAAATTTTTCGTCTCTTAAGTCGACAAAAATCTGCCGAATTCGCTTCGGATTAAGGCTTAAAATTAAAAAGAAAATGATTAGGTACCAACCCCAAAACTTTGCCAAAAACATTGAATTATCCATAATATTAGTTTTTTTTGTGTAATACCAAAAATGGTATATCTGTATGGTAACTTATTTCTTCAACCTTTGAATGAAATAATATTTGTTGAAAATAATTGAGGTTTTTTGCCACCATACAAATCAAATTAATATCTCTACTTTCAACAAAACACTGCACTGCATCTTCTACTTTATTGTTTGTTAAATAATGAAAACTATAGCTGTCATTAGTAAAATAATCTTCTAATAATTCTTTATTCATTTTTTCATCATCATCTAATTCTACTTTGTTTTTGTTAATATGTACTATTCGTAATGATGAATTAAAACGGTCCATAATTTCAGAAACTGGTTCTAAAACTTGTAGATTATTAGACAACGTAAAGTCTGTTGGGTAAGCAATTTCTTTAGGAGGTACAAACTCAGCATTTTCTGGAACCACCAAAGTATTACACTTCACTTTGGTAATTATATCAGCTGTATTGGTTCCAAGGATAATTTTTTCGATACCAGACGCGCCTTTTGTTCCCATTACTATATAATCAATATGTTTTTCATCCACATTTTTTCGGATAGATTCAATAAAAAATCTATAGTCTGTTAGTGTATAAAATTTGTGTTTTTTAACTCTTGCAGGAAGACTAGAAATTCGTTTTAAAATATTTTTTAATTTTTGTTTTGTAGGTTTTATATATATCTGTTCAATTGCTTCTCCATTTAATATTAATGGTGTGTCATTTGCAACAAGATTATTTAACCTGTTTACATGTAATAAATAAAAATTGCATTCTATATTTTCGAAAAATTGGACGGCATATTTTATAGCATTCCATGAATTTTCAGAAAAATCCGTAGGTAATAGTATATTTTTCATCGAACAACATCTTTACAAAAACAAATTTATTAGTAAGATGCCATTCTGAAAATGATATTAATCATTTTGTAAATAACCTTTATCGGTTAACTCATTAGTTTTAGTTTTTCTAAATCCAAGACTTTAATATTTCTACCTTCGGCTTTAATAATACCTTGTTCTTTAAAATTGGTTAATGCTCTAATTAAAGTTTCTGTTGCTATACCTGCAACACTGGCTAAATCACTTCGAGAAATTTTAATTAAATCTTCTGGTTTACGATTAATTTTTTCTGCAAATTTTAAAATAGTCGCAGCCGTCTTTTTATTTACAGAACTATAGGCCATTTCTAATAATTGATTTTTCATTGTTGAAAGGTCGTCGGATAATAACTGAATGAATTCTATAGCTATTTTAGGACTTTCATTAAGTATTTTATTGAATTGCATGGCAGATATTCCTGCCAATTCCACATTTTCGATTGCTGTAGCCGTTTCTTTATGTGGCTGATTATCTATAAATGTAGTGTATCCAAATAAGTCATCTTCTTTATACAAAGCCGTTACTAATTCTTTGCCTTGCTCATCAATTTGATAACATTTCACAGTGCCTTTATTAATAAGAAATATAAAGTTTGAATGATCTTCTTCTCGATAAATAACCGTATCCTTTTCATAATAAAATCTGGTGCCATTATCATCAAAAAAGTTTTTTAAATCGTTTAATGTACTTATCTCACTTTTATGTGTCTCTTTCTTTGCAATTTCCGAACTTCTATTTAAATCTTTTAGAATAGCAGCTTTGGCCAAACGACTATCTATTGCACTAATGAGTTCATCTTCACTAAATGGTTTCGTTATATAATCATCTGCTCCAAGATTCATTCCTTTTCTTACATCTTTATGTTCTGTTTTAGCGGACAAAAAGATAAATGGAATAAACTTAGTCTTTTTACTTTTAGCTAAAGTTGCCAAAGTATCATATCCATCCAATACAGGCATCATAATATCGCACACAATAATATCGGGTAAATGCTTTTTTGCTTTCTCAACTCCTGTTTTACCATTAGAAGCTGTAATCACTTCAAAGTTTGACAACTCCAATAGTTCTGCAGTGTTTTCCCTAAGAATAGTATCGTCTTCTATAAGTAAAATAGTTTTCATTGTTTTGCTGTATTAGGAATTGTTATTGTAAAAGTTGTACCCTTATGCTCTTCACTCTTAAAACTGATTGTTCCTCCAAGGTTTTCTAAATGATGTTTTGCAATATTTAAACCAATATCTGTACCTTGAGTATTAATGGCATTATTAATTAAATTAGTAAGAATTAATGCTGCAACTTTTTCATCTTGATTGAGTGATATTTCATCAATATTATCAGGATACTTTATGGTCTTACTTTCTTTTAAAAACATATTAGCATTTTATACAACTTCGTCAACAACTTTACTTAGTTTAAAATTACTAAAATTATTAGTTAGCTTACCTGTTTCAAGTTTTTCTAAAGATAAAAAATTATTTAAAATAGTATTTAAGTAATGTACTTTGTCTGAAATGGTTTTAATATGCTTATTACGTTTTGTTTGCTCTTCGGTTAACTTGTACTTACTTAATAGAACTGACGATGTTAAAATACAGCTTAAAGAAGTTTTAAACTCATGAGACACTAAAGATAAAAATCGAGTTTTTAATTCGTTCAGTTCCTTTTCTTTAGATAATGCTATTATTAATTGTTGTGTTCGTTCTTTAACTTCATTTTCAAGTTTCTCAGTATAATTTTTACGTTCAGTAATGTCTAAAATAATTGCAACAAAAATATTTTTTTCACCCAAAGTTGAGAGCTGCAAATGTACCTCAACAGGATATGTTGTAACATCTTTTCGTCGATGGACGGTTTCATACTCTAGCTTTTCAACATTCTTTTTAAGAAGCGTTTCTATGCTATTTATAAACACCATTTCACCCTCTTTCGTTTTTATATCGAGAGGTGTCATATTTTTCAATTCTTTTATGATGTAACCTAAGTTTTTCTGTGCGCCATAACTAACGATTACAAACTTCAATATTTTTTGCCTCAAAAACAAAAATTTCATTCAAGGATTCATCAAAAATTGTAGATAAATAATTACGCTCTGCTTCTGCTCTTTTTCTTTGTGTAACATCATTTTGAATACCAATAAAATTTGTTAAAAACGCCCTGTTTATTTATTATTGGCATTATGTATAAATCATTCCAAAATAAAGTACCATCTTTTTTATAGTTACGCACAGTAACTTGGCAACTTTCACAACGCTTAATAGCTTTTCTTAATTTTTTTAATGGTTCTTGATTCTGATCTTTTCCTTGCAAAAATCTACAGTTGTGATGTAGTATTTCTTTACTCGAGTAACCTATGAGTTTCTGAAAAGCAGCATTAAAATAAATAACTGGATTATCTTTTTTTAAGGCGTCTGTAATAATAATACCATTACTTGCAGATTGCAGTGCACTGCTCTTTAGCATTAGATTTTTCTCATTCTCTTTTACTTCAGAGATATCTCTAACCAAAACCATAACATAGGTTTTATTATAAATTTTAAAAGGGTTTAATTCTACCTCAATATCTATAATATCTCCTGTTTTTTTTAAGCCATAAATATCGGTAGCTTCTCCCATACTTCTTTTCTTACCCTTTTTCATAAATTTATCAAAATGCTTGACATGGTTTTTATGAAAATTCGTAGGCATTAGAATGCTTAATTCTTTATGAACTAGCTCGCTTCTGTTATATCCAAATATCGCTTCTGTAGTGGCATTCACCTCCACTATTCGTTGATTATTATCCACAACAATCATTCCCTCTGAAACTGCTTCTAGAAGTATATTAAATGTTTCTTGATCTTGCTGAAGCATGGCTGATATTTTATAACAAAGAATTAATATTAAAGATCAATCCTGTCCTAAATAAATTCAGGGCACATTAAATTTAACCATTTTGCTGGTTTACTTCATTGTTTTCACAAATTTTTAAAAAAGAACCCCTTGTA
>Ga0209121_10001402_pt1 | contig 25273 bp, 21 predicted proteins | sample Cruoilmetagenom3_FD_187292 | JGI IMG/M metagenome (GOLD analysis project Ga0209121, IMG submission 187292) | Oil polluted marine microbial communities from Coal Oil Point, Santa Barbara, California, USA - Sample 3 (SPAdes) (version 2) | ecosystem: Environmental > Aquatic > Marine > Oil seeps ... | reverse complement strand
TATAAGAGCAAGGTTACAATTTACAATTCCATGTTTTCGAATGTGTCATCCTGAATTTATTTCAGGATCTGGTATGAGATGCTGAACCAAGTCCAGCATAACGAAATTAGATTTACAATTTTCGATTAATGCTCTCTACAGTGACGCCGTTGCCATTTCCGTTAGCACCCTCACCTTAGTCCTCTCCCATCGAGGGCGAGGAAGAATTATTGGGAAATATATACCATATAGTAACTTTCCCTCCACAGGCTGGAGGGAATTGAAGGGAGGGGGAAATAAAAAGAAATATAGGACAAATCAAAATCTTAGTGTTTTCCTAACTTTTGGAAGATAGTTTCTGCTTATTTTAAGTGAAGTTTCATTCTCATCACTCAATTTTACTTTATACTCACCTAAAAACCATTTATCTATCTTCTTGATTTTATCTATTGCTACAATATAACTTCTGTGTATCCGCAAAAAGATTTCCGGATCAATCATCTTTTCAAGTTCTTTTATTGTTGAATCATAAAAATATTCTTTCTTTATCGTGCATAGAAATACATATTTATCTTCAGCTTTGAAATAGTAAACATCTTCCTGTGGGATAATAAGAATTTCATCTTTGCTTTTAGTTGCAAACCGCTTTAGATATACTTTTTTCTTTACAATATCTTTTATAACGGAAAATATATTATCATTTATGCCAATCTTATTATTCAATACCCTTTTAATTGCTCTGTTTAATTTTTCTTTTGAAATGGGTTTTAGAAGATAATCAATGCCATTAACATCAAAAGCTTTTAATGCATATTGATCATATGCAGTTGTAAATACAATCATTGGTTTATACTCTATTCTATCTATTACTTCAAATCCATTAAATACGGGTAATTGAATATCAAGGAAAATCAGATTGGGTTTTAATCTGTTTATTATTTCCACAGCTGTTTCTCCGTCGGAAGCATCCCCAATAATAACTATTTCTTCATAAGATTTCAAAAGAAATTTTATTCTTTCAAGTGAATGTTGTTCATCTTCGATGATTACTGCCTTAATGCTCATAAAGGAATCTCCACTGTTACCTGTGTCCCCCCTGTATTAACCTTTTTTATATCAAAGTATGAATCATTATACACTATTTTCAATCTATTTTTAACACTATATATACCATACCCGCCAGAATTAACATTTTTATCGATACCAATGCCATTATCTTTTACTATTATATTACATTTTTCGTTTTTCTTATATATATTTATATCAATTACTCCACCCTCCTTTTTAGGTGAAATACCGTGAATTATAGCATTTTCAACCATCATTTCTATTATTAACGGGGGTATTTTAAAATTATTTAGTGTTTTATCCACATTTATATTATTTTTCAATCGATCTCCAAGACGGATTTTTTCTATATCAAGATACTTTTTAACAAGAGACATTTCTTCCTCAATAGTTATCATTTCACTCTCCGGTAAGGATAATACCATTCGATAAATATCAGATAGGTCAAGAATCATATTTTCAACCTTATCGGGATCACTATGAGCAAGATTAACCATAGAACTCAATGTATTGAAAAGAAAATGTGGATTAACCTTCGATTGGAGAACTGAAAGCCTTGATTCGGCTTTAAGTCTTTTTAAATGTTCAATCTCCTTTTCCTTATCTTTTAACTTTACCCTTAGTGATGTGAATGTTGTTATAGATATTGTAATCGAAAGTCCGATAATAAGTGTTATAAGCAATAGTATCAAATGACCCATACTATTTGCCGGATAAACTCTGATTGAAAATATATATCGTAGAATTAACAATGCACATTCAAAGCCTAAAAATACACCCAATATTCCGACAAGTAAAGTGTTTATTTTTCTTTTAAAAAAATTATTTATTCTAATTGCAATCTGATGAAATAATAGATATTCGAATAATGAGATACAATTCGTAAAAACAAGTGTAGTTATTAAATATATATGGTAATCATTTAACCTGTTCGAAAAGTAGGCAAATACAAATGCAAGAATGAATGCGATTACCTGATATGCAATAATTGTGTAAAATACTTTGCGAACTTTGGATTTTAATGATAAGATTTTATTCATATTACTCTCAACTACATTCAATAAATAGATTAATGAATAATATTAAAATATTCAAGTGACAAGTGTAATTCACTCCCACTTAAATATTTTCACTGCAATAGAACCCATTACAATCGACATTGCAATGAGTACTATTATATCAAGTTTATGAGCACTCCATGTATCTCCGAACCAGAGTCCCTGCATAAGATTAACAACATATGTAAGCGGAATGAATTTTCCAATATTTTTAATCACTGTTGATAGACCTTGAGAAGGTATCATTGCACCTGAGAAAAAAAGCATAGGGAAAAAGAGAGACATACCTATTACATTTGCAGTTCTTCCCGAACGAACAACGCTTGCAAGCGTGAAACCCAATGTTAGAAAACTTGTCGTGCATAGTGTAAATCCTAAAAATACATTAAAAACATTGCCCTGAAATCTGAGACCATAGAATATTTTTCCTGTTGCAACTAATATTAGTGATCCGGCAAGTGTAATAAGGAAATAGAATATTATCCATGCCAACATAATAGTTTGGGGTTTAAGGGGAGTTGCCCGAAGTCTGTGAAGTATCCCCTTTTCCCTGTCCGAAGCTACGGATATAGGGATAGACATCAATCCACCTATCGCAATTATCATTCCCATGTATGCAGGAACCGAAACATCGATAAACCCGAAACCATTGAAATAGTCACAGGGTTTATTTCCATATATGCTTCCGAATACAAGCAGGAGTATTACAGGAAAAAGCAATGTGAAGAATAATCCTTCGAATTCACGAGTAAAGCGTTTAAATTCCGTAATAATTAGCTTTGATAATCCTTTCATCATTATATATCTCCTTTCAATCTCTCATTTCATGACCTGTCAACTCAAGAAATACATCCTCAAGATTAGGTTGTTTCATATTTAAATTTGTAAAATCAATTTTGCTTTCAGATAATCGATTTACAACATCCAAAAGAATATTTTTCCCATCTCCATGAATTATTACTTTGTTATCTGTAATTTTTGTATTGGTTATTCCATTTAATGATTCTAATATTTTAATATCAAAATCTTCTTTTACCAAAAAGCTTATTTGTACATATCCGTTAAGGTTTTTTATCAAATTTTCAGTTGTATCAAGAGCAATAATGTGACCATTATCAATAATTGCCACACGATCACATAGATATTCCGCCTCTTCCATAAAATGAGTCGTTAAAAGAATTGTTTTTCCGGAATTCTTAATTTCAATCATTATTTCCCACATAGCTCTCCTCGCTTGAGGATCGAGCCCTGTTGTAATTTCATCAAGAAATATCACATCCGGATCATTAAGGAGTGCAAGTATTATAAACAATCTTTGTTTTTGTCCACCGGAAAGTTTTGAGAAATAATTATTTTTCTTTTCGATAAGTCCGAATTTTTCAAGGAGACCTTTTTGATTTAGAGATTTATCGTAAAACGATGCATACAGATCAATAATTTCCCATACTTTTAAACGAGCCGGTAAAGATGATTCCTGCAATTGCATACCAACACGATTGCGAAGATCAATGCGATATTTTATTGGATTTAGGTTAAGAACAGATATTTCACCCCTGTTAAAATTTCTTAACCCTTCAATGCATTCTATGGTTGTTGTTTTTCCAGCTCCGTTAGGTCCTACGATACCGAATATTTCCCCCCTCTTTACATCGAAAGAAATTCCATCTACAGCTTTCAATTTTCCATAACTCTTGTGCAAATTATTAACTTCGATTATATTTGGCATATTAAAACCTCCACTTAATCTTTGATTAAATATATACCATAAAAATAAAAAAAGAAATAGATTTAGGATAGAATACAATATATTGTGATGAAATGAATAAATTGAGGATAGGTCTTTCGATTATGTATGAACAATATTTTACTTATTTGTGGGATTGCTTCACTTCGTTCACAATGACACAGTTATTCTCCATATCTTCCTCGCCCTTGATGGCCTGCCTGCCTAAGCTTTAGCGTAGGCGGGGAGAGGACACTGAGGTGAAGGTGCAAACGGGAATTCCAATCGCCAGCGGGAATAGAGCGTAAATCGTAAATGGTTTTCAAATTAAGAGTAATAGATAAATTTATTCCATTTTGTAGTGACGAGAACAGTAAGAACTGGAAACAATTCATTTTTTATTCCCAAGGTCCTGGTGCTTTCCATTTTTCCTCGAACCTTTGCAATTTATTAATAGCGTTCAGAGGCTTAATAAGAAATCTTTCTATCTCTACTGCTATTATTGCCAATTTCTCAGGTACATTTTTAATATCACCTTTTTTCAAAAATGCATTCCATAGTATCTGACGATCTGATTTTTCATCATAAATTTCTTCTGCAAATATAGGATGCTCCTTTGGAAAATCGGTTTTTCGATGCGTAAAAGTTCTTTTTATTGCTTCGCTAAGATTTAATCCGTTAAAATCAAATTGATGCATTATAAGCCATATATCATAGAAGTCTTTCATCCTGCTGTTTAAAAGTCCAAGTTTTATCATAGCTTCAAATTTTTCACTAATGACACTCTCTAAAGAATATCCTTTCAGATAAGGTTTTGGTAAATCTAATATCACAGGATATTCATAAATTTCAGGACTTGGATAAATAATATCTCCAAAACCTACATCAATTTGCATTGAGACACGTGAACGATCTAAAAATCCGACAAACTTCACTCGTACTCCTTCATATTCGGATTCTTCTTTTATCCGTTGACCTTTAACCGTTCCTGAATCAAAAACTAGTCCGTCAGACACAACTACAACATTACAAACAGTCCTAATGACCTTCTCAATACTGTCAACCTGATTATCAAAATGTGCTAAGAAATCTATATCAAGCGTTATTCGTCTCTCCGGAAACCGCCACATAGTAAACAATAGTGCACCCTTAAGAATGAATTTATCAACATATATTGATTTGCTAAACCGGTAGAGAAATCTCTCCATACCATAATATTGTAAAATTTCAGAGAACGGACGATTTTTCTCTTTTGCTTTATTTTGAAGCAAAGCCTTAATGGAAGCTTCTATATTTTTGATATTATTTTTCATATAATTGTTTCCAGTATTGGTTTAATGATTTTATCCACACGACAAATCTTAGCATATTTCATTATATCCTGGGGATTTGTGCCCTTCTCAATAACTGCTATTTTAAGTGAATCTCTTGCAATATTTATACCTATTCTATTACGAAATTTAAAGCAATCGGCAATCGTTTTTGCAAGATTATAAACTTTGATTTTGTATCCTTCATCTTTATGTACTTCAACTCCAGCACTCCAAGTTTTAACTGAAAAATGATAAAATCGTACAGGCGGATATTTAATTCTATTAGCGCGAGTTCCTGTAGGAATAGCAATATCTATGTATTTAGGTATCTCGTTCGTTGCTTCATGAAAATCAAGAGCTGACACAAGACAAACGATTCCTCTTGATGCCTGAAGAGAAGCAATAACAAGATCTGGATAAGAACCTAATGTATAATGAGTAATCCTGTAGAAACCTCTAGCAATCTTCTCTATTTTACCTTCTTTCTCAAGCACTTTAATCATGTCCGGATGAAATCCAGCTTTTATTATTGAAGAAAATCGTGCAATTCCATTATGCTTTTTGAAATAGTCAAGCATTCTATTTGTTTTTTGTTCCATAAACTCTCCGTACAAATTGTCACTACTTTTAAATAACTATATACACTTTATACGACTATGTCAATGCCGTTTTAGAATAAGCGGTAAATAGGTGTAGATATATTTACAAGTAACAAGAGCCAGTATCAAATTCGCAAATTGTAAATCGTTAATCATAAATCGAAATTCGATAATTGTAGGGGCAAACCTATGTGTCTCCCCTTATATGAAAATTATTTCCTTCTCCTTTGTGTAATTTGTCTTAAATTCATGTAATCAAATAAATGAATTATTCCCCTCCCCTTAGTGTAATTCGTTACAAATTCGCTAATTCGTGGTGGATCTCTCCCCTCTCCTCTGTAATTCCTGTGAAAACAGGAATCTCCAATTTACTAAATTAAAATATACTTGTAATTATATATTTATTATGTTAATTTCATATTATAATATGAAGAAAAAGCTAACGGAACAGATAGTTTTATTCGCAAGTATAATCAAGTGGGTTGCTTTGGCTACGGGAATAGGTATAATCGTAGGAATATCCACAACATTTTATCTTAAAATTCTTGAATTTGGAGAGAGATCTTCGAATTATTCTTACTATTTCCTGTTATTGCCGATTGCAATGTTTTTAAGTGTTTTAATAGTTAAATATTTAGCTCCTAATGCCGAAGGTCATGGAACCGAGAAAGTAATCGAAGCAGTACATAAGAATTCAGGAAAGATAAAGGCAGCTGTCATACCTGTTAAATTAGTAGCGACGGTGATAACAATTGCCACGGGAGGATCGGCAGGAAAGGAGGGACCTGCTGCTCAAATCGGTGGAGGTTTATCCTCAGTTTTTTCAGACATTTTCAAATTTAACAATCATGACAGGAAAAAGCTCGTTATATGTGGAATAAGCGCTGGATTTGCATCTGTTTTCGGAACTCCAATAGCAGGGGCTCTATTTGGCGTGGAAGTCCTTTTTATAGGCAGTATGTTATATGATGTGCTTCTCCCTTCATTTATATCAGGGATTGTTGCTTATCATGTTTCCTCAATGCTCGGAATCAAGTATTTTCATCATTTTATTGAATTTATTCCTGATTTTAGTGGTCCGCTATTTCTAAAAGTTATATTAGCAGGTGTTATTTTCGGACTTATTTCTTTCCTTTTTATTGAAATTTTAAATATTGGGAAAATAATTTCAAAGAAAATTAATATATGGTCACCATTAAAGGGATTTATTGGCGGTGTTCTAATTATAGGACTTGTTTTTCTATTTTCCAGGAGGTATCTTGGTCTTGGTGTCGATGTAATACATCAAACACTTGAGGGAGGAAAAGTAATTTGGTATGATTCGGTAATGAAAATGATTTTTACAAGTCTAACACTCAATTTCGGTGGAAGCGGAGGTATTGTTACACCGATTTTTTATATAGGGTCAACTTCCGGCTCTCTTTTTGCTCAAATTATGAATCTTGATCCTGCTGTTTTTGCAGCTATCGGAATGGTAAGTTTACTCGCAGGTGCAGCCAATACACCAATAGCAGCCAGTATATTGGCAATAGAACTTTTCGGACCTTCGATAGCACCATATGCTGCCATAGCCTGTATTATTAGCTTTTTTATGACAGGACACAGAAGCGTTTATCCGTCTCAGGTTCTTGCTATAAAAAAATCCGAATCTATTGATGTATCTTTAGGTGAGGAGATTGATAATATCAAAACAGATATTAAAATGCACAAAACGAATATTCTGAAAAAGGGATTAAATTCTATAAAGAAGAAAAAAGAGAAAGGGGGAAATTAATTCCCCCCTCCAAATACTATACATACTCTACCATATGGAGTTCCCAAAGGCATTTCAGGTCCATTTCTTACAATAGAACCGTCATCAAGTTTCCAATTCCCAAATGAAGGAGCAATTATATAACCACCACCAAGCATTAACCCGACAAATGCATGTTCCGATGCAAATGGTAATTTAAACATAATATTTCCTGAGATATGTCCTGCAATACTACTTTTATCTAATGTTGACACTCTTGCAGGTGTAAGGAGCAATGAGTCAAAAGTGATATCGCCAAGTTCAGGTCGTAATACAATCTTGTAATTCATCGAACCAAATCCAATAATCGGAAAAATATCAATATATTGTATTATATCAAACATATATCCCAATTCAAAAAAACTACCTTCGGCATTAATATATGCGGTAATATTGTTGTTTTCCGAAACAGTATTGGATGAAATCGAAGATCCGCCAATTATAATATTATTAATGATACCATAACCTGCTCCGTCTTCATTGAAATATAAAGAATTTGAAATAGCAGGAAGTCCGGCATTTGTAAGATATTGATTTAGATTAGTGTAATCACTATACATTCCCGTGTAGGAAAATCCACCGAACCCTCCGTGAATTGGTCTTCCCGTAAGGCATGTTGTAAGTAACATTGCAAACATTAAAGTTAAGATAAGTTTTGATAATTTCATATATCCTCCTTAATTTATTATCATTGGAATTATATCATTGTTACTGAATATTGTATATAGATTTCTGATAAAATGAGGAATTCGGTTGATAAAATGCGAGTATCGGGATACAAGGATGAATTTACAAAAGAGTAAAAAGTTGCAAGTTACAAGTTGCAAGTGGAGAAAGGGAAAGAGATGCTGAACCAATACTGAATCAAGTAATGTCACCCTGGGTCCTGTGCTGAACTTGATTCAGTATTATTTCAGGGTCTGCACAAGGTTCAGCACAGGGTCCAGGATGACAAATTTGGATTTTCAATTCACGATTTACGATTTATGAAGTTGCTATGGGCTTTTACTATATGCCTACTTGTATTATATTTATTTAGATGTTAAAATGAATAAAAGGAGATAATAATGAAAAAATTGTTTATAATTTTGTTGTTAATTTTATTTACAACATTGCACGGAGAAACATTTATAATAAATGTTGATGGTTTTGAAGAAAATCCTGTAACGAGCAAAGTGCTTTTCTTTGACAATTTTTCGATTTCTATGGTACCCGCAAGACCTGTTCTCCCTGTTAAAAATGAGAAAATTTTGTTGAAACCATTCTCGAAAAACATTCGAGTTAAAATCATATCTACAGAATTTAAAACATATAAGACCGATAAAATCCAGATAGCATATCCCCCTGCTTCGAATATGATAAACTGGAAAGAATGGAAAGATGAAAGAGATAAATATCTAAAATCGGATATTTTTTATCCTGAAAGTATCGTTGAAATTAAAGGAACCGGGTATTTTAGAAAATACAGGTATGTTGATATATCCGTATTTCCGATCCAGTATAATCCCGTTAAATGTGAATTAAATGTATATAGTAACATTAAGTATGAAATTTCATTCGATACACCAGCCAAACTAACAGAGAAACAAATGAATATATTAAATGACAATAACGGCTATCATCAGGCAAAAGATATGTTTGACAATTTCAATGAGTTGAAGAACAGTTATAAAACGGATATAGAAAGCGACAGGGCTTTGTGTGATCTGTTAATACTAACCAACTCAAATCTTGTAAATACAGTCGATACTTTGGTTAAATGGAAACAATCCATTGGTGTAAATTGTAAGGTTGTCAAAGTGGATTCGGTTTTATCAAATACTTCAGGGATTGATAATGCTGACAAGATTAGGAATTTCCTGATTAACACATATCCTACACCACAATGGGGTTATAAATGGTTGCTAATTGTCGGTGATATCGATTCTATTCCTATGAGAAAGCTTTTTCCGGATCCTACTAACCATGCAACAAGCGGTTTAAATGATTCTTACAATCCACCATCCGATTTTTATTATGCGGAACTTACAGGTCAATTTGACGGAGACAATGATGGATATTACGGTGAATACGGGCAAGATAGTACAGAATTCACCGCTGATATAGCTGTAGGGAGAATACCGTACAATGATTCTGCTACGATTTATAATATTTTAACAAGAATGATCGATTTCGAATCGAATACAAGTAGTTACTATAAAAACCATTTTCTTTTTATGGGAGCAATAAGCAATTACGCCAATGAGGATAACAACGGATATGCAAGGACTGATGGGGGAGCATTAGGAGAGGAGCTTAAAAACAATGCTCTTACAGGATGGAATTATTATAGAATGAATGAACTTGCCGGAATTCATCCTTCTACCTATGCTTGTGAAGCTCCTTTAACGGTAACAAATGTTGCAAATGCATGGGACTCGGATTCTTTTGGTCTTGCAACATGGTGGGCTCATGGGAGTAAAACAGCTTCATATAGAAAGGTATGGAATAGTGATGACGGCGATAGTATACCTGAAGAAAATGAAATGGCATGGTGGATACTACTTGACAAGCCAAATGCTTCGGGAATTAACTATGCACCTTCAATCTTATTCTCATGCTCATGTAATAACGGATGGCCGGATTATGCAGGTAATTTCGTAAGGGAATTGTTGAAAAATGCAAGTATCGGAGTCGTAGCTTCCAATAGAATTTCGTGGTATAGAATAGGATGGGCCGCTTATAATGGTGGAGGCAATGCATCCATCGATTATCACTTTATAGAAGGGTTTGCAAGTCATAATTACTATATCGGAGATGCATTAAACTATTCTTTTAACACATATTATGCCAATTATTTCTGGTGGGGATGGCAATCCGCTCAAAATATATATGATTTTAATCTTTATGGTGATCCCTCTATGTATTACTTTGGTAAAACACAAGGTGTAAAAGAGGAGTTTAACAAGATTGCAAAACCCGTCAATAGAGTAATTAGATACAAAAGAGAAGGAAATAATATCATTTTCTATCTTCCCGAAAATATTATTGATAAAAATTTAATTATTTATAATATTAGTGGGAGAAAGGAATTTGAAATTAAAGGTATTAGCAATAAAGGAAATATTGAATATAAAGTTGCAAGTTATAAATTTAATACATCGGGTGTATATTTCGCTGTTATCAATAATGAAGCAACAATTAAGCCAATTAAATTGTTTATTATAAATTAATATAATTTAAGGCCAGGTCTCTATTATCTTGACTACATTATCTAATTATGCTTTAATGAGCAGATGAAAAAACTTATTATAGTTCTTATAATCTTGTCATCAGGATGTAGCTCACTTAAAAGATTGAGCATTACATCCCCCGTTAAACAAAAAAGTAAAATTGATATAAATAATTATTATTCGAATTTAATGCAAAGAAATTATGAATTCAAATCAATGAAGGGGAAAGGGAATATACACCTCAAGGAAGGTAGATATGAGTGGTCTGCAATTTTTAAAATAAATATTATTTCAAGAGATACTGCAATAATAGATATATACGGTCCTCTTGGTATGAGAGTATTTACGATTTATATTCAGGATTCGACAATAACATTTGACAGGGAAAGTAACTATGAAGCGATAGCAGATCTTTTAAAATCTTCATCTATAATTGGTAAATCATTTGTTTCAATATTTTCGGCAACCCCTTTAATAGATACGGAGATGGTAAAAGTAGATTTCGAAAAAACGATAAGTATGAAATATAGCAATATTATATCATTTTGTAATATAAAATCGATTTATCCTGACTCACTCTATTTAAGAGATGGCAATAGAATAGTCGTAAAAACCAAATACAGTAAAATTAACAGTATTGACGGACCCTATGAAATTGAAATCTATTCCATTATATTTGATGCATACTTAAATATATCCTTTTCTTCAAAAAGTTATAATCTTTAATGCATAGAAAAGAAAAGATAATAAAACTTTATAATATTTTGTATAAATATTTCGGACCCCAGAACTGGTGGCCCGGAGATACTATAGATGAAATAATAATAGGTGCAATTTTGACACAAAATACAAGTTGGAAAAATGTTGAAAAAGCGATTATTAATTTAAAAAAAGCGGATATTCTATCCCTTTATAAAATATATTACGGAGATAAGGAAGAAATTATAGATGCAATTAAACCATCCGGCTTCTATAATCAGAAATATAACACATTAAAAAATATTTCGACATTGTTTTTCAGAGATTATAAACATTCTTATGAAAATATCCTTAGAAATGATATTTCATCGATAAGAGAAAATATTTTGTCAGTAAAAGGAATCGGTAATGAAACATGTGACTCTATTTTACTTTATGCATTTAAAATACCAACATTCGTTATAGATACATATACAGTAAGAATTCTATTAAGGCATAATTTAATTGACATTAAGGATAAATATAATGATATAAAAAAATTATTTTCCGATTCTTTAGAATCCAATATAGAACTCTTCAATGAATATCATGCACTTCTTGTAAGAATCGGTAAGGAATATTGTTTAAAAAAAGATCCCCTCTGTAACAAATGCCCAATAAAAAAGGGAGGTTTATAACCTCCCTTTTTTATTGTTTGAAATTTACTTATCGTAAAACTATAATTTTTTTCGTCCCTGCGTTTTTATCATCAATATTCAATTGTGCAAAATATAATCCTTTCGCAAGATTTTTTGTTTCGAAAGAAACGCTATGACGACCTGCATTCATAGAGCTCTTCAACAAACCAATAACCTTTCTCCCTGATGCATCATAAAGATTTAACGATACATTAGCTGTTTTGTTCAAGCTGAATTGCAGTTGTCCTATATTTCTAACGGGGTTATTCAATATGGAGAAATTAATATTTCTTTCAACATTTTTAGAGTAATCTACTATTCCTGCCGGTGTTCCATCAAAAATAAACATTCCATAATCATAATCCACACCAATAAACTGGGTGGTTCCCTTAGCACCCGGTAATGGGGTTGCAATGCTTGTATTGCCAAGCACCTGGATATATCCGCCACTCGTATCTTTTGATGTGACAATTACATCATAGTATTTCCCATCACTTACAAACAGCAAACTGCCATCATTATTCAAATTACAGTATGTAACATTTGACCTTTTTGGAATAGTATTAATCAAAGATATGGAACTAGCGTCAGTAATATCTATCAATATTGTTCCGTTTGCCCCATCAGCGACATAAGCAGTATTGTCTTTGACAGATATGGCATTTGAATTACCCGGTGAATCATAACTGCTAAGAACCGAAATATCGGTAGGATCCGATATATTAAGAGCTACAATCCCTTTGGTTCCTGCCGCTACATATGCAGTATCTCCTTTAACATATACATCTCTTGCACTAAAAAACGGTGGGACACTATAATAACCAAGTTCGGAAATGTTTGTTAGAGTAGTAATATCTACAACAGATAATCCATATAATTTAGCTGCTACTACAGCTCTATTTCCATCTATCTTGAAATTTAAAACATTTTTATTATTGAAATTAATACTATCAATAAGTGTTACATTGAAATTGTTATCCATCTTAGCAATAATAAATCCCTTTGTATCACCACTTGCGGCAATTAGTGTATCATCGATGAATTGAAAGTTGAGGAATGTTGACGGTAATGAATAACTTCCCAAATATATCATATCGTTAAGGTTAGATATGTCCAAAACATCCATATAAGATCCGCTTCTGCAAATAAATGCCAATGTATCTTTTACAGTAACACTGTATGGCTGTGATTGTGTGCTGAAAAATGATAGTGGTCCGAAATTTAAAGTATCTACAAGTCTAAAAATAGACATTACTTCAAAAGTACCGTCCGATGAAATTAATGTATTGCTTGAATTGTATACCTCAAGTTTCATTCTTATCGATTTTGTTGTATCCGGGCTTATATCAGGGAATTGCCATAAGTAATCGGAGAAAGGATCGACCGTACCATCAATCAATGTCGTATGTTGGAAATTATCATTACTGTAATACAATTTTATATAGCTTGCTGATACACTCATATCATCAAAAACAACATTTCCATTTTTCCCCGAAAGGAATTTCGAACCATCCATAATATCTGCGAATCTTCCGGTAAGAGCAGTATTTCCTCCGCCAGGTCTGAAATTCGTAAAATAATGATATGAATAATTACCATTATGATATGTATATAATGACCAGTATGGTTCGCTAAAACTCCATGTATCATGAACTTTAACAAGTGAGTCGGTCCCGTCATTATCATAACCTACAGCAACAACGGAGTGACCGATATAATCCTGATGTGGTACCGACCAATAATTCAACACATCAAAATGGCAAGGAAATCCGCCGTCAATTTCACCGGTAAGTCTGTCCCATTGCCATCCATATGTAATGTTACCCTGAGGTCCCGTTGTCGAAGCCGAACCGGTATATCCATTATAGGAAATTGCTACCGTACGCTGTCCATTATCAATATCTCCGATAGAAGTGCCACCGGTCATTGAATCCGTACCCATTGCTATGGCGAGTTCCCTCTGTACATTCGTAATATTATAGTCCATTTCATTCTCACAACAATCCCATCTGTCAAAATAGTAATCGGTAATTTTGGAATATCCTCTTGGGTCCCAATAGTCAAATATCATTGCACTTGCTGTAGGCGAGCATCCGTAACTCCAATCGAAGAAAGAGACATCGGCAATATAACCCGTTGCTCTTGATTTGAAAATATTATAAAGATTATTCTCATTGTTTGCAATTTTTATCCAACCCGAGTGAGTATTCCCCATTTTAAATGGAATTTCCTTAAACATTTTTTCAAATTTCTCTTCCGAAAATACTTTTTTAAAATGTTCATCTATATAAACATTCTGGTCTCCGTTTGTATATTTATATATGATATTTGCATGGTCTATATAGATGATATTTCTAATTTCTACATTACCCCTTAACGACAAACTTGCCTTTTCGCTGATTTCACTAAAACTCATAAAATAATAGGGAATCCCCTTTGTAACTTCAAGAATCGGTATATTATCTTTTCTTGCAGATACAAGAACATATCCGAAACGGTCGACACCCCACAGTTTTTTACCTGCACTTTCAATTGCTTTCTGATTACCAACCTTTTTAATCATATTAAAAACATTCCTATTTGTATTGATATCAGATTCGATTTCCATATCTTGCGGGAATGTTCCGCCACCATAGTAGATAGGAATAAGATATGCATAAAGCATTCCATTCCAGTCAACATATGGGATTACCTCTCCTGTTGAAATATTGTTAATATTATAAACAGAAGAGAATTTGGCTTTTGCTATTTCAATAGCAAGATCTTTATCTACAACACCTCTAAAATTGCTATTTGCCGTTGGTATAGCATAACCCCATAAATTAATTGCTAAAATCAAAGCGAAAAGCACTAAATACAATTTTTTCATATACATACCTCCTAATTGTTTATTAAAGATAATAAAATAAGCGAAAAAAGTCAACCTACTGTTCATTTAAATACTCAATAATAATACCTTTCATTGTTAATGCACTATTCCCGTCACCAAAAATATTTTTCCTTCTCCCTTTCGGATGAAAACTATTTATTGAATCTATTATCTTTTCCTTATCATTTCCTACAAGTATATTCCAACCGTCTCTAACCGTTTCTTTCCATTCCGTTTCATTTCTTAAAGTTATACACGGCACACCGATTATATATGCTTCCTTTTGTATCCCCCCTGAATCAGTTACGATAATTCGTGCAAATTTCTCTAATATTAGCATTTCAAGATATCCTACAGGTGAAATTAATTTTATATTTCTTTTACCAATAAGTTTATGCAATAAATTATATTTAACAAGCATTTTCTTTGTTCGAGGATGAATGGGAAAAATAATAACTTCATTTATTTCAGAAAAAGCATCTACTATCTTGCACAAACTCTCTTTATCTGTATTTATTTCTCTGTGTACTGTTGCAAGAATATATTCATTCTCCTTTATTGATAATTGATCTAAGAATATTTTTCTATGTTCTATCTGGGTTAGATTGTTTTTTAATATATCATACATTATATCTCCAGTATTATATACCCCTTTTGATATCCCTTCATTTTTTAAATTTTCGACTGAGGACTTCATTGGAGCAAAAAGAAAAGAGGACAATTTATCGGTAACAATACGATTAATCTCTTCGGGCATATGCATATTACCACTTCTAACACCTGCTTCGACATGAACAATCGGATAATATAGTTTACCACAAGTAAGCGAAGCCCCTAATGTTGAATTTGTATCTCCATATATTATAACCATATCCGGATTCTCATTCATTAATACCTTTTCAAGATGCAATATTATATTGGCAGTTTGATTTCCATGTGTTCCGGAACCAACTTCAAGATTATAATCAGGTTCGTGAATTTTCAATTCATCAAAAAACAGATCGGACATTTCAAAATCATAATGTTGTCCCGTATGGACTATTATTTGCTCAACACTATTTTCAAGAGCATTATAAAGCGGAGCCATCTTAATAAATTGAGGTCTCGCCCCTACAATGTGCATTATCTTACTCATATTTTAATACCTCTTTTTTAATCAATTTAATAGTATCTTTTAAATTCATATCAATATTACACCCCGCAGCATTTTTATGCCCACCACCGCCAAATTCCTTTGCTATTATATCAACATCATATTTATTTTTTGATCTGAAACTCACACGGGTTTTCGAAGCACTTTCTTCCCTTAAAAATATACCCATTTCTGTTCCTCTCGTTATTAGTGTATAACCTGTAATACTCTCAGTATCGCTCATATTCGCTCCTGTCTCTTTAAGCATATTCTGGTTAATATACATAAATGCTTTATCATCATAAAATTCAAGTGTATTTAATGTAAGAGCTAATAGCTTTAATTTTTTCTTTTTCATACGCATAAAAACATTTTGAGATATACATGCAGGTTCAACGCCACAATCAATTAAGTAAATTGCATTTTTGAAAGTTGTCCTGTTTGTATTTGCATATTTAAAACTACCCGTATCTGTTAATATACCAGTATAAAGAGCATTGTATATATCAATGTTACCCTTATCTCCGATTAATTCCGTAAGAATTTCACATGTTGATGAGTAATCCGGCATTACGATATTAAATGATCCGAAATAGGTATTGCTTTTGTGATGATCGATATTAATTATTAATTCCTTTGTAATATATCGAGGTAATCCATATGTTCTTGAAATATCGGATTGATCCAATGAGACAAATAAATCATATTTGCCATCGGAATTATTTGTTATTTTGTTATATCCTACTAAAAAATCATATTCTGCCGGAATGTCATCGGGTATATACATCGTTGCATTTTTCCCTATTAATTCCAAATAGAGAGATAATGCAATAATCGAACCTATTGCATCACCATCAGGACGCTTATGAGCAAATACCAATATGTTACTGGCTTTATTAATTATATCATTAAATTTATCAATTACAATTTTTTCAATCAATCTTTATCCTTTTTTAGTATATTTTCAATATTTTCTTCCATTTCTACCCTTTTATCTAAAATAAATACAAGTGAAGGAACTTTTCTTATTTTGATCACATTACCGATTCTTTTTCTTAGATAACCGGACATTTTATCAAGTTTCCTTTTTATCTCTTCTCGATTGTTTTCCTGAATATAGATATCATAATAGATGTCGGCTCTATTCCTATCTTTACTTAAAAGCACCTCTGTAATGGAAAAGAATTTCAAATCCCTGTCATTAATCTCTCTTTCGAATATAAAAGCCAATTTTTCACGAATAAGTTCCTCCATCCTTCCTTTTGTAACATTTCTCACAATATTTCTTCCCTTACTGATGATATTTCAACACTGCCATTCGAGTAAATCATATCTTGAATATTTCTTTTAGTATTTTCTATTTCCGTTCTGTCATTTCCAATATAAGCAATTGCCAATCTCGTAATTTGCCATTTATCATTAGGATCGATTTCTCTTATCGATATATTGAACTTACTTTTCAATCGACTCTTTATACTTTGAACAACATGTCTCTTATCTTTTAATGACTGGCTAAAATTAACAAATAGGTCTAACTCAAGGTAAAGCAACATTATTTTTCCTTTTGAATATAAATTTCTACAATATCATCGGTTTTGATATCATCTACTTTATCAATTTTTATACCACACTCGAGTCCTTTATCTACTTTTTTTCTATCCTCTTGAAAATGCTTGACAGTAATGATTTTACCTTCATATAAAACATCTCCATCCCTTATAAGTTTTGCTATGGCATTTCTTTCAATATATCCGTCTTTTATATATACACCTGCAATAAAACCGGTTTTTGGTATCTTGAAAACAGATCGAACGACAGCTTCTCCTACCTTTACACTGATATATTCGGGCTCATACATACCTTTAATAAGATTTTCAATATCTTCGATAACATTATAAATTATAGCATACAATTTAATCTTCACATTATCCCTGGATGCTATAAATCTTGCTTTGGTATCAGGTTTGACCTTGAATCCTATAATTGCCGCATTCGATGCTCTTGCAAGCAATATATCACCTTCGACAATCGAGCCAACACCTTTGTGTATTATATCAATAGTTATATCGTCACTTGACATTCTTTCAATTACATCTGCAAGAGCTTCAACCGAACCTGCAACATCACCCTTAATAATAAGATTTAACTGCTTTTTTTTGCTTTTTTCTATCTCTTTCTGTAACTGTTCAAAACTTACAATCCCATACGATTTCTTTTTCTGACCATCCATTGCCATTCGTCTGTTTTTCCCAATATTTCTTGCGGTTTTTTCATTTTCGATCACTTGAAATGTATCAGCCACATCAGGTAAATCATCAAAACCAGATATCTCAACGGGGGTCGAGGGTGTTGCTTTGTCAATTCTTTTTCTATTTTCGTTATACATTGCTTTGACTTTTCCACTTACAACTCCGGCAACAAATGCATCACCAATATTCAGAGTACCTTTCTTTAAAAGAACAGTGGCTACTTTTCCTCTCCCCTTATCAATTTTTGTTTCAAGTACAATCCCTTTTGCAAAACCTTCATATGGAGACTTTAATTCCATTAATTCGGATTGAAGGATAATAGCATCCAAAAGATCATCAACACCTTTTCCTGTTTTTGCGGAGAGCTCTATGGAGATTACATCTCCACCAAAATCTTCAACAATAATATTGTGCGAAGTAAGGTCTTGTTTCACTTTATCCGGATTAGCCTGAGGAAGATCCATTTTATTGATTGCAATAATTATTGGAACACCTGCTGCTTTTACATGATTTATCGATTCGATTGTTTGAGGCATAACGCTATCATCAGCAGCAACGACAATAACTGCAATATCAGTAATATTTGCACCTCTGGCTCTCATTGCCGTAAAAGCCTCATGTCCGGGTGTATCGATAAATGTGATATGTTCCCCTTTATGTTTTACGACATAAGCACCGATATGTTGTGTTATACCTCCGCTTTCGGAATCCGTTATGTGACTTTTTCTAATGTAATCCAAAAGAGATGTTTTACCATGATCGACATGCCCCATAATTGTCACTATGGAGGGCCTTGTTCTAATTTCAATTTCCTCTTCACCCTCTTCTTTTTCAACTTCGAATTCATCCAACAATTCAGTTGCATAACCATAATCATCTGCCACAGCTTCAATAACATCATAATCAATTTTTTGATTTATTGTAGTTATAATGCCAAGTGAAAGACACTTTTTAATTATATCTGTCGGGGCAACTTCAAGGATATCCGAAAGCTCTGACACTGAAATGGAAGAACTAACTCTTAATATATTATTTTCTTCTTCAATCTGTGCATGTTTTGTCTCTTTTTTATATTTTTTTCTCTTCTTTTCCCCCATTTCAAGTTTCTGCATTGTCTTTTTTACATTTTCCTCAACCTCTTTTTTATCAATCTCAATAATCCTTTTCTCTTTTCTTTTCCTCTTTTCAAATTTTCCTTTTGTTTTCCTTCTATCAATCTCAACAGGATGTCTTTTAATTGCATGCTCATTAAAGCGTTTTTTCTTCTCAATTATTTTTTTCCTTGCAGCTTCCTTTTCCTTTGTAAGAATATCATTAATTTTGTTGTGGATCTCTTTATCTATCACACTCATATGATTTTTAATATCATATCCCAGATCATTAAGCATTTTAATTAATGCTTTACTGGAAAGGTTGAATTCTTTCGCTGCTTCATATAATCTGATTTTTTTCAACTATGACCTCCTGAATCGTTTTTTTCGTTTATTAATTCAAGAGCAGTATTATATATTTTTTCAGCTGTTTTTTTACCAATACCAGGGATAGTCATTAATTTTTTAATACTATAAGCAACAATATCCTGTGCAGTGTCAATTCTTGCTTCTAATAATTTTTTCTGCATCATAGGTGAAAAACCAGGTATATCGATTACGAGTATTTTTCCCTTTAACATTTTTTCAGGAGACTTATTGAAATCATTTTCACTTATAACTTCGAGTTCTATGCCTGTAAGTTGCATAGCAAGTCTCAAGTTTTGCCCTTCTCTGCCTATTGACAGGGCAATTTGGCTATCAGGTACTATAACAAGGGCTTTATTATTATCTTCATCATACATAACACTCGAAACCTTTGCCGGTTGCAAAGCCCTGGTTATAAAAATTTTCGGATCACTGCTCCATTGGATAATATCTATCTTTTCTCTGTTCAGTTCATTCATAATTGCCTGTATTCTTGATCCTCTTACACCTATACAAGAACCTATAGGATCTATTTTATCATCAAGTGTCTGAACAGCTATTTTTGATCTTTTACCGGAATCACGCGCTATATTCTTGATAAGAACAGTTCCTTCGTATATTTCAGGAACTTCAAATTGAAATAATCGCTCTACAAACTTTGGGGATGTTCTCGAAAGAATAACTTCTACACCCCTCTTGCTCTTTGTTACATTCATTACAATTGCTCTGAGTGGTTGTCCCTGTCTGTAAAATTCTCCTGGTATCTGATCTGGTTTTAAAAGTATTCCATCTGCCTTACTTAGATTTAATATAATCTTTTGAGGTGTTATTTTTTGTATATTCCCCGTAATGATCTCCCCGATTTTTGTTTCAAATTCTTTATGAGCTCTCTCTTTCTCTGCTTCTCTGACTTTTTGAGCAATAACTTGTTTCATAACAAAAATTGCATTTCTTCCAAAATCCTTTTGAAAATTCAGGGGAATTTTAACCTCAGAACCTATTCTGGCTTTTGGCATATATTTCAACGCTTCTTGCTTTGTTGTTTCCATTATAGGATCCTCAACCTTTCTGACAACTTTCTTTATTTGATAAATCTCGATTTCACCCGAATCAATGCTAATTTTTACTTCAATGTTATCAATCCGACCAAATTTCCTTTTTGCTCCTGTTAACAGACTATCTTTCAAGATATCAGCTACAAACTCTTTATTTAAGCCACGATCTCTTGCAATTTCAGTTAAGCCTTCCAATATATCGTAATTAATCACTACTTTCCTCCTTTATAATTTTATTCCTCTTTTCTCCGGGGGAGGAAACTTCAAGGATAAAATGTTCATCAAAATTTTCGTCTTTATCTATATATTTCGATAATTGTTTTGTTATAAAAACACAATCCGATATCGCAACATTGTCTTTTTTATTAATCAATATCTGTATTGTTCTATTATTTTTTGCACCCTTTAATGTAATATTTTCTATAATAAACTCACTTTCCGATTTTGTTTTAAATATTTCGTATAAATAGTTTGTCACTAAATCTGTTATACTCTTTCGTTCCATTAAATATCCTCTCTGCTTAGTAATTTTTCAATATTTTCTATAAGATTCTCTAATGATATTTCTAATATTTCACCTGTTTTTCTGATTTTAATCTCAATAATGCCATCCTTGAATTTTCTTCCCATTCTTATCTGTATCGGAATACCTAAAAGATCGGCATCTTTAAACTTGCTTCCCGCTCTTATGTCTCTATCATCAAAAAGGACATCAATACCTCTTGCTTTGAATTCCTCATATATATTATTGGCTACTGTCATTATATTTTCATCATTTGAATTCAGTGGCATAATAATTGTATCAAATGGGGCAATTATCTTTGGCAATATTATACCATCATCATCACTAAATACCTCTATACAGGTTTGTAGTAATCTCTCTACTCCTATGCCATAACTTCCCATTACAATAGGTTGTTCAATACCATCTTTATCAAGGTATGTTGCATTCATTGCTTTGGAGTATTTAGTACCCAATTCAAATATATGTCCGAGTTCTATTGTATTTATACACCTTAATGACGAACCACACTCCGGGCATTTATCTCCATCCTTTACCCTGCGAAAATCAGCATACCTATCCGGTTTAAAATCCCTTTCAATATCGACACCGATTATATGTTTGTCTTTAATATTAGCTCCTGTTATTAGTCCTTTGGTATCTTTTAATGCTTTGTCGGCTATAATTTCGATATTTTTTAGTCCGTATGGGCTAATATATCCGGGAACACTTCGAGTAATTGCTTCTATTTCTTCATCGGTTGCAGGTCTATGATTTATTCCCAAAATACCGTTTAATTTTTCATCTTCGATTTCATCATCACCTCTTAAGAGAATAAAAACAGGCTTTGAATCAACTATATAAAGCAAACTCTTAATAAAATACATTTCATCTTTATGTAGAAATTCGGCTACTGATTTCACATTACCTTTTACAGGTGTGCTAATTATACTTAATTCTGTCTCTTCTCCGGATATATTTTCAGTATCGGCAGTTGCAATCTCAATATTGCTGGCATAATTACACTTATCACAAACAACAATTCTATCTTCACCTATTTCCGATTCAACCATAAATTCTTGTGAAGCCGAACCGCCCATCAATCCACTACTTGCAGAAACAATATGGAAATTTAAACCGAGTCTTTCAAACATCCTGGAATATGCTTTGTAATGCATTTGATAACTCTTGTGTAAATTCTCGAATGTTGTATCAAGACTGTAAGAATCCTTCATAATAAATAATCTTGTTCGGAGCAATCCGCTTTTCGGACGAATTTCATCTCTGAATTTCCACTGAAAATGATACCATATTTGAGGTAATTCCTTATATGAACGAATTTCCTTTCTTGCAAGATCCGTAATCAACTCTTCATGAGTGGGGGCAAGGACCATATCGTGGTTTTTCCTGTCTTTCAATCGAAACATCTCACTTCCATATGCTTCCCATCGTCCCGTTTCTTTCCATATATCAGCAGGTGACATTATCGGAAGGATGATTTCCTGAGCATCGATATTGTTCATCTCCTCTCTGATGACATTTATCACTTTCTGAACGGATTTAAAACCCAATGGAAGATATGAATAGATTCCACTTCCCACACTTCTTATGTAGCCTGCTCTTATTAAAAGCTGGTGGCTTCTAATAACGGCATCTTTTGGATATTCTTTTAATGTAGGAATTAGACCTCGTTTTAATTTCAAGAGTTACCTCCGTTTGTATAATTTTAACCTAATTTATATAGCAAATATTGACATATATGTCAATATGGAAGAAGGATATTTTTTTTCAATTTATTAATAAATTGAAAAAATATCCTTTTTGTGTTATAAAAAATGAAACATTGGAGGAAAAAATGGAGATAATTAAAAACTGTTATATAATTACAATGGATAAGCACCTTTCACAATTTGAATATGGAGCTGTAGTCATTGAGAATGGTGAAATTTTGGATATCGGAAATGAAAAGGACATTTTATCTCATTATAAAGCAGATAACATATATGATGCGGATGGAAATATTTTATTACCCGGGTTTATAAATACACATACCCACTCTGCAATGACACTATTTAGAGGATTTGCCGATGACCTTCCTCTAAATAGCTGGTTGAATGATTACATTTTCCCATCCGAAGGGAAATATGTATGTGAAGAATTCATAAATAATGGCTGTCGAATTGCTGCAAGTGAAATGATAAGAAGCGGTATAACAACATTTCTTGATATGTACTTCTTTCAGGATATGGCTGGTAAGGTTTTTAAAGAAGCGGGTATGAGAGCTTTCCTCTCGGAAGGATTGATTAATTTCCCTACACCGGATATGAAGGATCCTGAAAAAGCAATTGCCTATGTCGAAGATTTCATAAACAAATGGATTGGGGATGATCTGATTTCACCTGCTATTGCCGCACATGCCCCATATACATGTAGTGATGAACTTTTAAGAAATGCAAGAGATCTTGCAGACAAATATAATCTTGTATTTAATATTCATTTATCCGAAACAGCATTCGAAGTAGATACGATATTGAAAGAGAAAGGGGTAAGACCTGCTTTTTATCTTGATAATCTTGGAATTTTAAAAGAAAAAACAATTCTTGCACATTGCGTCCATATCAATGAAGACGAATCTCTATTGATCAGAGACAGGGGTTCATCGATTGCCCATAATTCTCAGAGCAATATGAAGCTTGCATCGGGAGTTGCTCCGGTCAATATGTTTAAACGCATAGGGATAAATGTTACTATTGGAACCGACGGAGCATGTAGTAATAACAATTTGGATATTATCGAAGAGGGAAGAGAAGCTGCTTTATTATCAAAGGTTTTTGAGAATGATCCGACATCATTGGATGCCAAATATATTTTACAGTGCCTTACAATAAACGGGGCAAAGGCATTGGGAATGGAAGATAATATTGGCAGTATCGAGAAAGGGAAGAAAGCCGATATCATTATAATTGACATACATACGCCAAATATGATACCGCTATATAATCCGTACTCTCAGATTGTATATTCAGCCAATCAATCCAATGTGAACGATGTTATGATAGATGGCAAATGGGTAATGAAGAATAAAAATATATTATCATTCGATGACTCGAACCTTTTTGAATTAGGCGAGAAATGGAAAAAAAGAATAAAGGGTTGATATTTTATATCGATACATTAGGATGTTTTAAGAATCTTGTCGACAGCGATATTCTTGTTCAAAATCTAATTGCCGGGGACTTAAAAAAAGCAGATGATCCTGAATCAGCAGATATTCTTATTGTAAATACATGTGGGTTTATTGATGATGCGAAGAAAGAGTCAATCGAAACTATCCTATCTCTTGCCAGTGTGAAAGGTGAAAGGAAATTAATAGTCGTAGGATGTCTTTCGGAGCGATATAGGGAAGAACTTTTAAACCTTATACCGGAAATCGATATAATAACAGGTGCTAATAACTGGGATAATATAAAATATCTTATTGATAACGATATCAGAATTTCTTTCAATAAAAGATATTACAGATATAATAAAATTATCGGAAAGAGAATATTAACACCACCTCATATGGCATTTGTTAAAATATCGGAAGGTTGTAGTAATAACTGTGCTTTCTGTGCAATACCACAAATAAGGGGAAAATATCGTTCAAGAAGAATGGGGGTTATCGTAGAAGAGGTAAAATTGCTTGTAAAGGGTGGGGTTAGAGAGATAAATTTGATATCTCAGGATAGTTCTTATTATGGTTTGGATATGTATGGAAAAAAATCGTTATATGGTCTGTTAAAAAAACTTGACGATATAGAAGGAGATTTCTGGATAAGAGTATTTTATCAGAATATTGATCTGTTCGATAATAGCATTATATTGTTAATAAGAGATTCGAAGCATA
>Ga0209121_10001401_pt1 | contig 25276 bp, 22 predicted proteins | sample Cruoilmetagenom3_FD_187292 | JGI IMG/M metagenome (GOLD analysis project Ga0209121, IMG submission 187292) | Oil polluted marine microbial communities from Coal Oil Point, Santa Barbara, California, USA - Sample 3 (SPAdes) (version 2) | ecosystem: Environmental > Aquatic > Marine > Oil seeps ... | reverse complement strand
AGACGCGCCTGTGTCCAACATGCCGGACGGGTTGAATGAACCAATGTCGAAAGATTCCCCGACCATGCGCGCATCTTCATGCGCTCTTTGGCGGGCGGTTTCCTGCTGCACCACGGTTGGGCGGCGCTCCAAGCGTGTTACCTTGTTGATTGGGCCGTGCGCCTTCACAAAGGCGTCATAGGTCTTGTTGAGCGTCTTACGGGCCGCTGTGGCGTCTTTCCCCGACGTGTCGGCGGCATAGACTTCGCGCAACGCCATTTTAATCCCGACGAGGGCTTTAACCTTCTCGACGTGACCTGCCGGCATCCTTTTGGTGTTGGTTTTTGAGCGTGCTTGAACTGGTGCGCCCTGTTTACCATCGAACTGGAATAGCTTCCCGTCCTTCATATAATAGCCGCCCGCCTTGCGCTCGACCGATTCAACATCGACGGCACCAAGTTTTTGCGATTGTGTCGGCGCTGACATGACGTTGGTTGTGAGTTTCCCAACGGCTGTGGCGAGATCCCCGACAAAATCACTATCCGGCCTTGCTCGGACGCCAAGTCGCGGCCCCGCAATCAGTTTGTCAAAGAGACCTTGTTCGCCCAAAATCATATCCGGATTCTGAACAAAGTAATTGTTCACCAATGCCTGACCGGTGCCGCCTTCTTTGTCGGTCATTTCAACCAGTTCGGCTCCGCGCCATGACTTATCGGCTTCGGTCTCGCCTTCAAGACGTTTGCGAAGGATAACAATATCCGTTGTAACCTCTGTTCCAGCGAAATCCTTGAACGCTGTAGACGGCAAGCGGATTGAACCAACAAGATCTGCGCGATCGGCAAGGTAATCTCGGGCTGCGGTACCACCCTTGTTCATCGTGCCTGCACTGGTCACAAACATGAGCAACCCGCCTGGTCGAACCGCATCAAGGCTTTTTGCAAAGAAGTAGTCGTGCAACATGAAGCCCTGCGGATAATCAGGGTCGGCCTTAATTTTGGTACCGGCGAATGGTGGGTTTCCGATTACGAGATCATAATGACCCTGCGCCAAAGGCGTTTTGATAAAGTCGCCATGCTGGATTACGGATTTTGGGTAGAGAAGTTTGGCAATCCGTGCGGTAAGGCTGTCTAATTCCAAACCTTGATACGTTGTTTTGGCGGCAATGTCTGTCGGAATGGTTCCGGTGAAACCACCAACACCCATGCCAGGTTCGTAAACCTTCCCGCCTTTGAAGCCTAACTTCTTGGCGGCATGCCACATCGCACGCAATACCGGCTCTGCCGTGTAAAACGCATACTGACTTGTGCGCTCGATGGTTTCGTATTCTTCCGGCGTTGTGACTTCGAGAAGCTCCTTTGCAATATCCGGCATTGGATACGTGCCGTCGGAGCGTTTAAGGCCACCAGCAAGCGTGCCGGCACCACCGAACTTGGCGAGTACAGCGCGTTCATCAGCGGTTGCCGTGCGGGCCTCACCTTCGATTTCTTTGAGTAAGCGGATAGCCTCGATCGATTGGCGTGCACGTGTTTTAGCGCCCTTGGCTGGCTCTAGTTCGCCCTGCCCGATAACATGGTTTGCTAATCCGTCTGGACGTTCACGGCTTCCTTGATCGCGTTGTGTAGCGCGATTTCCTCGATCATTCGACGGCGTTCCGGATTCTTCACTTCGTCCACGTGCTGCGACTCGGCTTCCGCCGTCGCCTGCGTTGCCAGATCCCGCGCGTACTTCTCGAACGTTTTCGCTTTTTGGAGCTTCCGCGCTTTCGCCGGCGCTTGCTCTATCATCGCGTTCATTATCTCGGATATCATCGAATAGATCCCTTTCGACAGGTAATGTAGCATCTTTTGCAGTTTTTGCAATCGGAGCGGCTTCCGGAATGGCTTCCGTTGTCGGAGTGAATAGCGCCTTGATTTCATCAACGACTTCATCGGTTGCCGACATTCCCTCAACGTCGACACCGCTGTCTTCCATCATATCTCGGGCGCCGTTGTACCAAGCCCGCAAGTATTTGCGGATTTCCGACAGTTCTACATCGAGATCTTCGGCCAGTGCTTTCGCGGCGTCGGTGAATTTGCGCGCGCCAGCTTCGATGTGAAACACGGTCAATTCCATACCGATTGCCACAATCTCTGGGTCGATACCCGCGTTTATCTGGCTGGATAGCTTGTCTTTTAGGCGTGCGCGCAACACGGCGGCACGGTCTTTGCTGACCAACTGGTTTTTTGATCCATAATCGGCAGATTTCGCCTTTTTAGGCTTTTCTGCTTTGGTTTCAACGGGTTCGTTTCTTGATTGGGTTTTGTCCTCGACGGGCTTCTTACCTGTCAGAAGGTGGATTGCATTAGAAACGGCTGCTTCCGGAGTTTCCCCGTATCCACGCTCGACCTTAAACGGCGTTTCCCGTTCCGCTATCACGGTATATCGACCGAGGTTCCATTCACTTCTTGCGGATTCGGCAGCATCACGTATGATTATTCCATCATCGTAAAGTTTTCCGCCGCGTTCCGCATCCGTTTTCCCGTCACGACCAACCTTGTTCACGAAAACGCGTGGTCCATCGGCCTTCGGCTGCGTTGCCTTGTACTCTTCCGCAGTGAGATAATCCCTGCCGCGTTTGCTCGGATCAACGTATGCACCCTTCCCTGGCACAATCTGAACGGCTTCGGATACGGTGACGCCACGCTGTGTATAGGACCGAACCCCGTTTTCGTCTTCGTTTAGGAGTTGGCCTTTGGAGTTAGCACCAATGCGCCCGCCTTTTTTCTCTTGTCCGTTCGCCGGTTTCTTCTGGCTACCGTTTTCCAGCCATTCTCGGAACTCGTGGATTGGCATTTCGGTAATGTCACCAATACGCTGTTCACCGCGTCCGTCCGAGAAGCCGCGCGAATAAAGCGCCTTGGCAATCAATCCGCGCTCTCTGGTATTCTTGCCAGTTGAGCCAAGAATGACTTTATGTTCGTCAAATTTTCCGGTGTCTGCGTCCAATTGGTCAACGATTTGCACGAACTGGCTATTCGGGGAAGGGCCGATGTAAACGTCAACATGATCGCCGTCGGCACCTTCGGTACGCTTGATGTACCCGTAGTGCGCTGGCATTTTCACGGACCATGCTTTGCCGTTGCCATCTTTCCCGCTGCGGGTAGAACCCTTCGCGTTCTCCATCGACACGTCGAGACCTTGGAAATTTATGTGACCAAGTTTGTAGTTTCCGGCCTCTTTCTGCCCGTCGGTTGGGTTGCGGTCAGCTTCTTTGGCTGCTGCGTGAATTTCGCCGTTGGTCGGGGCTTTTGTCTCCGCCTGACCATCTGCGACCTCTGGTGTAACGTCCTTTGCGGCTGGATCATTCGCCATGAAGAACGCATAGGAGAACCCTTCCGGTGTCGTGGAGCGGTCCTCTTTGCCCTGCGGGTCGCTACCGCGCAGTTTGGATTGCATCTTCGAACCTTCAACCGGATCAACGTTTGCCGTCGGCAGATCTGTATCAAAATCACCGAATAACTGCGTGCGCTTGGTGTAGGGGTCCGCAAAATTGTGCGGGTGAAAGCGCATAGTTGGCTTGGGAAGTCCGGTTTCTTTTTGGATGCGTCCTATCGGGTTTTCCAACACATGGAAGCCCGACGGGTTGGCCTTGGCAACCATATCGCGTGTAGCGTCAACCAGCATGTTATTATATTCAAGTGCTGACTTAGCGCCTGTCACTAACGCATTGTCTCCAAACACTTTCGCAAGCGTCTCCGGACTTTCTTTGTCGTGCAGGCTTTCCCACCAACGAGCGCCGGAACCGGCATAGGTTGTGCATGGGCAGGCCGAAAGAACCCCGTAGATTTCCAAACCTTCCTGGCGCATTTCTTCAACTTGGTTCCACATGAACTCGTCGAGAAGAATATCGCTTCCGGTTTTAATGTCGTGCTGGATCACCTGATAGCCTGCATCGCGCCACGGCTGAGACCATTGACCGGTATAGTCGAACAAAGAAATCACAACTTTGTTCTTGTTCACTCCGGTTTTACCAAGGCGCTTTGCCTCGGCTTTCCATGCGTCAAGGCGTGCTGACGCTTCGTCGATCGGAATGAACCCGTCTTTCTTGACTTCGAGATCAAGGTTTACGGTTTTTGCGGGATCAGGGAATATCTGGTCGCGCGCCATTTCCGGAATATCACGGCTGGCACTCCAACTGTCATTGGCTTCGTGCGTTGATACGGGGATTCCGCTTTGCTCGAACATTTCCATGAAGTCATTAGCTTCTTGGATAGCATCGAGAACCCGAGAACCTTTAACGGCATCACCGCTGCGGTCTTTCTTGGCTGCGGCCAGAATGTTCTGCACCGCATTGCGCGTATCGATCAACATGCGGCCACCTTGGCCGATTTCGCCGTGATCGCCGGTCAGCACATCATCGATCGACTTTCCGGATTTGTTCGCGGCATAGGCGGCGCGGCGAGCGTAGCTGTCCAGTTCGGACATTGTGTCGCCCGCATCGGTGCCGCGAAGGCGACCAAGTGCGGCCTTTTCCGGTTTTGTTAGCAGATCTGCAAGTTTGAATTGCTCCTGCGTATTGCCCTGCCCGCTTTCGTGATCTTCAATCTCGGCGGGGGAAGCATTATCCGGTAACGGGGTGCTGTTCGCTGGTTTTTCATCGACCCGCGCCTGCACTTCGTCGCGGCGCTTCTTGGAAAATGCCCATGCATTGGCTTTCGAGTTCCAAGCGGCTTTAGCTTTCAGTCCATCAAATAGAGCCGGACCATCTTCTTTTGAAACACCACGGACAACAAACGACTTCTCGGAGTAATCTTCGAGCGTTATTTCTTCGGTGGTGGACGCCTCCAGCTTATGTGGCCGGTCGTCTGCCCCTTGCTGTTCCTCACGACTGGTGACGGGAGTGGAGGGGGCGGCGTCGAAGAGGTCGTTTCTTTGGCTTCCGCCGAACAGTCCGTCTTCTTGGACTTCCGCATTGCTACCGCGCATAGGCGTGTCCATGCTGCGTTCAGCACGCGCCTTATCCGTGATTTGTTCTGCGCCTGGTATGACAAGCTGTTCACCTTCTGGCGTTAGATCTACTTGGCCGTTTTCCGCGGTGTTGCTGCGTAGCGGTCCATTCGTTTCAGTGCCATTGCCGCGCGTTTCCGCTTGTCCGGAGACAGGTTCGGATTTTGGGCCGCTTGGAGTGCGCGTTGTTTCAGTGCTGACATTTCCGGCGTTAGTCCCGAAGAGTTCGGGGAACGGGATTTCTGATTCACTTGGTCCATCGTAGTAACTCGCTTCTCTGTGTTCCAGCACCGATAGCACGTCTTCCAGATAACCGCCATTGTTATCGAGCGCGTCAATGATTTCTAGGTGCATTTCTGGCGTGAGGTATATTTCTTCGTTGGTGGTCTCGAAGTATTCATTGACGATACCAACAACATCTTCGCGCCGTTCTGCCGGCGTTCGCATGTCCTGATCTGGTCCGTCGATAAACGGAGCGCGAATATCCCAGACCTGCTCCATTGGTGCAGCATCTTCAAACCGGTCAGCGGCTTCCTGCGCATTGATCGCGGCTTGCAGTTCTTGTTGTTCACGGTTTTGCATCGGAATACCGGCGAACTCGTCGGTGAGCGCGTCGATCAATCCTTGCTCGGACAGATAGCCGTTTTCATCTTCACCAATGGCATGTGAGATATCCGACCACTCATTTGCAGGTAAGTTATCCCAACCGTCTGCACCATTCTTGCTAAATAGACCTGGCGCAGTTCGGGCGTTGATACCCGCGTTGTTCAATTCGATAGCCAATGGCGAACCCGTTTTTACTCCGATTCCGCGCAGGCGGTGAACCACCGGATCACCAACCTTATCCGCGCTGGCGTACTGCCCGAGCGTGCCGACGTTCCGGAATCGGTTTTAGCGGCCACAGTTGATCCAATTGAAGTCAATCAAGGCGAATGGACGATTGACGAAGATTTGTTATTACTAAAGGGCGCGACCCAAGGGCGCGGTATGCAGGCTATTGCTCGGCACGTCGGGCGCAGCAAGACCGTGTGTGTTGCGCGGTTCAAGGCGCTGGTACCGGAGCCAAGTATGGAAGCACAAAAGGACGCCCTGAAGGCAGTCAAGGCCGCTATCCAAAAGCGGGATATGGTGTAGCTTGTGAATAAGCTCGTTCCCCTTTTCGCAGACGCAAAGACAGCGGCATCGCTCTTGAGCATGACGCGCAATGAGTTCTTGCGTCTTGTCGAAGAGGGGGCGCTACCTGGTCCATGTAAATTAAGTCGTTGGGACGTGCAGGAACTTCAAGCCATAATGCGCGGTGAACGTTCCAGTATTCACAGTGAATTCGCATGGTAAAACAAAATCAAAAACCCAATGTTACTCGCAGGAAGGTGAGAGGCCGCGATGGCATCACGCGGATATACTTCTACTACGAACAGACCCTCGAAGGGCGGCGTAAATTAGTGCGGTTGCCGAACGACCCAAATAGTCAGGAATTTGATCGACGTTATTGGGAAATCAAGTCCGGTAAAGCCTACGCACCCAAGCCAAAGTTGACGTTCGAAAAGCTGATCGGACAATACATTGCATCGTCTGGCTATAAAAACAAAGCCGACGGAACCAAGAAGAAATATCGCCCTATCCTTGAGCATATCAGGGAGAAGAACGGACCAATGGATTTCACGAAAATGCGCAGGAAAGACGTTTTAGCAGCGCAGGAGGCGTTCTCTGAAACACCGCGTAAAGCAGACTACTTCGTTCAGATGCTTTCCATCCTGTTCAATTACGCGATCGAGCGCGAAGATATGACCCACAACCCCGCTTGTGGCGTCAAGTTGTACGGTCCACAGTCCGAAATGGAGCCGTGGCCACAGGATAAACAGGATGCATACATACGGTATTGCGAGCGCAACAAACTCGATACCGAGCTATTGGCTTTCTATCTAGGTACTGGCACCGGTCAGAGACCAGGCGACCTATGTCAAATGAAGTGGGAACATTTCGACGGCGAATACATGTTTGTATTGCAAGAAAAAACCAAGACTAGGATTAGGGTTTTTTGCCCAGACAACTTGCTTGATGCGCTTGCCAAATTCCCAAGACAGGGCGACTACATTTTGGCGCGCAACCTACGCGAACCCCTGACCTATAATATTCTGCAAAAGAAAGTTCTTGCCGTTCGTAAGGCGATTGAGGCGACCAATTTCACGATGCACGGCTGGAGGTTTACCGCTGCTGTCGAGTTGGCCGAAGCAGGCGCGTCCGATAGCGAAATCCAATCAGTTACCGGACATAAAACCTTGAAGATGGTTCAGAAGTATCGAGATCGCGCCAACCAAGCGAAGTTATCCAAGACTGCCCAGACCCGAAGGAATCGGGAACGAGGACAGAACGAAAACAAAACGTGAATTAACAAAAACACTTACAAAAACATTTCCACGGAAGGAAAATGCAGTGATGATATTGTCGATTAAATCAAATAAAAACAAAATGGTACCCGAGGTCGGACTCGAACCGACAAGCCTTGCGGCGGGGGATTTTGAATCCCCTGCGTCTACCAGTTCCGCCACTCGGGCACTTTGGATCGGGGTGGTAGTTTTTGCCCGATCATGCCAGCAATTTCTTGCGTGACGCTCTGCTATCAAAACGTTTCTGGCGGGTAAAGTGCAAACCGTGCCGGATTCGTGAAAATCGCCGCAAAATCCTTGACCTTGGTTGGCTAGCGTGTTGCATGGGGCGCAAAGAGTTTGGAAAATTGAATGCTTCAAAAACTATACAACTGGACGATGTCGCTGGCGCAGTCCCGGTATGCATTGCTGATTCTGGCAATCGTCAGTTTTTTCGAGGCATCCTTTTTTCCTATTCCGCCCGATGCGCTGATGATCCCGATGATATTGGCGACTCCGCGACGGGCGTTCCTAATTGCCAGCATTACCACCGTAGCCTCGGTTCTTGGCGGGGCGCTTGGCTACGCTACCGGCATATTCCTGTTCGAAGAAGTCGGTCGCCCGGTGCTGGAGTTCTATGGCAAGACCGAAGCATTCCTGACGTTCAAAAAGTTCTATAACACTTACGGGCCAGTGGTAATGCTGTTCTCGGGCATAACCCCCTTCCCGTTCAAAGCGACGACGATCTTGTCCGGCGCCACAGGTCTGGATTTTGGGTTGTTCATGGCGTTTACCCTGATTGGACGCGGGGTACGGTTTTTCATCGTGGCCACACTTTTATGGAAGTTCGGACCACCGATACGCCATTTTATTGAAAAACGGTTGGGTATGGTGTTTACAATCGGTTTGCTGGCATTACTCGGCGGATTTCTGATTTTATGGATGATATGATGACAAAATTTCAAAAGACGGCACTATTAGCGGCTGCTGGGTCGGCCGGTCTGATGATCGGGGCGTTGATCTTCCAGTATGGCTTTGGAATGGCGCCCTGTAAAATGTGCATCTGGCAACGTTGGCCACATGTGATCGCAATTGTGATCGGCGCATTGATCTACTTCATGCCACACCGTCTGTTGGCATTGCTCGGCGGGCTTGTGGTGTTTGTTGGTGGCGGTATCGGCGTCTACCATGCTGGCGTCGAGCAGAAGTGGTGGGAAGGCCCGTCCGATTGCACGGGAACCGGTCTGTCGCTTACCGATAACCTTCTGGACATGACCGCGCCGGTTAATGTCGTTATGTGCGATGTTATTCCTTGGTCGATGTTTGGTGTGTCGATGGCCGGCTGGAACGCAATAATCTCGTTCGTGCTGGTTTATATCTGGATACGCGCCTCTAAGATCCGCGCTTAACGCGACGCGAGTCCCAGTTGCATTTTTATAAATTGTAGCGCTACGCCCAAGCCGTCGGGTGCGATACCGTGGCCTGTGTTCGGTGAGATATGCGTGTAGACCTCGTATCCGGCCTGCACAAGTGCGTCTGCTGCTTCGGGAAGCGAAGAAGGCGGAACAACTTCATCTGAATCGCCATGCACCAAAAGTATCGGCATGGTCGATTTCATTTCGGACCCAAGCGTCTCCGGATCCATCAATCGGCCCGAGAACCCCACAACACCGGCTACAGGGGTGTCCCGACGCGGGCAGACCAACAACGCCATCATAGTACCTTGCGAGAAGCCAACGATGATTGTGCGCTCGGGTCCGATACCTTCGGTGGCGTGGGTTTCGTCGAGCCAGCTGTTCAACAAAGCGGCAGCTTCGACCTGCCCTTGACGCGCAACTTCTTCGCTTGACCCATCAAGCCGTGGCAACGGCGACCATTGGTAGCCCATAGGATTATTGGTGCAACGCTGAGGGGCATTTGGCGCATGGAACACGGTATTTGGCAGATGATCAGCAATGGAATCCGCGATGCCGATAAGATCGTTACCGTCAGCCCCGTAGCCATGCAGAAAAATCACAAGGCTGTCAGCATTACCTGAGGCTGCGCCTTTGCTTGGTCCAGTCAGTGTCTTCATCGAATTCCCTCTCGCTCTTTTTCCACCCGGTAATACGCCCACAAAAGGCGGGCTGCAACCGATCTCCACGGGCTCCAGTCTTCTGCCATTTCACGCAGGGCTTTCTCTTTTGGTCGCTCGCCCAGATCGAACAAAACGCGCGCCGCTTCCTGCAACGCCAAATCGCCAGGTGCAAAAATATCAGCACGGCCCAAGCTGAACATCACGTAAATCTCGGCGGTCCATGCTCCGATGCCGCGTATAGCAACCAGCTGGCTGACAACTTCATTCGACGAAAGGCTTCGCAGCCCCTCATAATCAAGGTCGGCGGCCGCCAAATCCTTGGCATAGCCAATTTTCTGACGTGAAAAGCCACAGGCGCGGAGTTCTTCGTCGCTGGCGTTAAGCAGTGGTTCAGGATCACACATCCCCGCTGCCTCCATCCGCGCCCAAATGCTGTTTGCGGAAGCGACTGATAACTGCTGACTGGTGATCGCGCTTAACAACTCGCGAAACCCGTCTTCGCGTCGGCGTAGCGGTAGCGGGCCACATTGCTCCAACGCCATCGCAAAGCGCGGATCATATGCCGCCAGCCATTCGGCGCCCTCCGCCACGTCTGCTTCGGTTTCTATTATACGGCCAATCATCGGAGCCTCCTCTACGTTTCAGGCACGCTAGCGAAATTTGATGGTTTGGGCAAAAGCTATATCGAGACGCTGCGTCCTAAAGTCATAGCCACTGGATATTTCCCGAAGCTGTGCATAGAACAGCAATCATGACCTATATCGATTCCTCTGCCGTCGCGCGCCGTAACGTTAAAGTTCTGGTCGCCGCACAAGCCATTCTTGGCAGCCAAATGCCGATCAGCTTCGTTCTTGGCGGGTTGGCGGGGCAATACCTGTCGGCTAACCCCTGCTGGTCAACGCTGCCGATTGCGCTGATCGTTTTTGGATCAATGCTGACCGCGCCCGTAATGTCCTCTGTTATGCAAAAATATGGTCGGCGCACGGGCTTTGTGATCGGCGTTTTGGGTGGTACAATCGGAGCAGCACTAGCAGCAGCGGCTTTGTGGATCGGGTCTTTCCCACTATTCCTGCTAGGGTCAATTTTCACTGGCATTTATATGTCCGCCCAAGGGTTTTTCCGTTTTGCTGCGACCGATATGGCTAGCGAAGACTACCGGCCCAAAGCAATTTCATGGGTTATGGCTGGCGGGTTGATTTCCGCCATCATCGGCCCTCAAATAGTAAAACTGACTCAAGGTGCGTTGGATCCGATCCCGTTCGTTGGTTCTTACCTCGCGATTATCGGATTGAACGCGATCGGCGTCCTGCTCTTTATCTTCCTTGACATACCTGCCCCGAAAAAACCTGGCGCAGATGCACCGACAGGTCGTTCGCGGCGCGAACTTCTGCGCGAACCACAAATTCTGGTTGCCATGATCAGCGCGATGGTCGCTTACTCCTTGATGAACCTGGTGATGACCTCCACCCCGTTAGCGGTGGTTGGCTGTGGTTTTGAAACGGAGAACGCCGCCGATATCGTATCGATGCACGTTTTGGCCATGTACATCCCGTCATTCTTCACGGGCCATCTGATCGCCCGCTTCGGCGTCGAGCGTATCATTGCGCTGGGTCTTGTAATTCTGGCCGCAGCTGGCGGCGTCGCACTAGCAGGCGTCGAGCTTGAAAATTTCTATATTGCCCTGATCCTGCTGGGCATTGGCTGGAACTTCGGATTTATCGGCGGAACATCAATGCTTACATCTGCGCACACCGAAGAAGAGCGCGGACGTGTACAAGGTATGAACGATTTCGCAGTCTTCGGAATGGTGACGATTGCGTCGCTTAGTTCGGGCGGGTTGATGAACTGCTCTGGAGGATCACCGGCCGAAGGCTGGGCAGCTGTGAACATGGCGATGATCCCGTTCCTGATGTTGGCCGGCGGCGCGCTGATCTGGTTTGCCATTCAGGGCAAGAAAAACATCCGATAGCGCTACCAGCGCCCTGTTGAACTGCGCCATAACAGGCTGAGCTTCTTTTGAAACTCGGACGTTTCCAGCGGTAGACGCAGTGCTTCGGAGGGTTGTCTGCGCACCATCACTAACGGTGTATCTACCTGCCACCCCACCAACATCGCCGGCAAAGCAGATTGCGGAACTTCGGTTCGTCGACTGCGTGCCATCGCAACTTTGCTTTGGGCTGCCGTCGCGATTTCCAGTAGCGAATGGCGTAGGTTGTCAGGAACTTCGCCACCGGCAACCGCATTCCTGTCCAACGCACAATCCACCGGCACCGGATGGCGGCCGTTCACGTATAATACTGGCAACGCGCGGAACAGATTGCCGATACCGACCGCATATCCGAAATCGGCAATTACATTCGAACGGGCACCCTCAGCCCCCAACGACATCGCCGCAAGTGACATCAAATTGCCTGCCGTCGCAGCAATATAATCATCAAACGACGTGCGATCAGGGTGGCTTTCGCGGTAAATATCAAAGCGGCGTGCTTGTATCAGATCGGTAAAAAGGAGTTGCGGTAGCGAATATGTGCCGATCACCTCTGCCAAAGCTTCAACAACTTCGTGGTGCCGCACTTTGCCTTCATAAATTTCGTTGATCGCGTCCAGCCACCATTGCAACCGCATCTCGGCGATCATTTCTTCCTTGGTCACCCATGGTGCCCGCGCGACCTCTAGATTGAAGGCGTAAAGTGCGAACAAACGCGCCCGAGCATCTTCGGGTGCAGCCATTACCGAAAGGAACCGGTCGGGATCACCGACCCTGACCAATTCGGCGCAGGCCTCAAAGCTCATATGACCTTTGCCCCGTCGCGGATCAGTTTCCAGTTGATCGAGTCGATCAATGCCTGAAAAGATGCATCCACAATATTGGCCGACACACCAACCGTTGACCAACGGTACCCGTCGCTATCTTCGCTGTCGATTAGAACCCTTGTTACTGCATCGACGCCGCCGTTAGTTATCCGGACCTTGAAGTCCACCAACTTCATATCGTCGATCATGGCCTGATACGGTCCCAAATCCTTGGCGAGCGCTTGCGAAAGCGCGTTAACCGGCCCTTGATCGGTATCATCTTCCGCCGAATGACTTTCGGAGGCACTGATCACGCGTTCCCCGCCAATCATGGCGACCACGACCGCCTCGGAGACCGTTATCATCTTGTGCAATGCGTTTTGCCGACGCTCGACCGTCACACGATACCGTTCAATATCGAAAAACTTCGGCAATTGACCCAGAACTTCGCGTGCCAGCAACTCGAAGCTGGCCTGCGCGCTGTCATATGCAAACCCTTTGTCCTCGCGCGCTTTCACTTCGTCAAGGATTTGCAGCAGCACCGGATCACCCTTTGCCACCTCAAGCCCCGCCTCTGCCATACGCCTGCGTAGGTTCGATTGGCCAGCCTGATTGGACATCGGCACCATGCGTTCATTGCCGACAATTTCAGGTAGCACATGTTCGTAGGTAGTCGGATCTTTCAGGATCGCGCTGGCGTGGAGCCCCGCCTTGTGCACAAAAGCGGACGCCCCGACATAGGCCGCGTGCGCGTTTGGCACGCGGTTCAGAATATCGTCGAGCATCCGTGAAAGGCGCGTCAAACCGGCAAGCGCGGCTTGTGGCACACCGATTTCAAATTGGCTGGCGTAGGGTTCCTTCAGCAACAGCGTCGGGATCAGCGCCACGAGGTTGGCGTTGCCGCAACGCTCGCCAAGACCGTTCAGTGTCCCTTGTATTTGCCGCGCACCAGCGTTCACCGCCGCCAGCGAATTCGCTACTGCGTGTTCCGTATCGTTGTGGGTGTGAATCCCGATGTGGTCTCCCGGAATACCGGCCGTAATAACAGCCTTGACCGCCTGCGTTACATCGTCGGGTAGTGAACCACCGTTGGTATCGCACAAAACCACCCAGCGTGCGCCAGCATCATAAGCAGCCTTGCAACATGCGATCGCATATTCGGGATTAGCTTTGAAACCATCGAAGAAATGCTCCGCATCATATAGCGCCTCGCGGTCTAACGCTGCGAGGTGTTCGAAGGAACCACGGATGTTGTCGAGGTTCTCCTCAAGAGTAATCCCGAGCGCCTTGGTGACATGAAAGTCGTGTGACTTTCCGACCAGACAGACTGCAGGCGTGTTGGCATTGATAACGCCCGCTAAGACGTCATCATTCGCCGCGGATCGCCCTGCCCGTTTGGTCATACCGAATGCCGCGAACGTCGCCGAGTTTAACGCAGGGGCCGCCGCGAAAAAATCGTTATCGGTGGGGTTGGCACCGGGCCAGCCACCTTCGACATAATCAATCCCGAGATCGTCCAGCGCAGTCGCAATCCGTATCTTGTCGTCGACCGAAAAATCGACACCGTGGGTTTGCTGCCCGTCCCTGAGTGTTGTGTCGTAGAGGTATAGCCGCTCGCGGGTCATAACAGGCCCTCCAGTTTTGCCGCATCAAAGTCGGCACCAAGTTCCCACTCCGCACCCTTTGGCGTATCCTTCACAACGACGCCAGCAGCCGCTAGTCCGTCACGAAGCGCATCTGAACGTGCAAAGTCCTTGTTCTGACGCGCAGATATGCGTGCATCAAGCAGGGTTTCGATCATCCCCGAGACTTTATCATCTACAGCCACTGCGTCGTTCCAGCCACCGAGCTCATCGCTGAGCAGGCCCATAAGTGCAGCAGAAGCCTTGAGACCCGCCGCATCTCCCTTGCCAGCCAACTCGTGCATCGCAGCGATTGCCTTTGGCGTGTTCAGATCGTCAGCCAACGCTTCGACAACTGTCGAAGCCGCGTTGGCAGACGGCTCGATGCCGTCGGTCAACGCCCGCCACTTGCGCAACGTTGCTTCAGCTTCCGCTGCTTTTTTCGCAGTCCAATCGATCGGTTGCCGATAATGCGCCGACAATAACACAAAGCGCATCACCTCCCCCGGGATGCCCTGCTCCAACAAATCCTTCACAGTAAAGAAGTTGCCCAAAGATTTGGACATCTTCTCGCCCTCGACCTGCAAGAAACCGTTATGCATCCAGACTTTGGCAAAGCCGCTGTCAGGATAAGCGCAGCAACTCTGAGCGACTTCGTTTTCGTGATGCGGGAACTGCAAATCGATACCACCGCCGTGAATATCAAAGGTATCCCCCAGCAAATCCAGCGACATGGCAGAACATTCGATATGCCAACCGGGGCGACCATACCCCCAAGGTGAGTCCCAACCCGGCAGATCGTCTGTCGAGGGCTTCCACAACACAAAATCCATCGGATCGCGTTTGTAGTCAGCAATCTCGACCCGTTCACCGGCCCGCATGTCCTCTAGTGAACGACCAGATAGCGCGCCGTAAGCATCGTAAGAATTCACGTCGAACAGAACATGCCCCTCCGATACATAGGCGTTGCCCTTTTCAACCAGCACTTCGATCATCGCGATCATCTGGGCGATATATTCCGTCGCGCGCGGTTCATGTGTCGGTCGCAACGCACCGAGCGCATCCATATCGTCATGGTACCACTCGATAGTTTCATCCGTGATATCTCGGATCGGTCGACCCGTTGCAGCCGCCTTAGCGTTAATCTTGTCGTCAACGTCGGTAAAATTCCGGACGTATTTCACGGCGTAATGACCGTAAACGTGACGCAGAAGACGAAATAACGTGTCAAAAACCACCACAGGCCGCGCATTTCCGATATGCGCACGGTCATAGACTGTCGGCCCACAGACGTACATCCGCACGTTGGCATCATCAATCGGCGTGAAAACTTCTTTCGCGCGCGTCTTGGTGTTATACAGTTTGATCTCGGTCATGGCTTATTCCCATACGCAGTTTGCCTGCGGCGGGCCTAGCATTTTGAGTTCGGATTGAAAACAAGAAGAACGCGCCGCAGACGATATGTCAGCAGATAATGCAAATCTCAATTATGCAAATTACGTTTCTCATTCATGGATTATGGCAGGTCACGCGCCACGGATCAAGCCCCTAGCCCCTACGGAGCGCCCGCCCAATCTTTTTCGCCCGCGGCATCCACCACAAAAACATCCCGCTAATCGCAAAAACCACTAACGACAGGCTGGTGATATCCGCCAACCATGTTCCAAACCGGCTGCTTAACCATCCGCGTGTGTGCAACCTTTTAAACATCGAGCCCCAGTATCGCTTACTGTGGAGCATCGTCCCGTCCGGTGCATATGTTTCACGCATGAACCCGTGTTTAACGAAGTAGTGTCCCGTTGGGCGACTTACGATCACCTGCCCCGAGGGCAAATCCATAATATAACTTGGCCGTTTGTGGTATGCCTTCGATGCAAATTTCGTAACTTCCTCACCCGGCCAAATCGATTCAGCGAGCGCCAATGCGGATTCCCGTGTCGCCTCTATTCTATTTGGCCACTCGTTAAACAAGCTTTCGTCATATGCCGCAGGTTCAATCAACCCTAGCACAGCCTTCGAATGGTTCAGGTAAAACCCGGTTAAACCGATCATTAGTATCCAAGGAAACACGAATATCGCCAACCACGCATGCGAAGTTCGTAATAATTTAAGAGTCTTCGCTCGTACGGCCTGATTCATAACGTCCTCGGAATCTGTTTTCTCGTGACGTAGCAGTTTGATCCTGTCAAATGGATGACAATCAGAGGAATTCCGCTTTGGCGTCGCAAATTTTGGTTTTTTCGGCATCTACCAAGATATCCCCTCCAACCCCTTGACGCCGCGCCATCCTCTGCGTAAATGACGCCACTCTACTGGGGAATAGGTTAACGGTAGACCCGCAGACTCTGACTCTGTTAGTCCAGGTTCGAATCCTGGTTCCCCAGCCAGCCAGTCCTTGTTATTTCAGTGCTTTCCACCAATCCGAGTATAACTCAATCATTTCAAAACGTTACCTTTGGGCTGTCTTGCAAGAGACTCAACATGGTGGTAAATCCGCGTCTTCAATCCACCTAAATCTCTGTTTGCAATTTCGGCGCTAACAGTTTGCGACACGCTGCAGCAGAACTGTCTGATTTCCGACTGATGTAAATTGTAAGTGCGATCTCGAATCTTCTCTGCCCAGCCAACCAGTCCCCCAATTTCATATCCTGATAGTTTACCCAAAGTTACCGCGTGATTTCAGCGGCTTACAGCACACGACCCACGTAGAGACGCGTAAACACGCTCAGTACTACCAAAAAATACTCGTAAATCTCTGTTTGCAATTCAGGCGCTAACAGTTTGCCTTAGTTGAAGGTTTGCCAAATCATAGGTTGGCGATCACTTGCCGCTGTTCCTGCCAATCGATCGGCAAAGCATTGCGTTGTAACCATTCGGACGTAAGTCCAATCGGTTGTTCACCAACTGCGATCTGTTTCACAATATCGGGCGCAAGGAATGCGTGGTCCATCATTTGTAATATCCGCGATTTGGTAAGCCCTGCATCTTTTGCAATCTGCTCAATCATCTTCCCTTGTCGAATTGCCTCGAACCATTTTTGGGCAACCACAATATTGCGGATCAGCGTTTGATCCAGTTCCGCCTGAAGACCCCCAAGAACCAACTTCGTTTCCACCCCGCGTTTACGGAGCTGGAACGCCTTACTGAATACCAAACTTTCCTCGAATAGATCCGCCTTTGGTAAGCCCAGCTTTTTCGAAAGCACATCCCGGTCCAGCCAAATTTTCATTTCGCCTGCACCAATCCTTGCCACCGCGATCAGACTGGCCGTGTTAACCGTCTTGTTTACTCCGGTCAGCTCGCTGATCAGAACATCTAACCTGCCCAATATCTGCTTCAATTCAGAGGCTCCGCTCGAAGGTAATACCCGGGTCAGAAACGCCGGCCGTTCTAGCTCCTCCACAAGTGTTTTGGCCAGTCCTTCCTCGATCGCCCTTGCCGGCAACCGCCATCCGGTTAACTCTTTCTCCCCTGACTGGCTGACTAAACGATGCGAGATATAGTAGCGGTACCGAACACCACGTTTACTCGCATGCGATGGCGTGAGCCGGTCACCGGTCTCGTCAAATAGTTTTCCAATCAACGGAGATGGCTCTGCCGCGTTCACCTTAAGCCTACCCCGTGCGGCCTGTGCTTTAAGCATGACTTGAACGCTTTCCCAGGTTTCCACATCAATAATCGCTGGATGCTGCCCATCATAAACCTTTTCTTTGTGACGAATGCGCCCTGCGTAAAGCGGGTTGGTCAATATTTGGTGGATGTGTCCCCGACCAAAATGGATACCACCTACCCGCGTTCCGGATTTATGCTCCCGAGTTCTTGTTCGCAGGTCAAGTCCTTGGGACTTACTCTGAACCGCGCGTACCGTTCCTAGTTCAAGATATAGTTTATAGAGCGTTCTGATCGTTTTAGCTTCAGGTTCGACAATGCAAAGGGTCCGCCCGTCTGCCGCATACCCGAACGGCACCAGACCGCCCATCCAGAGCCCCTTCTTCTTTGACGCCGCTATCTTGTCGCGAATACGTTCTGCCGTGACCTCTCGCTCGAACTGGGCGAAGGACAGAAGTACATTCAGTGTCAGCCGTCCCATACTGGTTGCTGTGTTGAAGGACTGGGTCACGGATACAAATGACGCGCCAGCTTTTTCCAACTTCTCCACGAGTTTGGCAAAATCGGCGAGCGACCTCGTTAAGCGGTCGATCTTGTAAACGACAATCTGGTCAACCTTTCCTGCATCAATATCCTCCAGCATGCGCTGCAGGGCGGGTCGCTCAAGGGTTCCGCCGGATATCCCGCCGTCATCATAAAAACCCGGCAGAGCAACCCAACCCTCCGCTTTCTGGCTAGCTATATACGCTTCACATGCTTCCCGCTGTGCGTCGAGCGAATTGAAGTCCTGATCCAGCCCCTCCTCCGACGATTTACGGGTGTAGATAGCACAGCGAATTCTCTTCCTGTCACTCATGGCGTGCCCACCCCGAAAAACCGTGGACCCGACCACCTCGTGCCGGTGATCTCGCGGGCGATGGCCGAAAGTGAACGATAGTTTTTATCCCGCCATACAAAGCCGGTTTCCGTCACTTCGACCTCAAAGGTTCTTCCGTTCCATTCGCGCAGTAAGCGCATGCTCGGGGTCAAGCTTCTAACCTGTGCCGAACCTGCCTTCTTGCCCTTGGCGATCGCTGTCAAAGCCCGCGTCGTGGATTTAGGCACACCTTTGAAGGCGCGGCATTGAAGTTCATACGCAATCGCCTTTTGCATGAACGGTTGCGACAGGTATTTGGCCGGCGGGCTTGCAAAACTCTCTCGCCATAGATCCAAACACTCGTTACGGTCCATATTGGTAACAGCTTGAATCCGGTCGCGCATCGCATCCACGTTTCTGTTGGACCGGCTCATCCAACGTCCTCCAGATCTGGTTCAGTCGTTATTCGGTAACGCGCCCCACCCTTGCTGGTCTGTGAAGCCATTTCAACTTCGAACCCACCTTTCCTGAGGCCGGAGATCGCCGCGCGCAATGTGTGGGGTTGCCAGCATAATTTAACACACAGAGCATCGCTTCGACCTCCATTCTTTCGCGATAGAAGGTCGATCAGTATTGTTTTTTTGCTCTGCGGACGCCTCCCCGTTTTGCTGATGGTTTGAAGTTCGGATTTTTGTGTCGTGGATGATTTACGAGCCATTTTTGCCTCCGGGTTCAAGCGCAGGACAATCCTGCGCCTTGTACCAAGGCAGGCCCGTAACCCGGGCGGAGGTTGCGAAGCGCCTGATAAACTGCTTCGCGGTAGAGACAGTGACGCTCTACTCAAGGCCAAAGTCCAGCGGAATATACTGCATTTGGTCAGAATATTTATTGTGTTGGGAAACTTATCAAATTCCCCCAGATGTCCAGATGTCCAGATGTCCAGATGTCCAGATGTCCAGATGTCCAGATGTCCAGATGTTACCTTTCTAATACCGCAGATACCACGACGCAAAAGAAGGGTAAGTGTGTTTTCGCTGCATATATGAAAAATTTAGACAGCTTGCTCAAAAGCAGAGTGTCGTCGCCATGCTCTATTTTATTGCTGCGGCTATATAGCAATTTACCTAAGGCAATAATGGCTTTCTCGTTATTCGGTTGTCGTGCTACGATTCTTGGTCCGGCAAAACGCTTACTCGATACAGCCGAGAAAGCCGAGCACATCAGTTAGCAGAACTTCAAACTCGGTAAGGTGAGCTCTTGCTTGATTATCCGGCAGCCTCGCCATCTGATTGGCCGTACGGATCTTCGCCTCCGGACTAAAATCATAATCCACAAAGATCCTCCAGGCATCAGCAATCCTGTCACCAGGCTGTGCGGCACCAAGGGCAAGATCTTTAACTAGACTCTCCGGATAAACGCCGATGGGATTGCGCTGCGTAAGTTGCTCTCCCTCAAGAGCTGCCTCCCAAACAGCGCGAGGGTAAAGCACCTCGAGAGTTACGGGCACGCGGAAACCTGCAGCCAATGCTGGGCGAATGTAACGAGGCTTCGGATATACGAAGCACTTGCCGGACATCGTATTCTTTGGGTGGCTGTTAAATTCTGTTTTTTGCGCAGTTGCATCACCGTCTACAATGCCGGCCGCTCGAGGCCTATCCGGATGATGCTTATGTTGGGAGCGCCACCCTATCAACATGTCGATAACGTATCCGTGCCCTGCGCCTGCTCGCTCTCGTCGTCAAAACGGCAAGTGCGAATTCTCCGCACGGTTATTCTTCCAGCGGCCAATCTCCTGCTTATTTATACTGCCGATTACCTTCATCGCCGCACCATATGAGCGGAACCTATCAGTCACAATCACCGTAGGAGAACCATAACGTTTCATCAATTTTCTGAGGAATTTCAACGCAGCTTTGCGATCTCGCTGTTTTGTGACATAGGTTTCCAGAACTTCTCCTTCGTGATCAACCGCCCGCCAAAGATAGTGTGTCTCGCCATTGATCTTCACAAAGACCTCGTCCAGAGGCCACTGCCAATTTAAGTATGACCGCATTTGGTTAATTCGCTTACGACAGATCTCGGCGGCAAACATCGGACCAAAACGGTTCCACCAAAACCTTATGGTTTCATGGCTTATATCAATGCCGCGCTCGCGCAGCATGTCTTCTACATTCCGCAATGAAAGTGGAAAGCGGACATACAACATCACCCCCAAGCGGATGATCTCGTCGGACGTTTTGAAGTAACGAAAAGGGTTAGGTTTGGTCATCCAGCGAGGTTATTCCACCGCCCTGCTCGCTTCAAGCGAGTTTTCGCTGACAATACCCTTTGTCTAATAGTTGGAGTGTGAATCAGTGGCGAACCAAAAGAAATATGAAGTACTAGACAGCCCGCCGATCCTAAGATGTTGGAAGTTAGTAAAAGTAGCATTTGGACATCCCTAGAGTGGACGAACAGGTGGACAGGAAACCTAGTCAAGCAGTCAGGTCGCCGCGCGCGACCTTTTTGGCGCGTCTTAAGTCACGTGATCCACCTGAAGCGCTGCGATTGCCAGACTATGCATCAAGATGAGAACTGACGAAACGACGCTTCGAGGTTCGCTTGCGTGAAACCACGGCCAAACACAGCGATAGAATTGTCTGTGTCGCAGGGTTCCTCCGGTTCCGGCAAGATTTCTGGAGACTGCACGGATTTGCGCACCGTTTGGACCAGCAGGCGACCCGCGGTTGTGCGCACCACGCCTTTGACGCGCACAATCTCGTCCCCCCGCGCGTGAAGAAGAGCAGAAAGCCACACGGTAAACCCTGTCCAATCCGGCGCATCACCAAGATCAAGCTGCGCGGGCCGGATTGGGGCGGCTTTGGCGCCGTCAAGTTGTGGCAGCGAGATCAGTTGCGTGCTCTCCTGAATGTCCGGTAACGCAGCTGCGCTGCCAAAGATTGTTGCAGACTGCGCAGCCCCCGGGGCCAGCACGCTGAGCGTCGCTGACAGTTCAGCAATTTTGCGGGTGTCGGCCGCCTCGGTCTTGGTCAGGATCAAGCGATCCGCCGCCTCTATCTGTGCGCGGCTCAAGGTCTCTTGCCGCAGTTGATTGCGCGCGTTGAGCGCATCGACGATCACAATGATCTCGGTAATCACAATCTGGCGGGCCAGAATGGGATGATCCTGGACCAAGGTGATGATTGCAGCAGGATCCGCCAGCCCACTGGTTTCAAGTACGATGCCTTCCAGCCGCTGGGATGGATCGCTAATGCGGCTGCGCTCATCACACAGCCGAAGCAAGGTTTGCCGCAGGCTCTCTTGTCCTTCGCAGCAAACGCACTGCCCTGCCAAAACCGTCAATTCATCTGCGGCACGCAGCAAGGCATCGTCAACCGGGATTCCCGCAGCCTCGTTCACAATCACATGCACCCGGCCATATTGCTTTTGATGCAATTGATGCCTTAACCACGTCGTTTTGCCCGATCCCAGGTATCCACCAAGGATCGTCAGCCGAAGGCGGCCTTCGGTGGCGTTTGTCATGACGCTGGCAATTCAAGCGGGTCAAATGGACGGCCCGACAGTTTTTCAACCTCGACCCAAAGCGCATCTAAGTCCGGTACGATGGCCTGCGCCCCGCTAAGTGACATGACCTGAATTCCTGGAATAAGCCCTCCATCATGGGTGCTAACACCAGTCCCCCGCAGAACGGATTGCAGGATTTGCATGCGGCGGAACCTTTCACGCAAGCGGTCGTGCGGCGTTGCCGCCCCGGCTTCAGTCCAATGTCCCGGGATTGCAGGAAAGCCACAACTGGCGCACATCAGATCACCTCTGGCCGCGCGACCCCTTGAAATGGAAAGCGCGCGCGGAAATCATCGGCGATGGCGTCAAACGTCATCCATTCGCAGCCTTCATGGCCGTTGATATACTCGATCAGCCGTTCCAGCATCAGCAAGACCTGCGGGCGGCCCGATACATCCGGATGTATGGTGATGGCAAAGACAGCATAATCCATTTCACGGTAGACCCAATCAAACTGATCCTTCCACATCTGCTCAATATCGCGCGGATTGACAAAGCCATGGCTGTTAGGTGATTTCTTGATGAACATCATCGGCGGCAGGTCATCGACATACCAGTTGGCGGCAATGTCCACGAGGTCGATTTCGTGCCCATGTTTCAACGGATGCATCCATTCGCCTGCGGTTTTGGTGTAGTCGATCACATTCCATGTATCGCCGGTGCGGGCATAAAACGGCTGAAAATCGCGGTAGCCCTGACTATGATCGTAGGAAAACTCATATTTCTGCAATAAAGCCGCAGTGGAATTAGACATTTCCCACCATGGCGCGACATAACCCTTGGGGGCTTTGCCTGTGAGCTTTTCGATCAACTCGATGGATTTTACCAGCACGTCTTCTTCCTGTGTCGGCGTCATCGCGACCGGGTTTTCGTGCAAATAGCCATGCGCACCAACCTCGTGTCCCGCGTCCACGATCATTTGCATTTCCTTAGGAAATGTCTCCAGGCTATGGCCGGGAATGAAAAAGCTCGTCTGCATGTCGTATTTCTTGAATAATCGCAGCAGACGGGGGATACCAACTTCAGTTGCAAATATTCCCCGCTGAATATCAGAGGGGCTGTCACCTCCGCCATAAGATCCGATCCAGCCCGCGACAGAGTCAATATCGGTGCCAAAGGCGCACATGATTTTCTTGGTCATTTTGGGTTCTCCTCAAAAGGTTTTTAAACGCCGATGGGCATGTGTTTGGGGTCCCGCGCGACTGGGCGTGGGGCGACGATGTCTTTCCATGTTGACAGCGCAAGGCTGACAGGTGGAAACGCGCTGCGGGTGATGTGCTTGCCACGGCCCGGCTGGGCCTGACTTTCGGCCCCCACCTGCCAGACCACATCACCACGTGACAGGGTGTAACGGGGCAAGCCCGTCACCTCAAAGCCCTCGAAAACATTATAATCAATAGCAGATTTTTGAAACTTGGCGCTGATCGTTTTGCTGGCCTTTGGGTCCCAAACCACCAGATCGGCATCGGCACCAACCAGGACCGCTCCCTTGCGTGGGTAAATGTTCAGGATTTTCGCGATGTTGGTGGAGCTCAGCGCGACAAACTCGTTCATCGTCAACCGCCCCGTGGAGACACCATAAGTCCACAAAAGTGACAACCGGTCCTCAAGCCCGCCGGTGCCATTGGGAATTTTAGTGAAATCCCCTTTTCCCATCCGTTTTTGCTCGGTGGTGAAAGCGCAATGATCGGTGGCCACAACCTGCAAAGATCCGGCAGCAAGCCCCGCCCACAGCCCATCCTGGTGCAGCTTGTCTCGGAACGGGGGGGACATCACACGCTGCGCGGCATGGTCCCAATCCTCGTGTTCATATTCACTCTCATCCAACAACAGATGCTGGATCAATGGCTCACCCCAGACACGCTGGCCTTTCTGCCGTGCGCGCCGAATGGCCTCATGCGCGTCCTCACTGCTGGTGTGCACGATGTAAACCGGCACGCCCGCCGCGTCCGCGATGGTGATTGCGCGGTTCGTGGCTTCGCCTTCCACGGACGCCGGGCGTGAATAGGCATGGACCTCAGGGTCGGTGTTCCCTTCGAAGAGGAACTTTTCTTGAAGCGATGCGATCAAATCACCGTTCTCGGCGTGGACGAAGGGTAGTGCGCCTAGCGCAGCACAACGCGAGAATGACGCGAACATCTCGTCATCGTTGACCATCAGCGCGCCTTTATAGGCCATGAAATGTTTAAAACTGTTCACGCCACGCTCGACCACAATGGCCATGTCGTTGAATATCTGTTCCGACCAGCCGGTGATCGCCATGTGAAAACCGTAGTCGCAGCTCGCCTGCCTTGCCGCGCGTTCCTCCCATTCGTCTAGTGCGGGCAAAATGCCGTCCTCCCCCGGAATGATGTAGTCGACCACCATCGTTGTTCCGCCCGACGCCGCCGCAAATGTCCCGCTTTCCCAAGTTTCGGCCGTACGGGTGCCCATGAAGGGCATCTCCAGATGTGTATGCGGGTCGATCCCGCCCGGCATCACAAAACAATCCGCGGCGTCAATGACGGTGTCGCCGGACAGGCTAGCGCCAATGGCAGTGATGACCTCGCCCTCGATCAAAATATCTGCCTCGTAGGTGCGGTCTGCGGTAACAATGGTGCCGCCTTTGATGAGTGTTGACATAGCTGTTCCTCTTTTAGCTTGGGGGGATTGCTTCCGGGCGTTCCACAATTAATCCGTAATGCTCGGGGCGGCGGTGGCCGCCGAAATCGAAGACCGTTTGTTTGTAGGTTTCACCCATATCAAGGTCGCAACTGGCCGTGATCACCTCGTCTTCGACCGTGACGGCCATCGCGACGATCTCGCCTGACGGTGCGATGATCACGCTTTGCCCCCCCATCGCGGAGCCCTCCTCGTTGCCACATTTTGCGGTGCCGACAACCCATGTGGCGTTCTGATAGGCCCCAGCCTGCATTGACAGGTGGTTATGAAAGAGCGTCAGGCTGTCCATCGCTTGCTCGCCCACATGGCCAAAGGGGGTATTGTAACCCAGCATGACCATCTCAACATCCTGCAAGCCCATAACACGATAGGTTTCCGGCCAGCGGCGATCATTGCAGATCGCCATACCCATGTTGCCGCCAAAACCCTTGTAAACCCCAAAACCCAGATCGCCGGGCTCAAAATAGCGCTTCTCAAGATGCTGGAACGCCCGCTCCGGTTGCGGTTCAGCATGACCGGGCAAATGCACCTTGCGGTACTTGCCGATTATCTCACCGCTCTGGTTTACAAGGATCGAGGTGTTGAAACGCCGTTTTACTCCGTTCAGGACAACCAGTTCGGCATAGCCAAGGTAGAAACCGATCCCAAGCTTTTTCGCCTCGTCAAACAGCGGCATTGTTGCCGAATTGGGCATCTCCCTTTCGTAATAACTATCAAGCTCCGCCTCATCCTCGATCATCCAGCGTGGGAAGAATGTTGTTAG
>Ga0209121_10001400_pt1 | contig 25277 bp, 27 predicted proteins | sample Cruoilmetagenom3_FD_187292 | JGI IMG/M metagenome (GOLD analysis project Ga0209121, IMG submission 187292) | Oil polluted marine microbial communities from Coal Oil Point, Santa Barbara, California, USA - Sample 3 (SPAdes) (version 2) | ecosystem: Environmental > Aquatic > Marine > Oil seeps ... | reverse complement strand
GCTTATTTTTAGTTTTATACCTCTTATCGATATAGATCCTTACATCACGAATAGAATAACTGATATTAATACAGCAATTTATCCACATGAAAAAACATTTTATTATGTTGTTGCTATATTCTCTTTTTTCTTCACTCTCCATCTAATACTTTCTATTTGGTATTTTATTTATAAAAGTAAGCATCCTAGAGGAACTATGTTTCATTTAGTGATTTCTGTTTCAGGTGTTATAATTTTTGGATTTACAACGTTTATGCCATTAATACTGTAGTATATTGTAGACAGCATATAATTTTGATCGAAAGATTTATATATCCAAGGTAGATATAATACATTTGCATTCAAGGAAGAAATCGATTTTCAGTCACAAGAAATTTAGATTTTCAAATAATGCATTTTTCAGTTAGTTTACACGGGAATTTAGTAGTCTTAATATTTAGTTTGAGAATTATTTTTTTAAAAAGAGGTTTTCAATATGGAAATAAAATCTGAAGTTAGAAATTTATCAAATTTATGTCCAGAATGTAAAGGAAAGACAATTTCAATTCAAGAAAAGGGAGAAATCGTATGTCGTCAATGTGGGTTAGTTATAAGTGAAAGGATTGTGGATACAGCTCATAGTGGTAAAAGAGCTTTTACAAAGCAAGAAAAAGAAAGAAGGGAAAGGATGGGATCTCCGATTTCTATTTTGTTGCCTGATATGGGGTTAAGTACCATTATTGATAAAAATAATATAACAAATCCGGATTTAAAAAGAGCAGCAAAATGGAATTCTCGTATGACATGGGATAAAAGGAATATGCTAATCGCCACAACTGAATTAAAAAGAATTGGAAGTAATTTAAATTTACCCATTCATGTAAAGAAAGCAGCTATTAGGTTATATATTGAAGCATTTAAGAGAAAATTATTACGCGGCAGATCTATAAATGGGATGGTTGCTGCTTGCTTATACTTCGCTTGTAGAGAAAGAAGAATTCCAAGAACTCTTCAAGAAATATTAGATGAAACTTCTATTAATGCAAAAAATGTAAGAAGATGTTACAGAACATTAATAAGAGAATTAAATTTGAAAGTGCCTTCTACTGATCCGGTTTCTCTTATACCAAGGTATATTGCTGAATTGGGATTAGAAGCCGAAACTGAAAAAACTGCAATAAAAATTTTACAATCATTTATTTCAAAATATTCGACAAGTGGCAAAGATCCAAAAGGTTTGTGCGCAGGAGCATTGTATATAGTATGTAAAAAGAAAGACAAAAGGATTTCTCAAAAAGAAATTGCTAATGTTGTAGGAGTCACAGAAGTGACTCTTCGGTCTAGGTATAAAGAATTGATAAATAAATTAAACATTAAAATATAATTTTTTTCTTTTAAATTTCTTTTTTCAGAAGGAGTTTAATAAAATCTGGAAGGGTTATTAAATAGCTTTGAGCATTAGGAAGCTGTTCTTTGATCTTTATAAATAGTTGAGAATAATGTTCTGCCTTATCCTTTTGTTTTAGAACTTCATTGCGCGATTGTTCTCGTATTGGCTCAACAGGAATTCCACGTAAAACAGATCTAGCAGGAATTATTAAGCCCGGGGGAATTTGGCTTTTATTGATAATTATTGAGCCTTCACCAATTGAACTTTCTTCGTAAATAAGAGTACCTTCCATAACTTGGACATAATCTTCCATAAAACACCCTAAAATGGTAACTCCCGACTCAATAATGCAATATCGGCCTATATGAATTGAGCTTTTTTGGGATCTTGTAAACATCATAACACCATTGAATACGGTTGTGTACTCCCCAATGTTAATTTTAGAGTTTTCAGCACGTATAATAGAGCCAGGCCATATAATAGCATTATCATTTACAGTGACATCACCTATTAAAGTAGCAAGTGGAGATACATAACTATTGCTACTGATATTAGGGCTTCTTCCTTTATATTCAATTAATACCATTATTTTTCATCTCTTTTAAAAATTTTATTTTATATCAAAACTAAAAAGAAGGTAAAATTTTAACCATTTAAATTTAATTTATTTATTAATTTCTAATGGATTCTTTTCACTATTATTAGTATTATTTCGTATTTAATTTTAAGATAAAAATTAGAAATCCCGTTTAGTTATGAATTTTAACAGGATTTTTGGCATCATAAAAGTAGAACTCGTCGTGTGGAAATTCTAAACTTAAAAAATTATACAATTTTCTCAATGCTATCGTTTGACAATTGTAAAGAGGAATTTTAATTAAGTTTAAGCCTGATTCTCTCGCGTAATCTGCAAAATTATGATCTATGTTTCCTGAAAGATAGCAATCACATCCATGCTTTAAAGCCTTTCTTAAGTAATTTAAATCCGTTATTTCCCCTCCTACAATACAAATTCTATTAATTTCTGCACTTGATTCGCCTACAAATGAAATTTTTTCTATTTGTAAATTTGATTTGATCCTATTCAATAAATCATCTAAGTTTAATGCCCTTTTATTCCTTGTGTACATGTTTGGTAAACAAATCCTCCCAATAGGAACAATCTCGCCTTTATCGTTCTCGATATTAAAAGGCTTATCCATTTTTAAATATAAAGATTCCATAATAGTTTCTGAAATTCCACCTTCTGCAGCTATAAAAGGTGAACTTAGTACAAATACTAATGTTGGGTATTTAGAAAGCAAAGTTAATTTATTTATTAATAATTGGTTAAAATTAGTAATTGGTTCATTAGTAAGACCGTAAAGGGAAAGAATTAGATTGATTTTATTTTTGATTGCATACTGAATTGATTCTAAACTTAAATCAACTGAAAACAATATCCTTTTAATATACTTTTTTTTACTGACTTGGCCGTAATGTAACCCGTAATTTTCGGAATTAATCCTATATATTCTCGGAGATAATTTTTTTTCAAATAAGGATTTAATCTCATCAAAAAACATATTAACCATCAACCTTTAAGGCATTAATTAAGATTTTAAAAAACTACTAAAATTAAAAGTCTGTGTAGGTTTTTTAAAAATAAATATAAAAAATATTTTGTGGATCGAAAATACAGAGTGAAAATAATGATAAAAGATGATAAATGTATTTTTTGCAAAATTATTGAGAAAAGTATTCCTTCTAAAATTTTATTTGAAAATGATAAGAATTTAGCTTTTTTAGACATTTTTCCAGTTTCAAAAGGTCACACGATTGTTATTCCTAAAAACCATTATAAAAATTTAGAAGAAATTCCTAATAATGCACTGTCAGAATTATTTGAAATAGTTAAAAAAGTATCTATTTTAATCCATAAAAAATTAAAAGTTGATGGTTATAATATTCTCCAAAATAATTTTAGGGCAGCTGGTCAAGTGGTTAACCATTATCATGTTCATATAATTCCTAGATGGAATGAAGATGGAAAATTTAAATTATATATCCCAAAAAAACAAGCTAAAGAAGAGGAACTTAATCAAATACTAAGAATTATTAAAGAGTAAGCATGTACTGATCAATTTTTAGAATTAGTTTAGTTTAAAAACATATTTTGTCATTCTTTTATAAAAATAATTTGTTTTAAACCATGAAAAAAAGAGTTATCATTAAGAAATTTCATAAAATCTTAAAAAACAAATTAAAGGAATATTTTTTAGACGAATATGGTGGAAATCTTCTAGAATACGCTTTATTAATTGGATTAGCTTTATTTATTTTTTTTATTATTGTTGGAGTTATGACTTCTTTATTAGAATGGCCATTAGAATTATCTAGTAACTTTTGGGAAGAATTTGGTGCTATTATTAAATAAAAAATGGCCTTAAAATTGCATTCAATTAGATCAAATTTCAATCGGAATTTTTTATAACTAAATTTTCAATAATTCTAATATTGTATTTTTCTGTCCAAATATGAATACTTTCTAATACATACTTTCGATCTACTTGTAAAAAATCAACAAAATCTTCAAAGGGTATTTTGTTTACTCCTTTAAATAAATTCTTAATTTTATTATTAATGGTAATATCATCAGGAGGAAATAGCTCTCTCTTCTTTGCTTTCATTTTTTCTATAACATCATCAAATTTACCATAGTCAAAAAAATGTTCTACAATCCTGCTGATTACTGAAGCAGGAGTACTTCCAAAAACACCAACTAATTCTTTTACTTGGTTCATACTAATTTTGCTTAAAGTAACTGTTGTTCTCGTTGTTTCAGTCATTTTAGTAATTAAAAGATTTTAATTTACAATTATAACATTATTTTTGTCGTTTTTAAGTTTATGTTTATTGGTGATAATAACGCATAAATAAGCATCTTTATATAAAACTCGATACTATAATATATCATAGAACTAGGCATTGGTATTTAGGTTAAAATGTCGATAAATTGTCGAATTGATAGTCAGACCAATGTTCAAAAAAAATTATTGGAGGAATAAATTATGGCTAATAAAACAGAAATAAATTATGGATCTAAAGAGTATTTAACACCAATTCAATATAATTTGATTAAAACATTACAAAATGGTGGACCATATACACGCAAGGCTTTAGTTAAAGAGCTAAACACTCCAAGAACTACCATATATGATAACTTGCTTAAATTGCAAAAAAGGAAGTTTATCGAAAAATTTTCAAGGAATAACGGAATGAGAGGTAGACCCCTGGTTTTTTGGAAACTAAAGAATTAGATTTTTAAAAATATTTCTTCTCTTTTTCAAATTTTTTTATTATTTATTTAATATTCTTATTAAAAGGTCCAAAATTTCCATTGTAAATTTTAATTATAAAACAGTATAAGGTATATCTATATAGATTATAAAGCAACCCCAGTTTTAAATTACTCATAGATATTTAAATTATTCTATTAATGAATTAATTTACAAAAATAAACTTTTATCAAAAACTTAAGATTTTGCAGTGGAAAAAGAGGAGTATACAAATCTTATAGTAAACACTATTTAGGAATATAATAGTATTCATTAATTTTTTTTTGATACGCATCTTTAGTACTACCAGTTTTATTAATTCGAGGTCGTTTCGTCAATTTTTCTCTTCTAAAAGTGATTCCCATCAATTTTAAAAACAAATTAAATCCGTCTCTTAAACTTAATGGAACAAAAGCTTTACCTTCTAGCCCAGGGATACCTTCAAATACTAAAATAGAATCTGCTATAAAATCCTGGGTTATAATATCATGTTCGACTACAAAGGCTGCTTTCTTTAATTCTTCAATAGATTTTCTTAATAGTTGAGCTACTTGTAATCTCATTTCAACATCTAGAAAAGCAGATGGTTCGTCTAATAAATAAATATCAGCTTCAGTTGATAAACAATTGCCTATAGCCACCCTTTGTAATTCGCCGCCACTTAATTCAGAAAGCCTTCGTTCTTTAATGTCTTCTAGCTTTAAGCCATTTATTAATCGTTTTTTGTAGGATTGACTTAGATAAGGAGCCAATCTAATCTGATTAATAATTTCAGAAACCAATTTTGATTCAATCATTTCTATATATTGAGGTTTGATTGAAACTTTTAACTTTTTTCTTTCAGTGTTTTTAATATTAGGCTGATTTTCATTATCAGATTTTATTTTATTTGCTAATAAATCGATGAATGTAGATTTGCCAATTCCATTAGCTCCAAGAATACCAATAATTTCGCCAGCATGGATTTCACTCCCATCTACAGTTAGATGGAAACCACCTAATGTTTTTTCTAAATCTTTATAAGAGAATACGATACCTCCAGAATCAAATGACGAATTTATAGGTGGTCTTTCATGAAATCGAATTGGTTCATTTCTGAATCTTACATTTTCATCTTTAATATACCCGTTTAAATAAATATTAATGCCTACTCTTACGCCTTGAGGGTGTGATATAATTCCATATGCTCCAGGAATTCCATAAAGTAAGGATATATAATCGCTTAAGTAGTCTAATATTGCCAAGTCGTGTTCAACAACTACAACGGTTTTATCGTTATCCGTAAGAGATCTAATCAATTTAGCCATGTTAATTCTTTCACTAACATCTAAATAAGAGCTAGGTTCATCAATAAGATATACATCTGCATCTTTGAGATAAGCAGCAGCAATGGCAACCCTTTGCAACTCACCACCCGATAAAACAGATATGCTTCTATCTAAGATTTCATTAAGGTTGAGTTGCTTAACGATTGTATCTAAACGATCATTAACGTCGTTTTTTTTTAATAAATTAAAGACTTTTCCGGAAACATGTTTAGGTATAAGAGTAATATTTTGAGGCTTATGAACAATCTTAGATTTCTTAGTAAACAACTCAATAAAATACTGCTGCAATTCTGAACCTTTAAAGAAATTAATTATTTTTTCATCACTTGGAACCTCATCTTTAAACCTTCCAAGATTCATTCTTAATTCTCCTGATAAGATATTTAGCATAGTACTTTTCCCTATCCCATTTTGCCCTATTAACCCCAGTACCTTTCCTTTCTTAGGAATGGCCATTCTAAATAAAGTAAATTGATCTGGGCCATAACGATAAGTCATTTGGTCTTTTAATGGATCTGGTAAATTAACAATGTTTATTGCATTAAAAGGACATTTTTTTATACAAATTCCGCACCCAGTACATAGACTCTCTGTTATTATTACATTTTTCCCATCTGGGCTTAATTCTATAGTTTTTTCTCCTGTTCTTACCTTTGGACAATATTTAATGCATGGTTTTTCCCCAAAAGGGCTACATTTATCAGGTTTACAGCGATCTTTATTAAGTACGGCGATTCTCAAAACTTTTTCACCACTTTTTAAAATAATAAATGATAAATAATTTTTATCATTTACTCGGCTTAGGTTTATTTAATTAGTGAAATAATTTGGTAAATAAATTATTAGTACATTGGCTAGAAGAAACAGTAGACAAAATTTCTGAAAGAAATTTAACAGAAATCACTCTGTCTACAGGAAAGACCCCTTCAGGACATGTTCATATCGGAATTTTAAGAGAAATAATTATTTGCGACGCTTTAAGAAGAGTATTTGAAGAAAAGGGCTCAAAAATAAATTCCTATCTATTTATGGATGATTTTGACGCAGCTAAAAGGTTTCCATATTACATCGATAAGATGTTTCAGAAAGAGCATTTAGGAAAACCTTTTGCTTTAATACCCTGTCCTTTTGAAAATTGTGGATGTGAGAGTTATGGAACACATTTTGGAAACGAGTTAATTTCCACCTTTAAGTATTTTGGTATAAAAACTGAAATTATATGGACATATAGATTGTACCAAAAAAAAGAAATGCAAGAAAAAATAAAGCTTTCTCTAGATAATACAAGCCAAATTAAGGAGATTTTAAAAAAATATATTCTACCTACTTTAGACGATGAACGGAAAAAATCATTCAAAGAAACGCAAAAAACATGGATGCCTGTAATGGCAATTTGCGATAAATGCGAAAAAATACAAGCTCGAGACAAAGATGGCACAATACACCCTAATAGAGTAACAAAATATCTATCTAAAGAACAAGAGGTCTTATATGAGTGTCCTGCATGTGGTCATAAGGGTCGATTATCCATTTATAGTGGCAAACTAAAACTAAATTGGCGTATCGATTGGCCTGCTAAATGGTCGTTATTTAAAGCTACTTGTGAACCAGCGGGAAAAGACCATAGCGTAAAAGGAGGTGCATACGATACAGGGTTAGAAATATGCCAAAAAATTTTTAAATATGAAGGTCCAATAAAGCTTCCCTATGAATGGTTAAGATTAGGGGTACAAGATATGAAAACTTCAAAGGGCATAGTTTTTACTCCACAAAAATATTTAGAATTAGCAGATCCAGAACTATATAGAATGTTAATCTTAAGAACAAATCCTATGAAACACATATCTTTAAGAATTGAAGAGATTCCTCAATATTATGATTATTACGAAAAAATGGAAAATATATTTTATTCTCTCGAACAATCTGAATCTAAGGAAGAATTTAATTTTTATAAATATCTCTATCCATTAACCAAAGTTAATGATCTTTTTGATACAAAACCAATTAGAATACCATTAAAACTCTTAATTTTTCTTTCTCAAATACAAAATATATTGAGTTTAGAAAAATTATATGAAAGGGGAATATCCTCTTTAAGAGATAAGAAAAGTCAAAATTCTATTTCGATAGACGAATTTAAATTCCTTTTAAAAAGAACGGAAAATTGGGTTAATGAAGTTAAAAAATTAATTGATAGTATAAAAGATGACAAGGTAAAAAGAAATATTTTGAGTAAAATTGACATTTTTACGATTCCCGAAACATTAGATAACGATCTCATTAAAAACTTAAGTGAAGACCAATTAGGGGGCTTAATGTTATTTAGATCTTATTATGTGCAAAATAATGATCTAGATGCTGATTCAATTCAAAACAAGATTTTTACAATAGCTAAAGAAGAGCAAGATATTCCAGCAAGAAAAATGTTTGAAGCATTTTACCTCGTCTTATTAGGGAAAAAGTTTGGACCCCGGTTAGGGCCATTTTTATTGATGTTAGATAAAACTTGGTTTTTAAAGAGATTAAGTCAAATACTCGATGAAAACCATAGATAAGTAAAAAAATAACTGTTAATCTAATCAGATTCTTTAGTTTTCTTTTTTTTTTCCCACTTATACCATTTCTTTTTTTCTTGTAATTTCTTATAGCAATCAGAACAATATGTAATACCTTCTTCAATAATTTGGCCGCATTTCTTACAATGCTTATGTGGATAAATGTATTCTTCTGATTTTTTTTTGTATCTTTCGTATTTACTCAATTTAAATCTCCAAACAAGTATTAATTAATTTATGTAAGTGTTAAATTATAACTTTTTCACTCCAGAAACTATTTTTATTCTAAAAAATTGAGCTTTCTTTAACTTCTGTCTTATTTCTGAAGGAAATAATGGGAAATGTGAGAGGAAAGTTCCTTTATTATCTATTACATTATTTAAATTATACTTCCAATCATGTAGGACTTTATCGATTTTCTCTGGGTTTACTAAAGCAAATACAGATCCTCCCCCACCCGCACCTGTTAATTTTGCAGCATAAACATCGGGATGCTCTTCAATTAAACTTATTAAAATATTATTAGCTAATCCAATTCCATGGGTAAACCCAGCATATCTCATTATGTCATTCATAATGGCTGTATTTTCTCTGAAATATTTTCCTAACAAATTCCAATCTTGTTTCATTATCGCAAAACGGGATTTCCAAGAAATTTCTGCTAGTTTTTCATAACAAATTAAAATTTTTGGGTCTTTATGTAAATACAATTTTCTCAATTTCTCATGAACGATTCCACTTTCATGCGATACCCCGGAAAAACAAATAATAATTGGTAGGCATTTAATATCATATGATAAATCAATTCTATCATAAATTGCTAAAGGTTCCATTGAAAGCTCCTTATGATGCAATTTTCCATAATAAGAACAAAAACTTAGCCCTCCCCTAGCTATTACATAGCGATCTCCATATCCGGCTGTTATTTTTAAATCGTCATCTTCGACTTTAGTTGCCATTTCTGCAATGATATCTCTATTTATTGGAAAATCCTCTTTATTTATGCATGTTAAATTTTTATATAATCCAAAATATTTTGCAAAACCATATAAAATAGCGATTATTATTGCTGCACTCCCGCCTAGCCCACTTTGGCGAGGTATAGTAGTTATTATACCAATTTCAAAATTGTTTTCTTTAAATTTCTCCAAAAATACAGAGCATGTTTTAATAAATCTATAAACGCTAGCATAAAAAAGTTTAAAATCGTCATCAAATTTTTTTTTAAACTCTAAAATTTGTTTTGAAATTACTTCTTCTTTCTCAATTTGAACAATAATATTATTTGATATATTTTTAATTGAATACAATCTTATAAAGCTAGAATCTACCCTACTTTTTATATAAACAAACACTGATAATGGATTATTTACGCCATTAATTGCTACAGAAGGCATCCAGAAATCCCCCTCGACGGCATCTAAGGGATTTATTAGATTAATCCTTGACGGTGCTTGAATAATAACCTCAGGATTTAGGTTATTAATAAAATATAAGATTTGCTCTAACATTTAAAAATCGCTTCTTGATGTTTAATTGATTATTTTAAAAAAATTGATTTAAACTAGTCTTGTTTTATAGAATTTTTACTCCTATAAAGAAATTTTACATAATACTAATAATATTTTTTTACTTTTTCAGAACTTAAAAGTTATTAAAATCTCTCTTTAAATTGAAATCTGTAAAAAAATGCTAAGTTTTTATAATTTCAACAAATAAATTTTGTGATATGGTCAAAAAAGGCAAGTTCAAGTTTCTCTCCTTTTTAATTGAGAATCAATTAATTTATTATAAAAGTTTAAACAAAAATAAAAAATTAGTAGCTTTTTCAATTATAGAGACTAATAGTCTACTAAAAATAATTCCAATTCTTAATGATTTACTTAAAAAAAGGTTTCTGCTTTATTATTCAATTCAGATTAATATCCCTAAAAAAAGAAGAAAATTAATTTTATTAAATTTTATTGGTAATGATAAAAATAGAATTGTAAAATTTTTTAGCTTAATTTATCAACAAATAAGTGACTGCGATCAATCTGCTAAGTTTTTGAAAAATCGTTATTTAAAAAGACAGTTTTTACATATTATTTCAAATAAAATTAATGTAGATATTAACACTATGAAATTAGGAGATTCATTAATATTAAAACATGATGAAGATTTGCAGTTTTTACATTTTTATCAAATAGATTGCCATATTATTGAAAATAAAAGCGTTTCTTTGCATAATTTACTAAAGTTACTTAATAATTTTAACCGGAAAGGATTTTTGATCTTAAATATAAAGGTTAATAACAAAGAAGAGCTCATATACCACTCATATTTTATCGACATCAAATATGAACAAAATAATAATTCACTGGACATTGAAAAAGAAGTTAATTCTCTGTTTAATTGTGAACTATTTAAAAATGTAGAATTAAATTTGAAACTCCTTTACTGTATTTTATGGAGGACTAATATTTCTGAGATTTATTACAATTTAGAAAACGGAGTTAATCTATTTTTATCTTTAAGCCAATTCAATTTTCAAAAGTTATCAAAGTTCAATACTCAGTTTGAAAAGGCTTTGCAATTGAATCAAATTAAATTTCATAGATTGAACCGAAATCTCTTATTGATTGAAGATAAAATTCTATTTTTAATTTTTAAAGATTTTCATCGCGAAGATATTTTGAGACTTTTAGAAAAATTCTATTCCAGATACTTTGTAATTATTTTAATTTTAAATCAGGACGAGTATAAAAAGTTATTAGATGTTAATAAAATAAAGTTCTTGGAGAATCTAAAAACTTTGAACTATATGGATTTTGTGAAACTTAATTTTTCAGTTTTGAAAAATGAATATGTATTAAAAAATTCCTAAATCAATAGCAATATCTTGAGCAGAATAATCTGAGCGTAGTTTAATTAAGGCTTTTTTTTCTCCTCGAGGAGTAATTATTGTATTAACCTTTATAATTTTTACATTATGAATTTTTTCTATAGCTTGTTTAATTTGACTTTTATTAGCTCTTTTATGAACAATAAAAACTAATTTATTTTCTCTCTCAATTAGATCAAATGTCTTTTCTGTTATTAAAGGTCTTTGAATGATTTTATAATATCTTTCCATTTTAAATTAACGCCTCATAATTCTTTAAATCATTAAAAGCAGATTGAGCCCATAGAATTAATCGTCCTGACAACCCTCCTGGTGCTAAATTGGCGATTGATAAATTTTCAAACTTAATAACATCCACCCCCGGAATATTTCTTGAAGCCTTTACTATTCCGAAATCGTCTTTTATAACAATTAAAATACTTTTTTTATTTTTGTACTTACGCCCTCTTCTTTTCCCTTTTCCGGCTCTAATTTTTTTGCCTTCTTTTACTTTAACCAGTTCATCTTCCAAACCTAATTCAGAGAGGATTGAATACATTAATTTCGTTTTTTTAACAGTTTGAATTTTATCATCAATTACTAATGGTATTTCTGGGACTCTATCAATGAGGTGACCTCGATTTTTAACCCAATCTAAATCGCCAGAAGCAGAAATCGCGGAAATTAATGATAATTTGTTTACCTTTTTATTTATTTTTTTCTTAACAATTTTCTCTGTTTTAATTGGGTGTGCCCTTCTTCCGCCTTTTGCGAAAGGAACCCTCCCCACATTCCGAGCTGTTGGGAACCCTGAACCCTTTATTCGTGGGGCCCTTGAGATTCCGTGTCCTGTGCCCCAACCCTTAGCTGTATTTCTTAACCCAGCTCTCTTATTTCTACCTTGAACTTGTTTATTTTTACTGAAAGAAATTTCACTTGCTTTACGAATTAGATCTTTTCTAGGTTTTATACCAAATATTCTTGGCATGTCAACTAAAATTTTTTTTTTACCCTCTAAATTATAAACATTAACTTTTTCCATAAAATCACTATTTTCTTTGTTGACTTTCTCTACTAATAAATGTTATTTCTGGTGATTTAACCATAAACGACTTTACTGGTCTTATTGTTTTTCTTATTCTAATTAACCGCTTTTTTGGTCCCGGTATGGTGCCTAACACAAGAAGATAATCTCCGTTAACTTTGCCATATCTAATAAAACCACCCTTAGGATTTATTTCTTCTTCATTTTCTCCAATGACCATAATTCTTTTATGATATTCCGTTCTTTGATGATATCCCATTTGCCCAGGGCGCGGAACGGTATAAAGAACTCGTGCCGGATGCCAAGGGCCTATACACGCTACAACTCTTCTAGCTTTACTATTTTTTCGGGTTAGGATTTTCACTCCATATCTTTTAACGGGTCCTTGAAATCCTTTTCCTTTTGTTACGGCTAATATATCAACTAATTCGCCTTCAGTTAAAACATCCCGTGCCTTAATTTCTTTACCCAAAGATTCTAAAGCAAAATTAAATTCATCTATGGGGGATCCAATAGAGTTCAACTTAACTTCAATAATATCAGGCTTTTTTCTTGGTAAAGATGTAAGATGCGGTTGAGTTTGAAAAATTCCCCTAATATCACTTGTATTATTTAAGGCTTTAGAGAGTTTTTTTTTAATTTCGTCATAATTATATTTTTCGAAATTCGGAATGTTAATTTTGCGATTAAGATAATTATTTAATTCAGTAGAAAAAATATCTCCCTCTATATATTTTCCATACTCATCTTCATTATAAACTCTAATTCCAATGAGGATTAAAGGAGGAACTTCAATAACAGTAACTGGTTTCATCAATTCTTTCCCATAATAAGGACTATTTTTTTGATCTTCTATGTATGTAATATGAGTCATACCTGCTTTGAAACCAGCAAACCCTAAAAAGATAACATTGTTGGATGTATCTAACCAGTGTCTTACTCTACCTTTAGCAGATGTGGCTCTTTTTCTAGGAAGAAACGCTAATGAACCGTGTCTTGGAGCATGTTTTTTGCGGTGACCCATATATAATCACTTATAACTTTAAAATTCTAAATTATTTAAAATAAAAAAAGTTTTGCATTAAATCATAATATTTAAATCCCTTAAATTAAAAAAATGGGCTTTTTAAATTTATATTCTAAAAAAAAATAGATAGATGACAATAAAATTTGAAAATTTAAGCCATATACAAGTAAAAGAGACTTTAAGCGGCAGAGAAGAGAAAGTTCTAGTTATTGATTGTTCTGAGTGTTCAAGGACACTAGAGCATTCATTTCAAAATGGAGAATGTATCTTATGTGTTCTAAAAAATTTATATTTAAATAGAAAAAAAGGTTTTAAAAATTTAACAACAAAAACCCATAATCCATTAATCGAACAAAATCAAATTTCATTATTTTTGAATTATTTTAAAAAAATAAGCTATATTAAAAAAATTTGGAAAAAAATTGACAATATTGGAAAAAAGAAATGTCTGTACCAAGAATTTAATTGTAAAATCACAGCTTTACCTCCTAAGTTTCTCTCCTTTAGTGATGATCTTATCTTAAATCCACTTTATGTTTTCAATTTTATTTCTGAAAAAATTATTGAACTTAAAGATCACGAATATTTTAATATAGAGTGTCAAAATTGCTCTAAAAATGTATTAGTTTTACTAGAAGCTCTCTTAAATGTCCTAAATGAGCTGAAAATCATTCAAAGTTATAAAAGATTTCTTAAAAGTGATAACAATTCCAAAGATTTAAACAAATTTTTCGAAGAATTCTTTTTCAAAAAATCGTTATTTTTTGAGGAACAAAAGAGTTTTGACAAAGCTCTAATAGTTTCTACGGGTGATTTATTTGAAAGATATAAAACGGGAGATAATGAAATATTTCAAATTTCTATTTATAATATTGCTAATGAATATGAAAAAAAATATTCTGTACAATATTCATTTGAATCTGTAGTTGATGAAAACTATTTTAAAAAAGTTGTACAAGATGTCAAAAACAATTTAAAACTCCTCAATATTAATAAAATCGCTCCATTAGAAAATTTAATAAGTATTTACAAAAAGGAAGCTTTAATTTATTTAGATTCAAAATATAAGTTTCCATTAATCGAAAGTGAAAGAATTGCATATGTCGCTGCATTATATAAATTAAACCTAGAAAAGATTTTTCCTCTATTAATTGACGATTTTATTGAAGAAATTTTTTTAGATTCTCCAAATGATAAGATATACATAAATCATCAAAAATTTGGTCGTTGTAGAACAGATATTAAATTAAAATTAAAGGAAATTGAGCGATTAAAAACTTTTTTAAGAATATATAGTGGAAAGAGACTTGACTATTCCAATCCAAGTATTAAAGCAGTAATAAAGAATAAATATTTTTATTGCAGGTTTGCGATTGATGTTGAGCCAATTCAGTTAAATCATTTCGCGTTAGATATAAGAAAGTTAAATAAAAATATATTTACTGTTCAAGATTTACTGAAAAACGGAACCCTTAATCCCGCAATAGCCGCATTTTTATATTTATCACTTAGAAGAAGAGTGAATATCACGGTTACTGGTGAGACTGATACTGGAAAAACAACATTAATAAACGCATTAGATTTATTAACACCAAAAAAATTTCGAAAAATATATGTAGAAAATGTAATTGAATCATTAAACCAATCAAAATACGAAAGACATCAACTAAAATATAAAGTTGATTCACTCCAAGTAGGATTAAACCATAAACTTTCAAAACAAAATCAAATTAGGAATTTATTACATCGTACGCCTGATATTATTTATTTAGGGGAAATTCTAACTAAAGAGGAAGCGGAGGCAATGTTTCACTGTTTAGCTGCGGGGTTAAAAGGATTTCAGACGATTCATTCTAACGACATCGCTTCTTTAATAAATAGAATAGTTCATCATTTCAAAATACATCTTTCATGTTTAAGTGATTTAGGTCTTATAGTTTTCATGAAAAAAAATCGAGAAAAAAGATTTGTTGATTCAATTTCTGAAATAAATAATAATATTGAAGATAATAAAGAAATTTATCAAACCCTATTCAAATTCAATCCTCAAAAAAAAAACTGGGCGAACCTAATAAATTTATTCAATTCAAACATTATCTGTAAGCTAAGAAAATACGAAGATATTAGCGAAGAAAAATTTCAAGTATTATTTAATCTTTATAAAGACATGTTTAATACTCTTCAAAAAATTGATAAACTGTCAATTAATAAATTAATCAAGTTTTTTGATCAAGTTTCTTTTCATTCTTCTGACAATCTAGAGAATCTTTGTTTATTTTGGGAAAATTGGAAAAACTCATGTAGTTTAAATTTATAAATTGTTAAAATCATATATGACAAATCTGTTAGAAAAGGCATTATTAACGGGTTTTGGAATTTTTGTTCTAACTATTTTTCTATCAATGATTAATCCATTTATTATACAAATTTCTGAATTTAATGGAACGATAGAAAATGACATAATAGCCTATGAAGATTTCTTTGATGAGGTAGATATTGCTGTCAAATTCATCATTGAGAATCCAGATGCGATTTATTTAAGAGAAATTGATTACCCTAAAAATTTGAATGTTACAATTAATGATTTTTATGTCAAATACGATTTTATAATTGAAAATAAATTAAATTATAAAATTTATGAATATAATAAACCTTTCATCAGTTGTTTTTACAGAAATTTATCAATAACGACCGTTATATTAAATGTTTCTTGTTTTAAAGATTCTATTGCTGTATATTTTAATTAATTTTAAAATGTGACTGATTCTATGGTATTAAACGACAAATTAATCAGTTTCTGTCAGAAGATTCATCCTTATAACATCCCTCGTATAAAGTTCAAAGAATTGGATGTTAGGTATAAATTAATATACAAAAAAGAATATAAAATTGACGAAAATGATATTAATAAAGCTAGTTTTATAATGTTTCTAATATCTTTTATAGTCCTCTTTATTACTTCAATATTTATTACAAATTTTAGTCTAATAATAGTAATAATTTATTCTTTTATCTTAGCATTAATTTTTTCTTATATTTTTAATATTAGGTTTTATAAAGAGATTAAAAAGAAAGAGAAGCAAATAAACGCCTTATTATCTCTGGTTAAGATTTATTTTTCCTTAATTCAGAAATCATTAGGGGAAAACGCAGATTATTCCATCAATTTTATTAAGTTAATTAAAGAATATAAACTTCCAATATCGAAAGATTTTGGAGAAATATTAAGTAAAATTCAATTGGGTCAAAACCCAGAAGCCTTGTTGTCTGAGATTATTACACCCTCAGAAGATTTTAATTCGTATTTAAATAGCTTGCTTTTATCAAATTTCAGCTATACTAACATTAGGAATGGGTTAATTGAAAACTCATTAGAAAAACAATTTAGAACATATCTAAGAGAAATTGAATCTAAATTAACCGTTCTATTCTTTATTGGCTTGTTTTTCCCCTTAGGTTTATGTTTTTTAATTTTATTTCAAAGAATTAATTATTTTTTATTAATTTCTATTTTACCGCTTTTTTTCGTCTCTTTAAAATTTTTAAATAAAAAATTTTTAAAAAATGACTTTTTTTTGTTAGGATTAATAAACAATTACTCAAAGAAGGAGAAAACAAAATTTGATGAATTTATTTCCTTCCTTATTGGGTTTACTACGAATTTAAAAAGAAATATATCCCCTGAAAAAGCATTTCTTAAATCATATTCCCAAAATAAACGACAGTTTAAATTATTAGAGAAACCATTAAAATCACAAATTTCCCAACTTTTAAACTTCTCTTGCTCATTTGATGAAATACTAGAAAATCTACATTTTGAATTGAAATCGATACGATTCAAATTAATCTTGGATGTTATAGGGAAAATTGTTGCTGAGAATGCTTACCTCTCTAATGAAAAGATAATAGATATCTTAAATGTAATATCAAATCACCAAAAACTCGAAACCCAGTTAGAAATAATAATGCGGGGAGAAAGATTTAAAGTTTTATTGTTTTTATTTTTATTGCCTATAATAATTGGAGGAATTGGAGGGTTAGTCCCCCTATTTAATTTTGTGATTAGCAATGTTAATTTTAATCCTGGTTTCAACTTATCTTCTTTATTCGATTTAATATTTACTTATGATTTTATTATTTTATTTTTCTCCCTCTTATATTGCGTTTATATATCATCATATTATTTTTTAAGTATAATAAACTATAACAGAAGGAAAATCTTATTGATTGTTTCTAATACATTGTATGTATTAGCATTTTCCTTCTCATTTATTAATATTTTAAATTACATTTAGGAAAGAGTTGAAGAATTCCTAACTAAATAAAAAAACATAAATTAATTCTATAAACAAAAAAATCCCAATAAAAATAACTAGTAATTTAGAATAAGGCACCACCGTTTTAAAGAACACAGTTTCAAAACCTTCACTAAAAACAAAAACCTCTATTTCATTTAAAATTTGAAAAAATGGTATCAAAAAAACAAAAAACAAGACTAAAGAAATAAAAATTGCAATAGGCTCAGCAGATATTGCAGAAAACGCAAAAATAAAAATAAAAAATGCCAATAACGAATAGAATTCAAATAGAATTAAATTTAACTCTGACATGTACATTAATTATTAAAGAAAAAACTATTTAAATTTCTAAGATTATAAAAAGTATTATAAACAAAAATGGAGAATTTGGAAGAATTTTATAATATATTATAATATTAATAATTATTTTGAAATTATATATTTATAAAAAAGATTGCAATATCTATTATACATTTACGAATTACCATAGAAATATTTGAAAATGGGTTGATTAAAATTATGAAAAATTTAAAATTGAAGGGATTAAAGTATAGTAATGGAAAGTACGACCTATTTAATGAACGATTTGTATTTTTCCCTCCACAAATCATTAACATTTTATCATCAATTTATGGGGAAGGTGTAAAATCTTTATTAGTGTGGTTGGGCAAAAAAGTTGGTTGGGCATTAATTCAAGAGTGGGATGATAATTTAAAATCCAAAACACTAAATGATCTAGTCAATCAATTTAGTAGTATATTGAGCAATCATGGTTGGGGTCGTTTTACACCCAAAAAAATTTCTGATAATTTAATTGTAATTGAGCTACATCATAATATTTCTAATGATTTAGATAGCAAATCAAAATATATTTGTTATTACATAACAGGAATATTAGCTGGTTTTGGTGAATATGCCCTATACAGGGTAAATGTTATAGAAAATAATTGCTGTGTAGAAAATCCTAGTTTTGGCTCATGTGAATTTAGAATTGAGAAAAGCATTTAAAGACATAATTTACCAAGGGTCCCATTCTTCAGGGTTAAGTTCTTCACTTTCATCATTTCTAATATTTTCCTCACTTGGATTAGCGGGTAAATTAAGATAATCATTTTTTTCCTCGACCACATGTTTCTGGGGTTCAACCTTGCTCGAAATTAAACTTTCTGTTAGAATTATTTGATCTTCGCCAATTACAACATCTTTAAAAGCAGTGATTAAGGATAGAAAATTAAAAAATTCTTCCTTAGCCATTTCTACGATTATAGACTCGCTATTTTTTAATAACGTAAGTTTAATTATACGAACTTCACCACTAATTTCTACTGAAGTTAATTCTATACTTTCATCTTTATTTTTTAGCTGAATTTTCCACGATGTTTCTCTAGTTTTTTCAATTTCCATTCTTTAAATTAAACTCCTAAGATAATTAAAATTCAATAATTTAATAAAAATTAACAAATTTAAAATTTTCTTTATATTTTTTACATCGGTTTTTAGTTAACAATGCAAAAAAAGGAACTCACTTTTTTAAATCATTCAACAAAGATAATTGAATATTAAAAAATTATATACAAAAAAAATAAGGAAAACGATAGGAGGTCTATATTGGGTTAAAAATTGAAAACTTTCTGTTTTATTGCTATAAAATAGAATTACCGATTTTAAGAGATATTTTTCGCCAGTGGATTTATTGAGTTGTGAAAAATCTATAAATTTATAAAATATTTCAATAAATATTTTTTGTATTTTTGAGAAATTTTTATTTTCACTAAAAAACATCTCATATACATTCTTATTTGTTAAATTGTGTGTAATTAGATAACTAATTATTCCCATTATTAAATATAATAATAATAAAATGAAAAAAAATAAAAATAACCATTGAAAATTCAAATAATATATTGGATTAAAAAGAAACAGCATTGTTAATAACTTACCATCGCTCCCACCTATTATCTTTAAACAAAATAATATAAATGATAAAAAAAACGCTAAAAAAAGAAACCATATCTTTACTATCATAAAAATTATTATGTTATTATAGAAATGCAAAAATTCAATAAAAATTAAGAAGCAACCTATAAAAAAAAAAAACGAAAGAACTTTATTGGATATGATTCTAAACCGAATATCTCGATACAAGCAATAAAATAAAATTATATTTGAATAGAAAAAAAAAGAAACATTTAAAATCATCTGTTCATAGTTCTCCTTCCCAAATTTCTATAAATTTCTTTAAACTCTTAGCCCGAATGTTTTCAGTTTTATATCGATATATTTTAATCCGTCCAAATACTTTTTCTTGAATTAGATCTAAGGATTTTAAATGATTTAGATGAGATTTAACGCTTGTGTGATTCAGCCTTGATTTTTTTATAATTTGAGATATTGATAATTCATGGTTTATAGCAAGTATTTTTAATATTTTGATTCTCGCTTTTGAACCCAATAAATTCTCTATGTTAAAATTTTCTTTAACTATCAAATCTTAATTCCCTTAGATTGTAAAATATTTATGATAATTTCTTCAAATTTTGAAAGTGAAATCTCTTGAACTGCAACTAATCCCCTTCGACCCTTTATAGCCTCACTTTTGATTTCCACAGTAATTAAATTCTCTCTTTTAAAATCTTGAAGATAATTCCATAATTGTGAATATGACCGCGGTTGAATTCCTAAATTTTCGCATAAAATCAAATATGAATTTGTAATTACTAATGAAGAAATTTGAATCTTTCCACTTTTCTTTAAAGCTTTTATAATTGCTAATAAGAAAATTACTTTCTGTAATGTCATATATTTTAAAACATCTAGAGCTGAAAATGGAACTATATCTTGATTTCCAAGACGTACGCATTCCATAGTGATATATTTTAAATCCTGACTTTCAGCAATTTTACTTGATTTCCATAAAAGATTTAACCCATATCTAATATCTCCACTTTGATAAACCAAATCTGAAATGGTCCTGATTAATTTGTTAGAAATTATATTTTCTTTTAAACTTATCTCTGCTCTGTATTTCATAATGTCATACAATTGTTCTTTTGTGTAATCATTAAATTTGATTATGTTCCTTTGAAGCGTACTCATAGTACTAACATCTAAGTTATTTAAACACGAGATATCTCTCGCTATCCCTATAATCGAAATGTGTTGTCGAGTATCAAGAGAATCATCGTTAATTCTCGTAAGTGAATATATCAGATCTCCACCTTTATTTATTAAATAACCTAATTCATCCAATACAATTAAGAGTTGTAAATTTTGGTTATTAATTGACTCTACAATAATATCTAGTAAATCTTGGGGCGAATATCCTCTTTTTGGAAAATTTTTATTAAGTGCGCGAACGATTTTGATTAGAACTTTGTAAATAGTTCTTTCTTTCCGACAATTTATATGTACATATTTGATTAATATTGATCTTTTTTCTGCGGCATTTGTTATCATCTCTCCAAACATTTTAATTGCTGCTGTTTTCCCTATTCCCGTCTTTCCTATAATTAATATTTTACGCGATAAAGAATTTGGATTTGTTATTAACACCAAAAAAAGTTGAGATAATAGAACCAATTCCTTTTCTCGATGTATTAACTTCTTTGGAACGAAGTTAAGTTCAAGTTTACTCTCGTTTTTGAATAATGAAGGTTTTTTTAATAAATCTTCAATGTAATCAATTATAATAAAGAACACCCGATAAAATTATATTAAAAGTTAGAAAATTATTGTATATAATAAAATACAGAGTAGTAGTTTTTGATTATTAAAATAATAATTTAACATTTAAACAAACAATTTTCTCTTTGGAAATACCAAACACATCTAGCAATATCAATGCTCGCTCTTAAAATACTTTAAAAAAATGCTAAATAATTTTTTGTCGGACATTTCATGCCATTATTGTATTTATAGAATCTACAATTTAAATAAATATTAACAAATCAAATAAATATATTAGAATTTAAATGTTAAATCTCTAATTAATTTGAATTTTGTTCTTTTTCTGATATTAACTTTCATAAAAATAGAAGTGAAAAGGAGAATTAAAATCGAAAAAAGAAAAATGTTTGTTGTAAAAAATAAATCAAAAACCCCCTGACTTAAATAATTTTGAATTTTAAAATTCAAAGTAATTGTATTATTTTCTAGATATTTGGTGCCGTTGAAGACGATATCAACATAAAACTTTTTTTCGTTTTCTTTAAATCTAAAGCTATTTAGAGAGATTTCAATGTCTACATATCCCGATTGGTTGGTTTTAAATTCATCTTCATATTCCAATGTTAAATCATTATAAATAATTGTTTTTAAAATCTGATTTTCAAGTGGTTTTATACTTTGGTTGAAAAAATAGAAATAAAGCTTGATTTTTATTAAACGATCATTTTCTAAATTGTTATCGAATCTCAATATTTCTACGAAAATTGCTAGTTTTTCTACAAAAATTTCATAAAAAAATGTAGCATTATTATAAATCATGTCATTTCTTAAGTTAAATATTAAATTATTTTGTCCTAAATTTAAATGAGAAATAGTTGATACATTAAATGAAATTTCCCCAATCGCGTTTGTTGTAAAATTATTTTGATAGAATATTTTCTTATTAGAAATTATTTCAAAATGAAAAGTTTCGTTAACTAAATAAGAGTCATTGTCTGTGCTATAAAATTTTGCCGTAAAAAAGTTATAATCTCCATATTTTAGAACGCTTTTAAAACCAATTAATTGGCACGTCACATTTCTTTTTAACACACTTACGATTATAACCCTTCTAAAAGCATCTGCAGGGCCCCCGCCGCCGTTTACATCTATGTAAAAATGGTATAATTTAATAAATAATGTATTAGTATAATTCGAAAATGAAATGTTTAAAAATTCAATATTAATTGTCCAATTCTTTCCTGAATAACCAATTTCATGGTACTCTGAAGAATTCCAAAGAATCTGATTAAAAATATCAAAGATTTGAACCTGGAAATACGAGATTTCATGGCCAGGGTCATAAATTAATTCCCATGAAGCGTTAATATTAATATTTTCGTTGATATAATAAATCTCTTTATCGCTTGTAAAAACTAAAACATCGTAGGTAAAACTTTTAGCGGACTTGGTAATTAGCATTATTGATAGAACGAGACATAGGAATAAAACTAATTTATTCTTTTTGTTCACAACAATTCTTTATATTAAATTATAAAAACTTAGATAATTTCAAAAAACATTTATTTTATCAAATATTTAAATTCAAAACTAAGAAATGTGTTTTGCTGAAAGTAGATGGGAAAAGTTAGAACAATATTAATAAAAAAAGTTTCAAAAGAGTTAATAAATAAATATCCTGATGTCTTTACTACGGATTTTGAAAAAAATAAAGAATTATTGGATAAATATCTTGAAGTAGACTCAAAACACTTAAGAAATCGAATTTCGGGATATATCGTTAATCTAATGAAGATCAAATCTCGAGAACCATAAAAAATTGAAAAAAATTGAGTTTAATTATTTATAGGGGATGTGATGTTTATTAAAGAAGACGCAAAGAAAATGGCAGATCTTCTAAGAACGGGTCATAAAATGCTAAATTTATCTTGCCCTATTTGTAATAATCCAATTTTTCAAAATAAAGACGGAGTCTCTTTTTGTGCAATTTGTAATAGAGAAGTAATTGTGGCAGACAGCGTTTCAGATAAAAATATTGAGGAAAAAGAAACAATTTTGGACAAAAACACCAAACAAGCCAACATGCCAAGCGTATTAATAGCCGTTCTTACCGATAAACTAAATTGGATTACTCAAAAATTAGAGAAAGAGAATCAATTGGATATTATCGAAAAATATTTAAAAATATTATTTGATCTTTTAAACCTGTTAGAAAAAGTTAAAGGCTTTCAATAATAAATAGCGTGTTAAAAGATTTATGTATTAATGCTTCTGCCGGGATTTGAACCCGGGTCACGAGGGTGAGAACCTCGCATGCTTAATCCTTTTTTCTGTATTAAGAAATCAGTAAGTTTGACCGAACTACACTACAGAAGCAAATAAAATATTATAAAGCCAATATTTTAATAAATTTTAACTAAATTTTAAATTTAATTAAAACTATTTTTAGTCTTATTATATAGATTAAATTCAGTTAGAAGTGCTAAAAATAAATTGAATTAACATACAAATTCCAATTATTGACGATTAAAATAAGCAATAAAATAAAAAAATATATATTGAGTAATATTAAATAAAGAAACATTAATTAAATTGCATTCGATATTTAGCCCTTTATTTATTACATTGAAATTGGAACTTCATTTGTTATGAAGATTGGTTTAAGTAGATTAACATAGTGGTCTCTAATAGAATATTCTGCGATCTTAGTTGCGTCTGAAATTAATTTTTGAGTTAATACAGTTTTTTGGTTAAACTCTCTAGATAATAACTTATCAGCCAAATATATTACCGCTCCTGTTAAAATAAAAGGATTTCGGCCACCTCGATGCCATTTAGTCAAGCTATTTAGAATCGTTCTGCATTTAATTGTTAAATTGCGTTTATAATCTTCTTTTGACCAATTATTTCCTTTTTTTACTAATCTATCATCCAAATTTTTATGATTTATAATACTATCTATTAATCTAATTAGGTAATCTTCACTTTTATGTGGAATTGCATTACTATTCAAATGAAATTTATATCTTATTCCATCTCTTAGAATTAGCCTTGGATTAACTCTATGACCAAAATTTTGAAAGGCATCAGAAATTTCATTTATTGTAACTGGGGCATTATGATACTCTTTGCGAACAGAATAAAAAATACAAAATGCGATCAAAGAAATATTATTTATGATTTTTTGCTCATTTTTTACAATCTTTTTGTAATAATACGCAGCGTTGTTTCGGATATTTTTATTTAAATTAAGGTAAATTGATATCTTATTCAAGATATTGAAGATTCTATATTCTGTTTCATGATTTTTAATCCTTAGAAATTGAGCATAGTTTTTCTTTAACCTTCTGTACAATTTTTGCTCATCAGGAGGCAATAATTTTCCTGTTTTATCTTTAAGATATTTTGACTTCTCATAATCTATAAAGGTTCCCAATCCCCCGATATAATCGGTTCTTTCTCCTAACGCAACATACTGTTTATTCAAGCTATTTTTAACATTGGTCTCATTAAAGATGTATGACGAATCCTTATAAATTTTATCTAATACTAAACCACATTCCTTACACGTCATTTCGAATGAGTTTGTTATGACACGGCCTCCACATTCAGAGCATTTTTCATAAACTTTAATCTCTTTTGTAATATTTACCAAATTTAATTCACACTAATTAATCGTTATAATGTAATTAATTTAGAAACCCTTTATCTCGATTTTGTAGAATTTTAGTTGTTTACAATTGGATAATATTTCCATTAAAATATATAGAACATCTATAGCGAAGGGCCGAGGGATTATTGGAAGTAAA
>Ga0209121_10001398_pt1 | contig 25282 bp, 31 predicted proteins | sample Cruoilmetagenom3_FD_187292 | JGI IMG/M metagenome (GOLD analysis project Ga0209121, IMG submission 187292) | Oil polluted marine microbial communities from Coal Oil Point, Santa Barbara, California, USA - Sample 3 (SPAdes) (version 2) | ecosystem: Environmental > Aquatic > Marine > Oil seeps ... | reverse complement strand
CATAAGTTTGGTGATGATATAAATACCGATTACATTATCTCTGGAAGGTATAAATTTAAGACACTGAATTCTCGGGAGCTAGCCAAGCATCTTTTAGAAGATATTGATCCAGATTTTAATAAGAGAAAAGCGTCTGGAGACTTTATCGTGGCCGGGGAAAATTTTGGTTGTGGGAGTTCGCGGGAACAGGCACCACTGGTCATCAAATACGCCGGGATAGGGGCTGTCCTGGCAAAATCATTTGCTCGCATTTTTTATCGCAACGCTATAAATATTGGACTTCCCATTGTCCAAGTTGATACAGAAAAGATTGAATCAGGCGATGAGCTGGAAATAGACTTAGCCTTAGGAGAAGTTCACCTGATTAAGGATAACCTTTGCCTGAAAGCTGAACCTTTCCGGCCTTTTATCCTGGAGATTATAGAGGTAGGGGGTCTCATAGAGTATTTCAAAAAATACGGGGGTTGGAAAAAAGGCAAATATTTTTGACATTACTAGAAATAAAAGGTGGAGAAAATGATGAAAAAATATCTTTGGTTAGGTGCAGTGATTATTTTGGTAACTACCCTAAATGCTTGGGCTAAGCTTCCGGTTATTGCTCCGGAACGCTGGGTTGAGGTTTCCGGCGAGATAACCCAGGAAAACGCTCACAAAATTGTTAAGTCTCTTTTAGATCTAGATGCAAAGCCGGATCCCTCTCCCATTGGCATAAGGATATCCTCTCCCGGTGGATCTCTGTTTGCCGTACTCGCTATCTGTGACGTGATGAAAAACTTAAAACATGAGGTAATAACGGTGGGAATTGGCCAGATTGTCTCAGGAGGAGTACTTATTTTGAGTTCAGGGACCAAAAGATATATCAGCAAGCACTCTATGGTCATGCTTCATCAGCCAAGGTTGGCTATAAGGGATTGGGAGCCTTCTTTCAGTGAATTTCAGGAGTTCAGCCAAACCCTTATTAAGATAGAAAATCAGATGTATTCCGTACTGGCCGAGAATACTGGAAAGACTGTGGTCGAGATAAAGGAAGAGTTTCAGAAAGAAAAGTGGTTTACAGCCGAGGAAGCAATAGCCAATGGTCTGGCAGATGAGCTTTTGGAAACTACCAGATAAACGCGTGTTAAGAGAAAATTGGAGGGGTTTTCCCTTTTATTCAAAAGCGGGTTTCGGTTAAGGCTAATTTTCTTTGCGTGCTTTTGATAGAATTACCTCCTACAATTGAAAGCTTTAGCTTTCTACCAGAAGTCGGTGTTTTTCCTTAAGCATCTCTCGTATAGGGAGTTCATAGGGACATTTTTCTTCGCACTCTCCACATTCAGTGCAGTCCTCAACGGTTTTTTCCAAACCGGCGTATATCTTCTGTTAAGTCTGTTAAAAGAGAACTCTGAAAGTAGGGATCGAATCTCTTAATGAACCATGGTATTATAATTATATTATAGCACCTCAAAGATCACAGCTTTTACTACCCACCTGTAAACCACGCTCACCGAAATCCAGTAAGGCTCTTTTTGACATGAGTTACTTTTCAGTTAAAATAATAAGTGGCTCTTCATAATTACTTAAAAGAAATCAGCTCTGACATTCGATAAATGATCTGCAGACTACTAAAGCAGGATTTCAATTCTGTGCTGAAAGTTATAAATGATGCTGCACAAGCTTACAAAGGTATAATTCCGAATGATAGATGGGAAGAGCCGTATATGTCAGCTAAAGAGCTAAGGGGGCAAATTGATTCTGGCGTTAAATTTTTTGGCTTAAAAGAAAGAGAAGAAATAATAGGAGTAATGGGAATCCAACCCATTAAGGACGTTACCTTAATTAGGCATGCGTATGTACTTACAAAATACCAGAGAAGAGGAATAGGAGGAAAGCTGCTTAAATACCTAATAAATTTAGCCAAATGTTCTGAAATTTTAGTAGGAACCTGGGCAGATGCAAACTGGGCTATTCAATTTTATGAAAAATATGGTTTCAAGTTAACATCATCTAAAGAAAAGGATAGACTTCTGAGAGAATATTGGGATATCCCCGAAAGGCAAATAGAAACTTCAGTTACACTGCGATTTAGTAGCAGATGATACTAGGGAGAGAAAGTACGTCTGAAGTGCTAAGCTCGAGCGCACAAAAGGTCCAGAAGGCAACAAAGCAGAAAACTATCTAAATTTAACCTCAATCTCTTCATTCAAATCAAATTTAATACCCTCCATCCCTTGGAGGATTTTTTTGAAGTCTTGCTTAGTCTTCGGTTTTTCCATCTGACTTAGCATCTGTAGTTTACCCGGGTGAGAGAAAAGCTGCTCCACATCAAAGTCCAGCAGAATAATACGGTTTTTATCCCACCAGTCAGCATTGGTTGTTTCAATTTTCTCTCCACATTCAATAACGATTTGCATTCTCATACCTTTCATCATCTTTATTAACTGAGCCAATTGTTCCTGATCCGGTTGAATAGATTCTTCTTTTTCCCGAGCCTCTTTTTCTATTTTTTCCTCTTCTTTCTTCTCATCTTCTGCAAAGTGTTGTTCAATTTTCAGATAAGAAGATATTTTTCCTTTACTAAAACCAAAGGTTATAGGAGTATTGGTTCCCGGTTTTTTCATCATCTGTTCTTCTTCTCGAGGGTTCAAGATAAATTTGTCGATATCACTAATTTTATAGGTGGCTACATAGCCAACCATTCCCTCTTTAAACTCCTTTATTTCTCGAGAGAGAAATTCTACTCCTTCTCCCATTTGTTTTGCTTTTTCTTTAAATTGCTCTTCGGGAAAAAAGTTCTCTTGAGAAATCTTTTCTTGCTTTTCTTTTCCTAGGTCCATCATATCCTCAGCAAATCCTTTAATGACCTCCATTACCAGAGGAGATAATTTGACCGTCTCCACCATCATTCCGGTTCCGTCAGGTTTTACCTTCACCTGCTGAGAGATTTGCATGCAACCAGAGGTCAAAATCCCCACTAACACCAACGATAACGTGACCAGGGCTAACTTTATCTTGTTCATAAGACTCCTCTTTTTAAAATAGTTTATTTACCCCTTTTGTTAAATAGACCTTCATACTAAAATGATTCTGAGTTATACCTTCCCGATTTATCAACTTTTTTGTCTTAAACAGATTGAGAGACAACGCTTCGAACAGGTTTATTATGCACTATAATAGAATTACTTGATCAGTCAATCAAAAACATGAGCAGGAGTTTTCCCAAAATTTCATGTCGTTTTTCCGAAGTGCTGAATTAAAGAGGAAATAAGAAGATGACTAAGTCGAAAATGGGCTTTTTGCGTGACAAAGCTTAAGATTCTAGATAGCATTTGGACAACCTCCGAATCATGGTTTAAAAGGGCTTGGAGGGATCTGATGGGGATTGCTTTTTTGACACAAGCCATTTTTCAGCTAAGATTGAATAAGGTCCCTTGTTCCTATCTTCAGAACTACTAACGCCTGAAGGAGACAATAGATGGCCAAGAAAACTATAGAAATGATAGCGGAAAAACGGCTTAGATGGCATAAAGCTGAGGTGGCTGTGCTTTAGCTCATCATCGCTATTGGAGCTGTCCTGATGATAACTAGAGCAGGCGTATACTTCTATGTGATTAGGATGGCTATTGTGGAGCAACCTTCCCTGATTTCCATTAAATAATTCCTGTTAGCTCAAGTGAAGATGCTGTTTGATTTTGCCAAGGATTTAGGTATTGTTTTTTCCTCACTGGTATCGCCGTCGTAATCCTGGTATTGGGTAGATTATCCCTTACACAATTTGGCAAGACCCGGAAAGGCTAATCAAAATTTCCCGCTGGAATCCTTCACTGCCTGTCCGTATACCAACTCTAAGCGAAAACAATTCTTGAAATGCATTTTTTGTACTCCTCACTATGCACTAGGACAACAGCAAATTCTTCAGGAATGACCAGTTAAAACAGAGGGGAGTAGAATGAACAAACTGGTCGGCTTTGGTACTTTCCAGGTTATGGAAAGGAAAGCAAGAAGAGGAGTCAACCCTCAGACAAGGCAAGCTATAACTATCCCAGCTAAAAACGTGCCTAAGTTTAAGGCAGGAAAGAGTTTAAGAGAAGCAGTAAAATGATGAGAGGTAAGATGAGAAAAGAAAGTTTAATAATAGGAACTGTTTTACTGGTTTTATGCTTAGGCCTGCATACCAGTGCTGGAAGTCAATCAAATGAAGTATCCGAATTCATCAAGCTGTTAAGCGAGGCAGAAAGTTATTTTTTGGATGAAGATTATGACCGGGCTAAAGAGGCTCTCGAGAAGGCACAAAAAATCCTCGAGCAACAGATAAAGCTAAGCCAAGAAACTGGACCTTTCTTTGATCTCTCTACACCGGGAAATGCAGTAAAGTCTTTCTTGGGTTCAGCCTTTTTAAATGATGAACAAACAGCGAGGAAATGTTGGTCTAAAAGGGTTCCAGATTACTGGGTGTCCGTGATGGTATTGGCAATGCAGAAAGAAATAAAGAAAGAGGTGCAAGATAAGCCTGAGTTAATGAAGTTGGCAGTTAAAACGTTTCGTTATGAGAGAATGTGGACCGGAGTGAACAGCTACTACGTCTGGGCAATACGTCCTGGAGAAAAACGAAGTGAAGGTCTGCAGTTTAAAGTAGTCAGAGAAAATAGCAATTGGAAGATTCTGGCGTTCAAGGCTTGGGAAGAAGAAGATTGGTTCAAGGATCTTATTGGGGAGAACGATAAGGATATGTCCTATCTTCATCATGGTTATTTCTGGCATATTTACTCCCTCCTCGGGTCAGACAAGCTTAAATTATTTTGAGACTACCTTCAAATTTAAAATCTCGAAGGCCGTAGCTATTCCACCAGACATTGATAGGCGGGTAGTGATCCCTGATAGATCAATACCAAGATGAACCAGCGTCTGGGCTACTGTAGAGCTGACTCCGGTAACAATACACTCTGCCCCGAGGAGCCTGGTGGCAGTTACTGTCCTGATTAGGTGATTGGCTACCAGGGTATCTATGGTCGGTATACCTGAAATATCCAGGATGACCACCCGAGATTGTGTGTCTACTACTCTTTGTAGTAACGTTTCCATGACCAATTGCGTCCTGGGACTATCAAGAGTACCTATGAGCGGGACAGTTAACACCTTGTCCCAGACCCTTATCACTGGTGTAGAAAGCTCCAGTAATGCCTGTTGTTGTTGCTTAATAACCTTCTCTCTCTCTTTTACGAAAACCTCGTGAGGCTTTTTGACACCTCTTACTTTTTAGCTAAGATGACCGTGATCTATGAAAATCTTTTAAAAAGGATAGCCAAGATGGCCAAGATATCAATGAATTTGGAGGAGGGTCTAGCCAAGCTTCGATACTATGTTCTAGGTTTGATAGCCGGTATTATTTTCTTAGCGCTAGACAAGGTCGATTTGTGAAGACGAAACTCGAGAACGAACGCTTCTTTAAATGGAGCGAGAGAGGAGATACATGAAGATGGAACTAAAAGGCAAAACTACCATTGTTACCGGCTCCGGTAGGGGCATAGGACGTGCTCTGGCCCTCGAGTTTTCTCGAGAGGGGGCCAATGTTGTTTGTTGTGCACGGAGTGAGAAAGAGATTCGTGAAACGGTCGCATTGCTCGAGAAAGAGGGAGGGCAGGGTATAGCTATTCAAATGGACGTTACCCAAAAAGAACAGGTAGCAAAGATGGTTAACGAAGTATGGGGACGATTCGGACAGATCGATATTTTGTTCAATAATGCGGGAAGTTTCCAGGCAATTGGCGGGGTATGGGAAGTCGATCCTGAACTTTGGTGGTATGACGTTACGGTAAATCTCCGGGGGGCAATGTTGTGTTGTCAAGCGGTTCTGCCACACATGATGGAGAGGAATGAGGGAATCATCATTAACATGAGCGGGGGTGGTTTCGCCAGTCCATTCCCGGGTGGCTCTGGCTATGCCTCCTCGAAGGCTGCCTTAATGCGCCTCACCGACAGCCTTGCCCAAGAGCTTGAGGGAGTGGGTTCCTCAGTCCTTGTCTTCGGTATCGGACCCGGTCTAGTACGAACCAAGATGACAGAGTATCAGGTAGAGACACCTGAGGGCCGCAAATGGATACCGTTCGTCAAAGAAAGATTTGACCAAAGACAAGACCGGCCGCCTGAGGACTGTGCCAAGGCCGCAGTTGAACTTATTCGCATTGCTCGTCCAGACCTTAATGGGCGTATCTTCGATATAGAAACGGATTTTACCAAAGTTGCCAAACGGGCCTCGGAAATAAAAGAGAGGGATCTTTTTGTAATACGATTCAGGCCGTGGGACAAATAATGATTCAGTGGGTTAATTCAACTTTTACCCCCGGAACCCTAGGTCATTGAAACACGCTCTTAGTCTACAACAAAAGACGCAAAATCAGCCATAATAAGAGGCTTTAATCTTTTCCATGAATAAAGTATTATTGACAGATTTTTACTTTTCTATGCCGTAGTGGTAACTATTATAGCAGTTATTGCAACTATGATAATTACTAGAAGGAGTGCGGGGAAAGGATAATTAGTGAGGAAAAGATGCACAAGAGAAAGCTCGGCCAAATAGAAGAAGAGGTCTCCCTTCTCGGAATAGGAGGATTTCATCTGGTCGAGATAAGCAGCCAGCACGTGGCGAAGATTCTCAATCGGTACCTCGACGAAGGGGGAAATTACATTGAGACAGCTCTTATGTACGGAGAGGGAGAATCGGAGATAAAGGTGGGTAAGGCCATCAAAAACAGAAGAAAAGAATGTCTTCTGACCAGCAAGTGTCATCTCCGAGGAAAAGAAGAAGCCAAAAAGATTCTGGAGGAGAGCCTCAATCGCTTACAGACAGATCATCTGGATTTCTGGTTTATGCATGTGGTAAATACTGACGAGGATTGGGCCAAAGTGAACTCAGTTGAAGGAACCCTGCGGGCCGCTGAAGAGGCAAGGAAGGAGGGGAAAATAAAATATGTTGGCATCTCAGGACATTGTCCTGAGGTTCTGGTAAGGGCCATAAAAGAGTATCCCTTTGATGCAGTCATGACGGTGGTCAATTACTACGATAGGTTCAACTTTCCGATGATAGAAGATGAGCTCATCCCCCTTGGACAAAATAGGGGAACCGCCATTGTGGCTATGAAAGTTCTTGCTGACGGATTTTTGTGGAGATCAGTAGAAAAAGCCTTTCGTTACACCCTTTCTCTGCCTGTCTCTACTTTGGTGGCAGGAATAAATACCATGGAAATGCTGGAAAAGGATCTCCAAATCATTAACTCTTTTTCCCCTATGAGTGAAGAGGAAAAAGAGATTCTCTTCCGGGATGCGCCCGAGTTAGGCAGTTATGTCTGCCGTCTCTGCGGTAAATGCCTTCCCTGTCCCGAGGGAATAGAGATTGTCGAGGTCTTTAAGCTGGAAGGATACTACGATCGACAGATGTTTACCGGGAGGGTCGAGAGTACTCCCGACTATGCCCTGAGGGAGAGATTTCGTTTCTGGCTGGGAAATGAAGATTTGGCACGAGAAAGATATAAAAAGCTCAAAGTCAAGGCTACTGCCTGCACCGAGTGTGGGGAATGTGAACCTCGGTGTCCTTACGATATTCCGATCATGCGAAAGTTGAAGGTTGCTGATTATAAGTTAGGTGGAGAGACGAAAATTCTGTAAGATCCGAGTTGAAGGATCGAGTGGGTTTATGAACATATAAGAGGAGGGGAAGATGAGAAAAGAAAGGGTCATTCTAGTTTTGGCAATATTGGCACTTTTTTTGTGTGTATGGGCAGCTGTAAGTGAAGGCAAGTCTGTTCTTCGAGCCTCACCTTCTCGGGTAAAACCCGGTGAGAAGATCCTTTTAGGATTCTCAGGTGCTCTTGGGAATGATACTGACTGGATTGCAATTTACCCTGTAGGAGAGAAAAGCCAAAACTATGGGGAATGGTACTATCTTGAAGGAAAAATAAGTGGAAACCTAACTTTTACCGCCCCTCAAAAAGAAGGAGATTACGAGTTCCGTCTTTTTGCTAACTGGCCTGAGGGAGAGTATAACGCAATCACTATAAGCAATGCCATAAGAATTGGTGTAAACATAAGTGCTCCCCCTACACCTTACAATGATGTCTTTCGGCTGTCTACAGGGGAATTAATTATTGGTGAACTCTTGAGTTTTGATGGAAGCAACTTCAAGATAAAGACAGAAACAGGAGTTATTGAGAAAAAGAAGGGTGATGTGCTGACCGTCCTTATCGGAACTAAACCGTTGGCCTCCACTAAACCCTTCACTCCCATAAGATCACTATCTCAGTGGGTCGCTAAAGCCAAGGCCAGCAGCCAATATAGCCCTTCAAGGTGGTCTGCTCAGCAAGCTACCGGGGAACCAAACACATCCAAATGTGGTGACATTGATACTGCGTGGGCTCCTGGATCAAGCGGTTCTGATCCCGAGTGGTTGGAACTAACCTTCGATACTCCAGTATATGCCACAAGGCTACGTGTGCATGAGACATACAATGCTGGCTTCATTTACATGGTAGAGTTTGTGGACGTATATGGAAGAAAACACACTGTTTGGCAAGGTAAGGATATTACTCCATGCCCAGGCTGGTTTGAGATAAATCTTGACCAAACCTGGTATCTTGTCAAGTCAGTGATCCTTCATACTCAGATAAAAGGCTACGAGGAAATAGATACTGTAGAGTTAACGGGGATACCAATATCAAAATAGCCTAACTTCTTGAGGTTATCTTCACCTTCATATTTTTGGGGTAAGTCTAGTTGGGTTTGGCACTTTTCAGGTCATGGAAAGAAAAGCAAGAAGAGGAGTCAACCCCCAAACCAGAAAAACTATCCAGATCCCAGCTAAAAAGGTACCTAAGTTTAAAGCAGGGAAGGGTTTGAGAGAAGGTGGGTGAAGGGAGGGTAATTAATAGTAATTAAAAGAAGGTTAATATGGCTGGAACAGTAACTATAACCGAAGAAACTGGTACGATGCAGAAGGTTACCTTTGCTTGGACGTCAGACTGGTTCGGAGGAGATGCGGATGCTACGACTGAACATTATTTTTCAGGGATGGTCCACAGGGTAGTCTTTATACCAGGTAGCGGAGCAGCAACGCCAGATGACAAATATGATGTGCTAATAAAGGATAATGACGGAGTGGACATTCTTGATAATAGAGGGAAAAGCCGTTCTAATGCCGTTACTGAGCAGATTATCCGAGCCTCAATAAGTGCCATAAGGAAAAGTCAATTGACCTTAAGAGTAACCAACGCCGGAAAAGGTAAGACCGGGACGGTAATTATTTACATTAGGTAAAGGAGTGGGAGCATATCCAAATGAGATTGGGAAATGTTAGATAAAGTTGACACGCAGGATATAGCATATTTTAGACCTGAGAGGAACCGCAATAAGGATAAGCAAGAAGAATCTAAACAAAGAGAATAGTGTAGAATTGAGACGGAGTGAAATGAATATTGTGCTTAATATTGAAGAAGCTCAATTGCGAGAAGTGCTAGAAGTGCTAGGAAGAACTGGAGATACTGTAAATATCGTGATAAATATTAAAGAGGAGAAACCTAAGGAAAAAAGCGCAAATCTCAACATAGAGAATCCTCAGCTTAACAAACCTTTGCAGAACCTAGATTTTAGGGATGTGAGGACTAAAAATATGTCACCTGAAAGGGGAGGAGGGATGAAGGAAAAAGGCGATAAGCTAACCATAGGATTAGTAATGATAGCAATTGGTGTGGCTTTATTTCTAGCTGTGGAGGTGCGAGACTTCTTTTCGTATATTGATAAGTGGCTAGCATTTGCATTAACTTTAGTTGGTTTTTTGACTCTATTTATCGGAATAGCCGTTACTATTAGTTACTTATCACGTAGAAAACCTAAGAAGAGTGACCAATAAGGTTGAACAGGTAAATGGAAGAGCATACCCCAAATTGAGACCTGGACATATAAGATAAACTTGACTCACAAGATATAGCATATTTTCAAAACTCAAGGGGAATTGAGCAAGGTCGGCAAAATCAGGCTTCATAGGGATAACAGAAGGAAGAGAGGCTACAAAAGAACTAGACACAGGAAAGGGGGCTATCTAGTAAGAGGATGGAACAAAAGAACAAAGGGATAACTAGAGATAAAGAAATCTTACTTGCTGAATATGCTCAACTGAATGAGCTATATAGACATCGGGGCAGAATGATTTGGATGATGGGGTCTATTTTTATCCCCGTAGCTCTAGCAATTCTTAGCTATGCTGTAATAAGCTCTCCTAAGGCTAATTTGCTTCCTCTAGCCATTTGTTCTGTGGGGATGTTAGGGATATTCAGATTATTGGTTGGACGAATGAGCTATTTCCCCAAGGTGTACCAAACCAGAATAAGGGATATAGAAAAGACACTGGGGATGGATACCCATTCGCGTTTCGACAGGATTGAAAAGAAAAAGAATAAGAATAAATATTGGGATAGATGTAAAGAATGGGGACCGGGGTCATTGGTCAGGACTAGACACCTCTTAAGTTTGTTTATCCTGTTGTTTTCTGTTGCCTGGATTCTCGTTATATTAAGTAAGACAAATTAGGACCAATGTTTGTTGATAAGAAAGGAGAACCCCATAGAGGCTCATATGGGCACTTTCTTGAGGGAAGGCAATCTATAACCTTGTAAAAACCAAAGCACCTCTATCAAGAGATTTTTTTCAAGCCAGTTGTGAGATGCAGGGTTTTAGCCAAAGGAAACTATTAGGGTATGAAAACGGTCGTTTTTTAAACGCAATCATCCATTGGAACAAGGCATCTAAAAAAGATATAACGAAATTGAAGACAAAGCTGTTTTTTGGAGTTTCAATTTTCTTCGTAGCCGTATTCCTGCTAACTCCTTCAACCCTAGCTGATTGGATGGATATCCCTTGGGACAAAAGGCTCCATTTCAAAGCCGGGCTGTGCCTGAGTGGCATGATTTACATGATTAGTAGATCTGAAAGGAACAGTAGAGAGAAAAGCTTTGTCCAGAGTTTTTCAATAGGAACTTTAGCTGGTATTCTTTATGAGCTCGTATGGGACGATCTCATCAAGGGAGTAGGCGCCGACTGGGAAGACTCTTTGTATGTTACATTCGGTTCTGCCACTGGCTCTGCGATTTGTGCAAGCTTGGACTATATATTATTTAAAGAGTTCAATTTCACGATGTCAATTCCGTTCTAGGTCCGCTTAAGATTTGAGTAGATAGGGTTTGCAAAGGACTTGTTTGAGAGCTAGGGGAAGCCGTGGCCGAAAGCCGAGCAGACAAAAAAATATACCTCACACACAGGATATAACATGTTTTCAAAACGCAAGGGAATTAACCAAAGCAAAGAGCTCTTAAGTTTGTGTAGCAAATAGAAAGCGAGGGAGAGAGCTGGGATTGGTTTAGTTATAGCCCGGCAAACTTGATGAGAAAAAGATCAAAGAGGACGAAAGGTCCTCCACCGAAAATATGCTTCCCTGTTACTCCTGACTTGGTGAGAGATGTAGTGTTATGGTTCATTACTAACGACAAATGGACAAGGGAAATAAACACCAGGAGTATGTTTCTGTTACATAATCTGATATGGCCTGATCGTGCAAAACCTCAAGCACAGGAGAATACTGAGAATGTAGGGAATAATCCCGTATTATATCTGGCAAGTGTTGTTATGAAAGATGTTGAGGAGTGCGCTGAAAACAAAGATAAGTTTAGAAATCTAATTCAGAAGTTATTTGATCTTAGCGGAGAAACGTTAAAGGAATCCAGCCGGATAGCCCTTCGGTATGATATCAATACGCAGCAATTTGATATAGATCGAGCCGTGGAGAAGATTGAGAATATTAAAGAGCAAGCTCGATTTGCCAGTAGTCTATATTTCGATCGGATAGCATCTGCTAGGTTAAGGATATTAGGCTGGATTTATCATGAGCTCTACGGTGAATGGTTTAAAGATTTTGTGAAAAAGAAGTAAGAAAATGACAAAGCAGGGGGAGCACCCCCCAATGAGCCTAGGGCTAAGAGATAAGCCTCACACGGAGGATATAGCATATTTTGAAAACTCAGGGTTGAACAAAGCAGAGAGCACAGGTGAGGAAGGGGGTGAGAACTATGGACAAAATGATTGCCTTTTGCGGACTAACCTGTACTGAATGCCCTGCATTCTTGGCAACCCAGAAAGATAACAATAGTGAAAGGAGGAAAGTCGCTGAGCTGTGGTCTAAGCAGTTCGATGCAGAGTTTAAGCCAGAAGATATTAACTGCGATGGATGTTTGTCAGAAAGTAGACGACTTATCGGTCACTGCGAGGTTTGTGAAATAAGGAAGTGTGGTCGGGAAAAGCATGTCAAGAACTGTGCTTATTGTGATGATTATGCTTGCGAAAAGCTAAATAAGTTCATTGACGGGGCGCCTGACGCAAAAACTACGCTTGAGGAAATCAGGAAAAGCCTTTAGGCTGCGTGAATCTCAAAGGTTCGCCCAACAAAGAACCTAAGAGCAAAAAAGAGAAGCGAACTTAGAGAGCTACCTGAAACAATCAAAGTCAGGCCAAATAAGACTCTATGCTAATCTACGAGAAAAAAAGACCTTCATAGAGCCTCATATAGGCACTTTCTCAAGGCAAGGCGAACTATAATGACTTGAGAAAAATTAAACTGTCTCTACCAAGAGGACTTTATCAAGCCAGTTGTGAGATAGAGGGTTATCTTAGTACGAGGGAACTGATCAAGGAGTCTTGAAAGATGGAAAAGAAAGGAGGAGGCTGGGTATCAGCCATAATACTTGGAGTGCCCCTCATAGTAGCTATCGTATTAGCTGTTCTTATGGCTTATGTGAACCTAACTAAGTGGACGGGTAGAGTGCGCGTAAGCTTTAGTTGACAGAGCGAAGAAATGGCTGAGCTCAAAGACAAGTTGCGGGCGTCTTTTTGACGCCTTCTACCTTTCCTGCTAAAATAATTCCGAAGACCTATGTCATAGGAAGTTTATAGTTGTGTTAGAGAAGCTTGTTGCAATATAAAAAGACCATTTAAGTTCTTGTCCAAGGAGATGCTACCACTACCGTTATCTCTTCTTTAATTGCTTTTTATTACAAAATGGAAAAGCAGCAAAAAGAGTTGTGGAGACATTAGGGAGGAGTTTATAGAGCCAAACCAGAGGATAGACTTGAAGGGAAAGAGTAACAGGCGAAAATTAAATGAAGCTAAGTTTCCTAATTGGATAGATTTACCTGATGGTGGTAGAAAATATTGGTATGATGTTGAAGGAAAATTTGGGTTTAGGGCAAGATACATAAAAGAAGTAGATAAAGAGGAAGAGACTACTAAATTTTACCAGCAGATTTATGATAAGGATAATAACTTAGTTGAAATTCATGAGAAATTTCCTGAAGATCGAGGACATAAGAAGGTAAAGGGGTGATGAGATGCTTGTTACTAAAGATATTTTAACAGAGAAGCTAACAAATTATCTAAATGGTGAAATTTCCTTGAACGATTTGGTCAATTGGGCAGAGAGGATGCTTTGCGAGGAAGATTTTGATAAGAAAGATTTCCAGCTAATAAGGGATATTTTAGCTCCACTCGGCTTAGCTGATGTAAAAGAATTTGGTCTCTCCTGGGAAGATTGTCGTGAATATCTGCATCGTCTGGGACATACTGCAACGGTAACCATTTCTTAATGAATAACCTTGAGGTAGTTTCATCTTCCGGCTAATGAATGACTGGAAAGTGCTAAATAAATATGTGGTAAGCAGAAGACTAGTTCTACTCCTTCTTTTGTTCCTCATTATATTCTTCAATGGCTGCGAGAAAGAAAGTGAGCCTGTTATTTTTCCCTCCTCAGAAGTTTTTGTGGCCTACTTCTCTCCCCAAGATTCTCTTTATCCTCATCTTATCTACTTAATAGATGAAGCCAAAGACAGTATCTATGCTGCCTTCTACAAGATAGAACTTAAAAAGCTCTCCCGTGCTCTCCTGCAAGCTCACCAAAGAGGGGTCGAGGTAAAGATATTCACCGATGACTTAACCTCCCAGGACAAGGACTCCCAATTCGACTCCTTCGCTCAATTTGGCCTTATAAAAAAAGATCACGATCCTGAAAGTTTTATGCACCACAAGTTTTGTGTGATTGATGAGGAAATTGTCTGGACAGGTTCTTTCAATCCTACGAGGTCAGGAGCCTACCGGGAGAACAACAACGTCGTAGTTATTAAATCTTGCCAGGTTGCGGCAAATTTTATCCAGGAGTTTAAAAGATTATGGCAGGGAAAGCTATCCTCTTCTAGATTGGCTTTTTCTCCTCTTAAGCTTGAGGATAGTTTGATTGAGGCCTATTTCTCTCCTCAAGATAATCTAGAAGAAGCGGTCATCAGAGAGCTAAAAAGGGCCAAGAAAAGTATCCACTTTGCTCTTTTTACTTTCACTTCCAAAAAAATCGCCCGCATTTTAGTTCACAAATATGCCGAAAACATTGAAGTGAGAGGGATAATGGAGAAGAATCAGGACGGTCCCTTTTCTCAATACCGTTCCCTAAAGCGGCTCCGAATGAAGATAATCTGGGACAGAAACTTTTATTTCCTGCACCATAAGTTCTTCGTAGTCGATGATTGTTTAGTAATTACCGGCTCTTTTAATCCCACCTGGCATGCTACCTATCAGAACAAGGAAAACCTTATCATTATCCACAGTCCCTCCTTGGCCAAGAAGTACCGAGCGGAATTTGATAGATTGTGGAAGGATTGGTACTAATAATGTCATTTTGTGGATAAATTGACAAGACGGAACTTTGTGATAGAATTAGTCTAGATTTGACCTAAAGACATGTAGCGGAGTTAAAAATTGAGCGTGGGTTTGATTATGGCAGGGGGGTTAGGAAAAAGGCTCTGGCCGGAAAGCAGCGTAACTTATCCCAAGCATCTTTTAAATCTAGTAGGCAGGGAGAGCTTCCTTCAGGCAGCTTACCGGAGAGCCTCCCATCTTTTTGGACGGGAAAATACCTTTCTGGTGATTAGAGAGGAGTTAAAGGAAGCGGTTGTCTCTCAGCTTCCAAAGCTTCCTTTTGATAACATAATAGCTGAACCGCAAGGAAAAGATACTGCTCCTTGTGTTGGGTTTGCCAGTGTTTGGGTAAGAAGGAGAAGGGGCGATGATTCCATGGTTGTGCTTCCGGCTGATCATCTAATAAGGGATGAGGAAAGATTCGCTGAAATCATTTCCACAGCAGCTAAGCAGGCAAAAAAGGGGCTCCTGGTAACTATTGGCATCAAGCCAACCCGTGCCGAGACTGGATATGGGTACCTCGAGATAGGAAACAAATTAGGGGATCTTGATGGGATTCCTCTTTTTGAGGTGGAAAGATTTACCGAAAAGCCTTCCTATAAGAAGGCTAAAGAGTTCTTTGAGCAGGGTAGTTTCCTCTGGAATGCCGGGATTTTTGCTTGGACACCGACCACCATTCTCGAGCAGATGGAATTACATCTTTCCAAGCTTTATCAGGGATTAATGAGGATTGAGGAGGCTCTGGGAACAAAGGATGAGCAAAGGGTAGTAAGAGAGGTCTATCCAACCTTTCCCAAAATTTCCATTGATTATGGGATAATGGAGAAAGCCTCTTCAGTAGTGGCTGTACCGGGGGATTTCTTCTGGGATGATATAGGTGACTGGAAGGCCCTGGAAAGAGTTCTTTCTAAAGATAAAGCGGGAAATATTATCAGGGGACTGGTTGAGGGGAGAGAAAGTAGCAACTGTATATTTATTAACCGGCAAGATAAAATTCTCGGGGCAATCGGGCTTTCCGATGTGATCGTCATAAATACAGAAAAAGGGACTCTGGTAGTAAAAAAAGAAGAGGCACAGAAGGTAAAGGATCTGGTCAACGAACTACTAAAAGATGATAAGCTACAAAAGTATCTCCAATGAGCTCCATAGACTCTCGCCTATCCTGGCTGCAGCAAAAGTTAAAGGAAAAGAAGCTAGATGCTTTTTTAAACTGGGAGTCTCATAATGTGGAGTATCTTACCGGCAGGTCGGTAGAAGGCAAGCTCTTATTTACAGGAAAGGAAAGGTTCTTCATAACTACTCGCCTTTTTGCCGAAGAAGCAAATCAGAATCTTGCCGACTGGCAGATAGTCATTCAGCGAGATTCCTTTCCGGCCACATTATCTAAGATATGCAAGAAATTGCCTGGAAGAAAAATAGGTTTTGAGGCTTCCCATCTTTCTTATGAAGAGTACGGCAAGCTAAGTAGAATTAAAGAGGTTAGTTTTGTTCCCTGTCCTCAATTGGTGGAGGCCTTGAGGGTGGTAAAAGACGATAAAGAATTATCCTTAATAAAAGAGGCTCATACCTTAACTGAGGCGGCATTCGATCATGTGGAGGAGCTTCTCGAGTCGGGAATAACCGAAAAAGAGCTCTCTGCTGAGGTGGTGTATTTCTTAAGGAAATCTGCCGACAGCGAAGCCTTTCCTCCCATAGTTCTCTTTGGGGAAAGAACTTCCTTACCTCATGGTAGACCAACTCAAAGGAGGTTAAGAGAGAACGAGCTGGTGCTTCTAGACCTGGGAGCAAAAGTGGGAGGATATTGTTCTGATATCACCAAGACTATTTTTTTTGGTAAGGTAGACCAGAAGTGGTATCAGATTCGTGATTTAATAGGTAGGCTCCAAAGAGAGGTGGTGGGGAAAATAAACCCTGGCCTACCCTGTTCCCAGATAGACAGGCTGGTAAGGAAGAGGCTAAAAGAAGCTGGCTACCTAAACGCTTTTCTTCATAATACTGGACATGGGGTAGGATTGGAGGTTCACGAACAGCCAGTTATTGGTCCTAAATCTAAAGAGATTCTAAAAACAGGTATGGTGATTACCCTGGAGCCAGGGATTTATTTACCTGGAGAAGGAGGACTGAGAAGAGAAATAATGGTTATGGTAACCGCAGAAGGAGGTAAGATTCTAAGGTGATTACGGCGAATGATCTCCGGGTTGGAATGACCATTGACATAGAGGGAGAGCTTTATGAAGTTGAAGGATTTCAACACGTAAAAAGGGGCCGGGGAGGGGCTTTTGTGCGTACTAAACTAAAAAGTCTTCAAACTCTTCAGAGTATAAAGAGAGTTTTTCAGCCCGAGCAAAAAATAAAAAATGCCTTTATTGAGGAAAGGTCCGTCCAGTACCTTTACCAGGATGGGGAAAGCCTTTATTTTATGGATTCAGAAACTTTTGAGGAAAGAGTATTGTCTAAAGGAAATCTGGGAAGGAAAGTAAACTTTCTCCAAGAGAATATGGAGATAAAAATTCGCCTTTATGAAGGAAAAGTTGTAGGGATAGAACTTCCCGTCTTTGTTGAACTTCAGGTAAAAAAGGCATCTCCCGGAGTTAAAGGAGATACAGTGGGCTCAGCCACTAAGTTGGTAATTTTGGAGTCTGGTTATAGCCTGCGGGTTCCTCTTTTCATAAAAAAGGGGGACATGATTCGCCTGGATACAAGATCCGGGGAGTATGTAAGTAAAAAATGACAGTATGGAAATGTGGGGGGTAAAGAATGGATCTCAAACAACTACAAAAAGTAATTGAGATCTTTGAGTCCTCTTGCCTATCTGAATTGGAGATAGAGGAGGGTGAAGCGAGATTCCGATTGGCCAAACAGCCAAAAGGGCTCTCTGCCGAGAATGTGGTAAAATCTGAGGTTGTATCTCAGTCTAAGGAAGTGCAAGAGGCGAAACCAAGGAAAAAACCACTAAGAGAGAAAAGGCCACTAATTTCTGTTCGCTCACCTCTGGTGGGGAGCTTCTATAGGACTCCTTCTCCGGAAGAGAAGCCTTATGTGGAAGTAGGAGATGAGGTGGTGGTAGGGCAAACTCTTTGTATTATAGAGGCCATGAAAGTGATGAATGAGATAACCTCGGAGGCAGAGGGAAGGATTAAGGAAATTTTAGTTAAGAATGGACATCCAGTGGAATATGATCAGGAGCTATTTTTGATAGAGGGGAGATAGTGTTTGCCAAGGTTCTCATTGCCAATCGGGGTGAGATTGCTCTTCGTATAATAAGAGCCTGTAAAGAGCTAGGGATTGAGACGGTAGTGGTTTTTTCCAAGGAAGATGAGCACTCTCTGCCGGTGAGATTTGCTGATGAGGCTATCTGTATTGGTCCACGCGAGCCAGCGGAAAGTTATCTTAATGTCCCTCGGATAATTAGTGCGGCTGAGGTAGCTGGAGCGGACGCCATTCATCCTGGATATGGGTTTCTGGCTGAAAATGAGCAGTTTGCAGAAATTTGTCGTAGTTCAGGAGTGGAGTTCATCGGGCCTCATGCCGAGCTAATTAAAAAACTGGGTAACAAGGTGGAAGCACGCAATACTGTGGCCAGGGCTGGGGTTCCCATAATCCCTGGCTCGGAAAAGATCATTCAAGATAAGAGAGAAGCGGCTGAAGTAATCTCCCAAATTGGTTATCCCGTGATATTAAAAGCGGCTTTGGGTGGAGGGGGTCGGGGAATGAGGGTGGTGCGGGAAGAAAAAGATCTAGGGGTTCTTTTTGATTTGGCCCGGCAGGAGGCTAAGGCTTCCTTTGGAAAACCGGATCTTTATGTGGAGAAATATTTGGAGAGGGCTACCCATATTGAATTTCAGATACTGGCCGATGAATCTAGGAAGGTCCTTCACTTTGGGGAAAGAAACTGTTCCATCCAGAGAAGATATCAAAAACTAATGGAAGAGTCTCCTTCTCTGGTTCTAGATGAGTCTTTGCGCCAGGAGATGGGAAAAATTGCCGTAAAGGTGACCAAGGAGCTAGGATATATAGGAGCAGGAACAGTCGAATTTTTACTGGATGAGGATAAAAAGTATTACTGCATGGAGATGAACACCCGCCTTCAGGTAGAACATCCAGTGACGGAGATGGTTACCGGTAAGGACCTGGTTAAGGATCAGATTGTCATTGCGGCAGGAGATAACCTACCCTATAATCAGGAGGATATAAAGCTCCAGGGTGCTGCTATAGAGTGTCGAATTAATGCCGAAGATCCAGAAAAAAATTTTGCCTCCTGTCCTGGTAAGATCACGGCCTTCCACCTCCCGGGAGGACCGGGAATTAGGATAGATACCCATATCTATTCTGACTACAATATTTCTTCAGCTTACGATTCTTTGCTGGCCAAGCTCATCACCTGGGGGGAAAGTAGGGAAGAGGCTAGGGTTCGCATGAAACGAGCCCTGGAAGAGTTTGTTATTGAAGGAATAAAGACAACTATCCCCTTTCATCAGCGCATTATAGAAAATGAACATTTTAAAAAGGGTGAGTTTTACATCAATTTCGTTGAGGACGAGCTTATGAAGTCAGAGGTTAGTGATTAGGGGTCAGTTGTCAGTGAAATAAGAAAAGGAGAATATGGTGACTGAAGCTCAAGAATATGAGGTTGACAAAAAGGTCACATTGGGGCTAATCAAAAAAGCAGTGGGACAAGTTGAGGGAATTCATAGTATTAAGAGAAGTCTATTCAAGGAAGGAATTAAAGTAAAGAAGTTAGAAGAGGGGCTGGCAATTTCTTTAGAGCTACTGATACGCCAGGGAGGTTTTGTCCCTCAGATTGTGGAAGAGACCCAGAAGAAGGTCAGTGAAGAAATAGAAAAGACTCTAGGCACTAAGGTAGCAAAGGTTGACATAAAAATAAGGGGAATTAAATCTTCCTCATAATCGTTTCCAAGGAGGCTAAGATGAGACTTTATCGGAAAGCCTTATGGGGGGTAGGGGTTTGTGCTCTGGCTCTTCTTTCTTTAGGAGGATTTCTGGTAGTGGTGGGGCTGTTTGATAGATTTGTTGTCCATGGATGGCTTACTTTTGTTGAGCAAACAGTGTTGACCAGATCGATTATCCTGCTCATTTTTGGTTTCTTATTTGGACTGAGTATTTATCTTCCTTTTTTGACCAGGACCAAGGCCGGAGGGTCAGTTATTGGCTTAAAGAATCCCCTGGGTGCAGTGGAAATCTCTCAGAAGGCAATCAGCGAGTTCATCCAGCGAATCGGTAAAGGAGTGGAAGGAGTTGAAGATATCAAGGCGGCTATAAAATCAAGTGACGAGGGAGTGGATGTTTATCTTACCCTCTCGGCACAGGCTCAAGGAGAGGTTCCCCGCCTGATAGACGAGCTCCAGACAGTGGTGAAGACCTATCTCAATAAGACGGTAGGTATTGAGAATGTACGGGAGATAAAGGTAAGAGTGGCCAAGCTCATCTGACCCGGGGACTATGCTTTTCGGATACTAGGGAGAGTAAGATTGAAAGGGATTTTTGGGGGAAAGGGGTGGCTTATACCCCTTTTTTTCTTTTTCATATTCCTTCCCAGAATTACTTTAGCAGAGTTTAATCATCCCGAGCTACGTTGGAAGGTCATAGAAACCCCTCATTTCCTCATCCACTATCACCAGGAAGAGGAAAATTTTGCTTACGCCGCAGCCAGAACCGCCGAGGAGATCTATCCTCGCATCACTTCTGATTTAGGTTACCGGCCCTCTCAGAAAACTCCCATCGTTATCGAAAACTACAACGACACCACCGGGGGGTATACCTCCACCTTGACTGGAAAGATCGTCATCCAGGCTCAATCAGATCCTGCTCAGACCTCTGGAGATCTCTCCTGGGCAAGAGAGGTCATTGCTCATGAATTTACTCACGTGGTCACCTTCGCTGCCATTCAGGAATCGGTCTTTCCTTTACGGCGGCTGATGGCCAATTTGGTTCTCCCCATGTGGTTCATAGAGGGATTGGCTCAATACGAGGGAGAAGAACTTCATTCCTTAAAGAGGATGGTGGTGGAGGATGAGGCACGCCAGAGAAGCATTATGTCGGAGGCAGATTTAGCTGCTTTTTATTTCTTTGAGGGCTGGGGAAGAACCTCCGGTTACTATCAATCAGACAGTTTCGTCCGCTATATTTTCCAAACTTATGGAAAGGATAAGATAGCCGGGATTTTGACTCACCTTCGCAGTCAGCCTATTTATCAGCTCATAGGCCAGATTAGCCTCACCAGCGGGGGGGTGGCTCTCTATCCTCTGCCTCGTTTTCTAAATTTTGATGAAGCCCTAAAGACGGTAGTGGGTAAGGATTCGCCTGCCCTTTACCTCGAATGGCGAAATTGGATCATGGATAAATGTAGTCAGGAAAAAGAGCCTGCGCCTGATCTATTCCTCACCCCAGAATCGCTCTTAACCTCTCAGGGCAGGAAAAATATGCATCCCGTGTTCTCTCCTTCAGAAGATAAAATTGCTTTTACCTCTGATCGAGGATATGACTATGGTATTTTTGATCTTTACCTCATGGATCTAGGCACGAAGGCGATCAAGAGACTGGATAAGAAAGTTAATACCTGTATATCTTTTTCTCCGGATGGAAGTGAAATCGTTTACTCGAAGATGCAGTTTTTTACTCCCGAAAGAGCTTTTTTGAGTGATCTCTATCTTATTGATATCAAGAGCCAAAGAAAAAGAAGGCTAACCTGCGGCTTGCGGGCAGGTCAGCCAGTTTTTTCTCCCAGTAGCGAGCGCATAGTATTTGTGAGGAAAGAGGGGGGAAACTCAAATCTTTATCTTCTGGAGATTAAAACCGGTAAGGTTTTTTCTCTCACCAATAATCACGATGGACTAACCCAGAATTTCTCCCCCTCTTTTTCGCCCGATGGAGAAAAGATTACATTTGCTTCTTTTGGCCAGGGAAAAAGGGGAATTTTCCTTTTGGATTTAAAGAACAGGGTCTTTTCTCCTCTCACTCTGGATGATGCCGATGATCGCTGCCCAGTCTTTTCTCATGACGGCAAGAAAGTTTACTTTATTTCCAACCGAAAAGACGGAATATTCAACCTTTATTCAGTTGATCTTTTGACAAAAAGACTCAAGCAGTATACGCGGGTGAGAGGTGGGGTCTTTGAGCCGGCTATCTCCTCTGACGAAAAGAAAGTAGTGCTCTCTGCCTATCAAGCACAGAGGTTTTCTCTTTATCTTCTTTCCCTCAAGCCCTTAAATGTGGGGGATTTGACTCCCCTTGAGCCTAAAAGGGCTCCTGAGGTCGTTGCTGAATATCCGGAAAACAAAGAGGATAGGGCAACTCATCTTTCCCTTGCTTGCCGCCCCTATCGGTCTCGCCTGCGACTCCACTATATCCTTCCCTGGGTTTCCGTGAGTCCTGACTATTCTTATATTTCCCTGGATGCCTATGCTTCTGATATTCTGGAAAAGCATAATGTTTACGTGTCTACTCTGCTAGCGGAAGGATTTCAGTATGATCTAGCCTACGTCAACCAGGAGTTTGGACCCACGCTCTGGGGGGAAGTTTATAAGCTGACCCACTCCAGTGGAGCTCTGGCAGGCTTGAGCTATTCTCTCACCGATAAACAAACCTTCCGTCTTTTGTTTCATACAGAGTCAGGGGAAAGTGGGCTTTTTCTCTCACCGGAATCCTGGCGGGGCAGGATGAATAGAATTAAGGGGATCTGGCAATTTGCCAGCCTCACCCCCACATGTGATCCTGGCCTTGAAAGCTGGGGAAGATTGCTTTATCTGGGGGCAGAATGCTCGGGAAAGGATATAGGTAGTGAGCTAGATTATACCGCTTATGAGGCAGGAGGTGCAGGTTACAAACGCTTTAAAAATAACCAAAGTTTTGCCTTAAGGCTGCTTGGCCGCAAGATAGAAAACCGAGGAGAGAAAGTGAAGGTCTTAGCTCCCTTAGGAGGAGTAAATTCTCTTCGAGGTTATCCCCGAGACTGCCTGGAAGGGGAAAACCTTCTTCTAACTTCGGTTGAATATAGATTTTTGTGGTTCAAAAGAATGGGGGGCTTCCCAAACCTTTATCTTGATCGACTGGGAGCAGCTCTTTTCTATGATGCTGGAGATGCCTGGAATAAAAAGTTCAAGCTGAAACGTAGTTGGGGAGGTGAGTTCCGCCTGAGGCTCCTTCCCTTTGGTAAATACTCTTTAATCCTGAGGTTGGGTATAGCCTGGCCCCTTGATTGGCAAAAGGAAGAGGCCAGAGTGTTCTTTGCCCTGGGGGGAGTATTTTAAAATAAGATTATGGCTCAGTCGTGGGGTTGACTTTTTCAGTAAATGCATTAAGGTGCAATACAATAAAGGAGCTAGGGAGAAGGGATACCGGTTCTTATGTGGATAGATGAGGAGAAAGATAAGAGAGGATAAACTCACTAGCAGACTAAGAAGAGAGACCGGTTTTACCCTGTTGGAGCTTTTGATAGTGGTAGCAGTTATCGCAGTTTTATCGGCGGTCGCCACCATCAACTTCCTTCAGGCTACCGGAAGAGCCAAAAGAACCGCAGCAAAGTCCTTCATAGCCGAGTTAGAGACAGCCATAAGTATGTATAAAATTGACACTGGACATTATCCCCCTGATGAGAGGGCCTCTGCTTCCCTAAGAGAGGCTCTCTCGCCTGTCCCTGAAGACCCTATCTGGAAAGATCCTGAATGGACCGGACCTTATCTGGAGTTCAAAGAAAATGAGGTGAATGAAGCTGGTGAGCTTCTCGATCCCTGGCACAAAGGGAGAGGTGACCGGGTTCATATCTATTTCTATGCGGCTGATCTTGATGGAATTCCTTCCTCTTTTCCTCCCTTTCATAACAAAAGTAGCTGCGATATCTATTCTAAGGGAGCTGATGGAAAGACCGGAACCAATAGCATTGATGGTGACGAGTTTGAGGATGGTGATTATTGCCAGAATGAGATAGACGATGATGGAGATGGAGTCGTGGATGAGCTGAATCCCGGTGGTTCAGGTTCATCCAATGGGTATTTAGAGGATGATATTAATAACTGGTAGTTAAGAGGGATGATCTATCGAAAATCTGCATCTGGATTTACTTTGATAGAGCTGATCGTGGTAGTGGGTGTGGTGGGCATAGTTATCTTTTTGGGTATTTTGTCGGCCAGTAGTTTTCTTTCCCGGAGTCGCCTGAAGAACTCAGTCGAGGACATCGCCTCTACCCTGAGATGGGCACGTCAGCTCTCCATAACTAAAAGAAGAGAATACAGGGTTGTCTTCGAGCCGGCTCGAAGAAAATACTGGATTGAAGATGAGGAGGGGAGGGTGACGGAAGGAAAGCATTCACTTTTAAAGAATGTAGTCTTTGCTGATCCAGATCTTTGGAAAAGGGAGGAGGAGGATGGAATTGTGGAATTTGATGATCCTGATGATGACAGTCTTTCTTTCTATCCTCAAGGAACGGCTGAGACCGGCTCGATCTACCTTAAGAATGAAGACAGTGGAATGTGGTACACTATTACCATTAGCTCTACTACCGGTTATATCAGAGTTTACCCGGAAAAACATTGAAGACAGGTTCCAAGAAACGGACATATTTAGCTCAGATGGGTTTTGCTCTTGTTGAGGTTATCCTGGCTACGGCCATTCTTTCCGGGGGTCTTTTGATGATAGTCAGAGTTTTTCCTTTGGGTCTTGAAATAGAGCAGAAAGTAGAGCGATATTCAACTGCTTCTCTCTTAGGACAAACACTGATGGAGGAGATAAAAAGAAGAGGATATGATGATTTAAGTGAAGCCTTTCCTGAGGCGGCTACCGATCACGCAACAGATGAAGGAGAGTTCGAAGAATACAAGGGATACCGCTATCAGGTGGCGTGGTGGGATACTGAAACTCCCAATCTTCGGAGGGTAAGGGTGAAGGTCTTATATGGGAAGGCCGGGGCTGAAGAGGAAAGTAGTCCCCGGCAGTATTTAGAGTTAGTCACCTATTTGGCCAGGTACAGTTATGATAAAGCTGATGAGTGAAAAAGAAGGAGCTTTTACCCTGATTGAGATCATGGTAAGTTGCGCCATTGTGGTGATCTTAGCCGGAGCTCTTTATCAGATCTTCTTGGGAAGTTCGGCTGCCTGGCAGAAAGGAGAAGCCCGCACCAGGATGTATCAAAATGCTCGGATAATTTTAGACTTAATGAGTCGGGAAATAAGAGCCTCTTTTATCAGCCGGGGCGATTCCCACTTGATATTCAAGGGCAATGAATCTTTCCTTACTTTCGTTTCTGCCTCCAACATACCTAATACCACGGGGGAGTATGATCTTCGGCAGATTGAATATAGTTTATCCCAGGAAAGACTCCTAAGAAGAATAGAAACTTGCCTGGATTCTTTTTCTGGCGGAGCTACGGCTATGATTGGCGAGCGGGTCTTGAATCTGACCTTTTCATACTGGGGTCAGGATCAATGGCAGGGATTCTGGGATTCAACAAAGGGAACGTCGGATGGTGCTGATGATAGTCTCCCTGAAGCGGTAAAGATAACTATTAGCACTCAGG
>Ga0209121_10001397_pt1 | contig 25289 bp, 21 predicted proteins | sample Cruoilmetagenom3_FD_187292 | JGI IMG/M metagenome (GOLD analysis project Ga0209121, IMG submission 187292) | Oil polluted marine microbial communities from Coal Oil Point, Santa Barbara, California, USA - Sample 3 (SPAdes) (version 2) | ecosystem: Environmental > Aquatic > Marine > Oil seeps ... | reverse complement strand
TCGACCACCAGCATAGATATCACAGTCATCAACCCCGATGTTGTCTATGCAGGTCAAAACACAATCTGTGTCAACAATGTGGGTGACTCAGATTTCACTTTGGCACCGGCAGGTTCCAAGAAAATCTATCGTGACGAACTTGATTTCTCCGATGGGACTTGGTTCAGCGGAGAGTATGCTGGCAATGGGACGCCTCCGAAAAGATGGCTGTTCAAACGGGGAAGCGCCTACACTGAAACGCGCATCAATTTCGGATCATATGGTTGGAAAGGCATCATGTTCGGGGCTTATGGCAATCCGAATGATCCCAAACCGATTTTAAACTGCAAGAACACTGGTGGGCATCCCGTTAGCTACGCTTTCACGGCAAACGGCAATTTCGGCGACCCGGCTGAAACGAATGACATTCGTTTCAGTGAAGTTCAGGTTCTGGGGAATTTTGATCCGGTCACGGAAAAAACCAATGCCGATGTAAATTCCCACGCCTTGCATGGTCTGAGGCTTGTAACGCGCGCGAATGTAATCATTTCACAATGCGAGTTCTCTGGCTTTATGTATTCAGCCATCAGTTTCGAGAGTGGCACTGATTTGCTGCGCGCAAACCTCCATATCGACGACTTCATCATGACAAGATTTGGGGGCCAATACCCCATATTCTTTGGCCAAAACACGCATTCCCAAACATCGTTTGACATAACAGGATCACGTCTGGTCCAAGTGTCGGATGCAATTGACGATAACGGCGTGCGCGCCCCAATCCGCGTGCAGCATGCGCAGCATGTTTATGTCGCCGGGACTGACTTCTATCATACTGACCGGTTGCAGGCCTGTCTGAAGGCGCTGGAAACGCCATATCAGGATGGATGTACGGTCAACATCCACGGGAATGCCTTCGAGGGCGGGCTTAATCAGATCGTGGTCTGCGGAAACGCAACACAGGGCTTGGCCCGGTCGTCTGTCCACAATGTTGTTATCGACAGCAATATTGGCTTGGGCAACTACAACACCTCTGAGTTTATTCGCGCCAAAGGCACCGGCATCACGGCTCGCAACAACCTTTACAATCAGCCGGACACAGCGGAGATCAACACAAGGCTGGCGGGCTTTATGACCTTGGAGCAAATTGGGTCATTCGATACTGGTATTGTCGGTGCTGCCCCGATCCGGGTATACAACAATACGCTAAGGACCGAACGCAGTGCAAGCCATGATGGTAGCCCTGCGACTATCATAAGCCCGTCCAGTACCTACGCCGGGTTCACCGACGTGAGCGAAATGAACAACATCGTCCACGCGCCTAATGAAACAGTTCCACAGGTAGGGGCCGCGCCCCTATCGACTGTTGTTCTGTTCACGCCGCGTTGTGTTGGGCATCGAGACGCGACAACCTTGGTTCGAGATGTCAGCCGGGCCACGCCAGCGGATGCTATGAAAGAAAACGCACCACAGGTGGGATCTGCGGCCCTTGGGGCAGTGCTGACCGGGGATGTGTCGTATCAGGATATCCAGATGCAACCACGTCCCGAACCCCCGTCAATAGGGGCATGGGAGGCTGACTAGGCCCGCTTACGGAACTTAAAGCTTTACCTGATTGATCGCCTCCTCAATAACGGGGGCGATCATGTTTGAAAGCACTTTTCCAGAATGAACGGGCTCAAAAAACCCCTGCCAAGCTTGGCCTATTTGACGTCAGTATACCCAGCTGTCTCACATACGTTTATCCAACGCGAGATCGCGGCGTTGAGGGAGCTTGGTTTTTCAGTTGAAACCTGTTCAATGCGGCGGCCCGAACCCGATCACCTGACCGGACCCGAAGAAAAAGAAGCCGCAAACTCGACGTATTATATCATTGAGTCGGCGCGCAACCCGCTTTTGTTGCTGCGTGCAACACTGTCTTCACTGGCCCGTCCCGGTCGGTTTGGCAAAACTTTGGCTTTGGCCTGGAGCACAGCTCAACCCGGGGCCCGGGGAATGCTCAAACAGCTATTTTATTTTGGGGAAGCGGTGATTCTCGCCTATCACCTTCGGCGCGAAACAATCGACCATTTGCATAACCATTTTGCAGATCCGAGCGCCAATGTTGCAATGCTTGCCTCTGCTCTCTCGGACGTACCATTCAGTTTCACACTGCACGGACCGGCCGAGCTTTATGAACCGCAGAAATGGCATCTTGCGACGAAGACAGCGCGCGCGGCATTTGTCGCTTGTATAAGCCATTTCGCCCGGTCTCAGGCGATGTATTTCTCTGCCCCCCAACACTGGCCCAAGCTTCGGATCATCCACTGTGGCGTGATCCCCGAGCGCTATGATCGCCCTGCTCCACCGCCACGCGACGGGTTGCACTTGGTGTTTGTCGGGCGGCTAACGCCGATAAAGGGTTTGCGTGTGCTGCTTGAAGCATTTGAACATGCCCGTTCCGTGCGCGAGGGTTTGACCCTAACTTTGGTTGGTGACGGGGACGACCGGGTGCACCTGGAGGCGCTGGCGCATAAAATGGGCGATGCCGTGCAATTTCTGGGGTTTCAGTCACAAGATGGCGTGGCCGAGGCCATCAGATGGGCTGATGCGCTGGTCTTGCCAAGTTTTGCCGAAGGTCTGCCCGTGGTTCTGATGGAGGCGCTGGCAGCTGGCAAACCGGTGATCGCCACACGGGTGGCTGGGGTGGCGGAACTGGTTGAGGACGGAGTGTCAGGGCATTTGGTCTCAGCCGGAGATACCGATGGGCTGACCAAGCAGATCATCGCATTGGCCGATACTGCGCCAGCGCAACGCACCAAAATGGGGGCTGCGGGGCAGGCAAGGGTCCGGGCCGAATTCGACGTACGCACCGAAGCAGCGCGGATTGGCGCATTATTCGCGGGTCTGGGCGGTCATTCAATTCGCCCCGAACCGCTTGCCAAACGGGCCCACGACACGCGAAAAGGGTCTGTCTGATGTGTGGAATCGCTGGATTTCTGACTGCTCCGGCTCCGGGTTTGGAGACGACAATCACGAACATGATGGCGGCAATTAAGCATCGTGGCCCGGATTCCCAAGGCCATTGGTGCGACTCAGAAGCAGGCGCGGCGCTTGGTCATCTGCGTTTGGCGATCGTCGATTTGACTCCAGCGGGGCATCAACCGATGATTTCTCCCTCTGGGCGATATGTGCTGACCTATAACGGCGAAGTGTACAATCACCTGGAAATGCGTGCTGCCATTGAAGTTGCAGGGCGCGCGCCTGAATGGCGCGGTCATTCTGACACAGAAACCTTATTGGCCGGAATCGACGCCTGGGGGTTCGAGGAGACTCTGGCGCGCGCGGTGGGCATGTTCGCCATTGCGATTTGGGACCGCAAGGAGCGCAAGCTGAGCCTGGCCCGTGACCGGCTAGGTGAAAAGCCACTGTATTATGGCTGGCAGGGCACCGGTGGACACCGCGCCTTTCTCTTTGGGTCCGAGCTTAAGGCGTTGCGCAAACATCAGGCCTTTGCGGGTAAAATCGCGCCCAACAGTCTGGTTGAGGTAATGCGCCACGGCCACGTAGGCGAGGACCGGTCGATCTATGACGGTATCAGCAAGGTTCGGGCTGGGGAAATTGTGACCTTGTCGATGGCCGAACCCGAACCGCAGCGGCATCTATATTGGGATGGCGCTGCCATCGCCGCCCAGACCAAACCGACCCCTCAAAGCGACAATGAGACAATCGATGAGCTGGAAACCTTGCTTATAGATGCTGTTGGCCAGCAAATGGTGTCCGACGTCCCGCTCGGCGCATTTCTGTCTGGTGGCATTGATAGTTCTACGGTGGTGGCGTTAATGCAGCAGCAATCGGCATCCCCGGTACATACCTTCTCTATAGGGTTTCACGAGGCGCGCTATAACGAGGCGGAATTCGCCAAGGCTGTGGCCGCGCATCTCGGAACCCATCACACCGAACTTTACGTTTCAGATCAAGAACTGCGCGACGTTATCCCGCGTTTGCCCGGCGTCTATGATGAACCTTTTGCTGACAGCTCGCAGGTTCCTACCATTATGGTTGCCGAACTGGCCCGGCAGCATGTCACAGTGGCCCTGTCGGGCGATGGCGGAGACGAGCTGTTCTGTGGGTATGGTCGTTACGCCCATGCGGTGAAGCTGCGCCAAAAACTGGCGCGCCTGCCCGGTCCTTTACGCAACGCTGGTGCTGCGGCAGTCCGGGCTCTGCCTGCTGACGCGCTCACCCGCGCGCTGTCGCCGCTTATTCCCACACAGCAGGGCAAAGAACCAATTGGTCAACGCCTGCATCGACTCGCGAATTACGCCCGCCAAGGCGATTTGGAGGCTCTGCACCGCACTATGGTTTCAGTCTGGCGCTTTCCAGAAGCAGCCGTATCAGGTGGGCAGCATCCCGAGAGTCTGCTGGCCCAGCATCTGCCGTCACGTGGCGATTTGGGGGACCTTGAGCGGATGATGCAGTTGGATATGCTGACATATTTGACAGATGACATCCTTGCCAAAGTCGATCGCGCGACCATGTCAGTTGCTCTGGAAAGCCGCGCGCCGCTACTTGATCATCGCGTGGCCGAATTTGCATGGGCCCTACCCGAACACATGAAGCTGCGTGGCAGCACTCCGAAGTGGGCTTTGCGTCAGGTTTTGTACCGCCATGTGCCCAAAGATCTGATCGAGCGGCCCAAAATGGGCTTTGAGGTGCCGATTGGTCTCTGGCTCCGCAGCGGGCTTAAGGATTGGGCCAACGACCTGTTGAACCCGGCCCGGCTGGCACGCGAGGGGCACTTTGACCCGGCGGTTATTACCCGAATCTGGCAAGAGCACTTATCTGAACGTTTCAATTGGGGTGCCCAGCTATGGTGCGTGCTGATGGTGCAGGCATGGCTGGACGAGACAAGGGCATGATCAACGCCCCCTACACACTTTTCTCTCGTATCCCACTCTATCGTGCAGAGGACGGTACGTTTTACACCGACGATCTTTGGGAAAAGGACCTTTCGCTGCATCTGAACTATATTTCTCAATTCCACATTTGCTGTCCGGTTCTGCCCTGGCAAGCGGGCCAAGGCACCGATACCCCAATACTCGGCTTGCAGATAAATCAGGTTATCCCCCTGCGACATGATCGCGGTTGGGGCTCGGTTTTGGCCAATCTCTTGCCGAACGCGCTATCCGTATTCCGCGCCGCAAAAAGAGGTGGTATTCTGCACTCCAGCGGTGCGGGATGGGCTTTCCCTCTCTCCTATTACATCTTGCTGTTGCGACCCTTTTTGAGCTTTCGCTGGCTCATGGTGATCGAGTCCACCTTCTGGATGGTTCCTGTCGGCTGTCGGCCCAGCCTGCGCAAAGGAATCGCCCAACAGCTGCACCGTACCTTTATCCGGTATTGTCTGCGTTCGGCCGATGCGCGTATTTTTACCCAGGATTGGTACAGAGCCGAACTGTTGGGCGATTCCGAAAACTGCCTGATTGCCCCGGCCAGCTGGATTGATGAAGAATTCATCGCGTCGGCACCTCCCCCAAAGAGACCCGGCCCGTTGCGTCTGATTTACCCCACCCGCATGGTCACTGAAAAAGGCGTGGATACGGTGCTCGCGGCACTTGCCGCCTATGACCAGACTCCCAATGCACCGCCGCTAGTTTTGGACATGATAGGTCAGGGACCAATGGCCGAACAGGCGCGCGCATTCGCAGCCCAGCCAACCACGTCAGTGACTTTACGATTTCTCGATCCAGTGCCTTATGGTCCGCCTTTCTTTGCCTTGCTGCGGGGCTATGACGGCGTGTTGATTGCCAATTTGACAGAGGAACAGCCGCGCATCGCTTTTGACGCCTTCTCGCAAGGGTTACCTTGCATTGCCTCGAACACATCGGGCAATGCGTCGGTCATTTACAACGGTGAAACCGGCCATCTTTTTGCGCCGGGGGACGCCACGGATCTGACTGCGCTGTTGCTGCGGTTGGCGGCGGCACCTGATGATTTGGCGGCATTGCGTCGTCGCGTGCTGACCTTTGCACATGCCCATACTCACCGTGCCATGCATCGCAACCGGGAAGCATTTCTAAAAACGAGTCTTGGGTCGAACTTGTGAACCACCCACCACCGACCCATAGCGAATACCTTGCCACGCGCCATTTTGGGAGCCTGGACGGACTTCGGTTTCTGTGCATCAGCGTAGTGATCTGGCATCACTCTCCCTATTGGGGCGACTTATCGCGAATTTCTGTCTTCTTTGCGCGCGGTCATGTCGGAGTTGATTTCTTCTTCGTCCTAAGCGGCTATTTGATCACCACCCTGCTCTTGCGCGAAGAAAGTGCAAAAGGTTGGTTCAACCTCCGCGAATTCTATTGGCGAAGGGCCCTGCGGATCGTGCCGATCTTCTACTTTGTCGTTACCTTGGCCGCTTTTGTCGAAATAGGATTGAACGGCAAGACCAGTTCTTGGGCGATCCTCCCGTTTTATTACCTGTTCCTAAGCAATTTTATCGGCGTCGAAGACATCATCTTTCTCGATCCTACATGGTCGCTGGCGGTTGAGGAACAATACTATCTTGTCTGGCCCTTGCTGCTCATACTGGTGTCGCGGCGGTGGATCGTGCCAGTCTTGATAGGCTTAATCGCCATCAACGTGGCTTCGGCTATGGGGGTGTTCGCGTTGGTCGGCCTTACCGCCATCCAAACCCCCTTGCTGCGCTTTGCGCTTGAAGGGGCAACCTATGCGCCAATTCTGATGGGATCGCTGGCTGCGGTCCTGCTGCACAACCCTGCGGGCTTTGCTCGGATCGCTCCACTGCTACAGGCAAAACCGGCGCCCTTGATCTGTCTTGGCCTCCTTTGTTTTGCCCTGGCTGCAACACCCGGCGCCCTCGAAGGATTGCCCAATCTTATAGTACACAGCCTGATGACTTTGACAGTGGTCAGCCTCGTGGTGCGCGAAGACAACGGGCTGGCATGGGTGCTGAAACTGCCACCGCTCGTCCGGATTGGACAGATCAGCTATGGAATCTACCTGTATCACCTGTTTGCGCAGGGCATTGTGCTTGCGATTTTCGCATGGTTCGGGCTGACCAATCCGGTGCTATATATTCTATTGTTTTATGGGCTATCGATCCTGGTTGCCGAGATTAGCTTTCGCACGCTCGAGGCCTGGTTCATGCAATTTCGACATCGACCGCCCGGTCAAACTCCCGGTTCGCAACCTGACACTTAGACGCCAAGGTCGGCCCGTATCCGGGGCGGCGCATTGCGCGATACGGCTACAAAATCATGCCGCCCACCCACTGCCCAATGAAGTGGTCCTGCCTTTTCGCACGGGTTTGCGGCGGCGCTAAGGTGTATCTGGTTTGGTCGTCATGCCGCCTTCTTCAGGTCACTGCCAAACCGTGACAGGTCCAACGAGATGCAAGTTTCATTAGTCACGTCGCGCCTTGGGAACGCCAGCCGCGCTGGACAGATTCAACCCCACTCAGGCAAATCTGCCGCACTTGAAGCAATTTGTTGTTGGCCCGATACCCAAGCGTGTGGAAACAGGTCATAGTCCCGGTAAATGATCATAATAGTCTGGACGCCAGATCAAACTGCCCAAAGGTGGAAAATGCTTTTACGTTTTACAAGTCTCTGTCTTGGCCTGCTTATGGGGGCAGCAATTGTCCTTGGATCGACCGGACAAACCTCTGCCCAGAGCAACTATGTCATCCGGTCGGGCGATACGCTGCAGATTGAGGTGCTGGAGGATTCGAACCTCAACCGCAGTGTCCTGGTTCTGCCCGATGGCACGTTCAGCTTTCCGATGGCCGGAACGGTGTCGGCAAAGGGGCGTTCGGTGGAACAGGTACGCCAGGGCCTGGCCTCGGTCCTGACCCCTAGTTTTGCGACAGCACCGAACGTGTATGTCTCGGTGGCGTCTCTGGCTCAGGAAAAACGCCGGTCAAGCACGTCGAGTCGACTGATGGATGTCTATGCCTTGGGTGAGTTTGCCGAGCCGGGCCGGAAGGAAGTCAAGCCGGGTACAACCCTGCTTCAGTTCCTTGCGGAAGGTGGAGGCCTTGGCAAATTTGCGGCCGAAAAGCGGATCGAACTGCACCGCACCGACCCAAAGACGGGAGACATCGCCACATATCTGTTCAACTATCGCACACCGGGTGGAGGCTCGTCCGGTATCAATGGAGGAACAGTTTTGGCACCTGGCGATGTCGTAAAAGTTCCCCAACGCAGACTGTTCGAGTAGTAGAGAAGGGCAATGATCCGGTTCCCCCACAAACCGTCCCTGATTGCAATCTGGGTCGCATCATTTGGATTCTGGACCCTCTCCCTGCCTGCCGCAGGACAGGAAAAGCTGGGTGATCAGCTGTTCAGCTTTGGCTTAGGTGAGAAAGTCGGGGCGACAGACAATATCCGGCTGGACAATTCGTCGGTGGGGACAACCTATTATTCTGATACGACACTGTCTTTTGGCTTTGCAAACGAAGCCGGACCGCATGCCTTGGAATTTTCGGTCGAAGGCGTTGCGCGGATCGTGAACGACCCCGTTATAGGGACCGATTCCGACTTTCGAGACCCCAAGGTTGGCCTTTCTTATGCTCTTGATGGGGTTAACAGCCGGTTGTCACTGCAGGCAAGCTACTACAAACCGGACCTGGTATTCCTGGATCCCTTGCTACAGGGAGAAATCAACGATCAGGATTTCTACAGTGGCGGCGGCCAACGGGAAGAATACGATGCTGGGATTCGTTTCGAAACCGGCCTTCAGAACCCATTGGGGTTTGTATTTGGCCTCAACAGCCAGGCGCGCAGATACGATAACACAACGGATCCACTGCTTTTTTCAAATCAAACCGACAACGTCGCCGTAGGGCTGATTTTTCGCTTCTCGCCAGTTGTCCGCGGTCGCCTGGATGCCTCTGACAGCCGTTATCGGGCCGACGATACGAGTGATACCACCCGAGAAACGCGCAGGTTCACCTTCGGGCTGGATTACGAGCCATCCGCAATCTCGGCGCTTAGCGTGGATTTTGGCCACTCGAAGGTGTTGGAAACCTTCGGCACGTTTCCGGGCGTCGAAAACAATCTGAGCGGGCCGGTCGCAGCAGTCTCCTTCCGGCGCCAAATGCCGAACGGCGAGGTCAATGCCGCATTTGATACAATTCTCACCCAGAACGGACGGCAGAACACCATTGAGGGTGGCCGGGTCTTTGTGCTTCCGACCGGCGAGTTTAAATTTAGTGTCGGGGTGGCCGAAGGCGAGACTTTCGACCCCCGCCCCATCGGAAGCATCGCCTATACGGCGGAAACCCTCCGCAGCGCCTTTAATGTCAGCCTGTCCCAGACCGCGTCAATCAGCGATACTTTGTCCCAGGCAACCGAAACGACGCGGTTCGATCTTGGATACTCGCTCGACTTGAATGATGTCTCGGCGCTGTCTTTCAGTCTCTACTATGCCGATGTCTCCCTCGTTGGAAATAGCGCGAGCGGTCAGGGTCGGGAGCGGGGTAGCTTTTATGCTACCTACAGCCATGATGTCACCGAAGACTGGGACTTGGTCCTTGGCTATGAGTACAAGTATTACAACCCCGACACTGGCAGCGCAGCGAACTCTAACGGGGTATTCTTTGCCCTGCAGCGGGATTTTGAAGTGTTTAGGTGACGACATTCGGTTTGAGTACCTGCTCTATGGTTCCACTCCCCGTCTTCGAGACAGGTAAAGCAGAGGCACGGTATCTGAATTCTGGTATTTGCTCACGCCTTGGCGCGCAAATATATTTTCTATAAATTTCAAACATATAGGTACCACGTGTCTATAAAAAGCAAACGCCTTGTGATTGATCTGGATGGTACGTTAACACGTGCCGACACATCGGATTACGCCAATGTCAGCCCCAATGATGCAATCGTAGAGCAGCTGCGTGCCTATAAAGCTAATGGCTTTGAAGTGGTCATCTATACCGCGCGTAATATGCGGACCCATAAAGGCAATATAGGCAAGATCACAGCCCGCACTGTACCGGTAATTCTGGAATGGCTGGCAAAGTACGACATTCCTTATGACGAAATCATCGTGGGCAAGCCATGGTGCGGCAAGGAAGGATTTTATGTGGACGACCGGGCTGTCCGCCCCAGCGAATTCACCTCCATGAGCTATGATGAGATTGTTACGATGATCGCGCGGGAGACGGCTTGAGCCTATAGATTGTCCAATGGTCAAGGTCAGCGACCAGGTCGAAATGCATCTTGACGTAATCTCCATAAGTTTCGAACAGCACAACACTGTTAGGTTCGAGTTTGGCCACAGCAACAAAGCCCACCTCTTCAAAGAAAATCTCTGGAGGGATGTGAACATTGGCTGAGAATGATCGATTCACATGCAGCCAAATGGGAATGCGGGGCGGTGACGGACGCTTCAGCCCGAAGGGAAACGGATTGGAAAAATTCAGCGCCGCGACAGCGCCGGCGCTTTCATCTGCCGCGCCCAATTCACGTAAAGCTTTGAGGCCCTCTTCCATCCGTGTCCAATCTATACAGGCACTTTTGCTGCAGGGTTGAACATTGTAACGCTCATGCAAAATCAGCGCCCGGGTGCGTAGCTCGCCGCGATTGGGGTTCGCCAGAATGCGCGCGGTCTGCGCAAATTGTCCCATCAGATGCCCGACATCCATAACCGAAAAGGGCAGTGCCAGAACAAGCACCAGCGGTGTGATAGCGCGCTTGAAGTCAAAGGGAAGGTCGTGAAACGCACCCGCGCGCTCGGCGGCGATGACCACAAGCAGCGCATAAAGCGGGCTGCCGCTCGCGTAGTGGTTTTGCATCAATATCGCGCATGCCATGACGCCGATCACTGCAATAAGCGCAGCCGTCTGCCAGAAAAGGACAGGGTCCACAGGATCCTGTGCAGCGCGCCGAAAGGCCAGTACGGTCCCAAGCACGGCCCACGCGACCAATATCCAAAACGACATCTCGCCGATCTGGGAGAGCAGCTTGTGCATTCGTAGCCCGTTACTGTCGATGCCTGACACAATGACAAGATCGTTCAGATAGGGCAGGATCTGACCTGTTAAAAGCTGCGCCAGCCCCAGCGTTAGCATCACGCTGGCCAAGATGATCGCCGCGGTACGGACGGGCAGTTTGGTCAGTGGAACTGCCAGAATAAAAAGGCCCAGAAGCGCCATGCCATAGGTGATTTTCAGCAAAAGCAAAACCGCAAGGCTCACACCAGTCAGCATCGCGGCTGCCAGGCCCATGCTCGCACGTGGTGCAACAAGGGCCATGGTGGTGATAACGCTCATCCCCCAAGCCCAACGATTATAGGGCGCAAGCCAGCTGGCATCCGCCTCGGCAGCGAGCAGTTCAATCTCGCGCGGGGAGACCGCCGCCGCCACTGCAATAAAGACACATAGTGCAAGTGACGTGGCCGAAACCCGGCCCCACAGGACCACACATGCCAAAGCAGCGACACCAAGCGCAAACAGCCCGGATGCTCTTGGTACGATGCTGGCGTCCAGCGGCCCAGTCGCAGCGGCAAGGCGGAACACCCAATCATAGATTGGCCCGATGGGACTGAAATAATCTTTACTGGAAGCGAGGCCATTGGCGGATTTATTGGCCGCCTCGAACGCGGTCCACAGATCACCAAGATACGTGTCGTGGAAATAAAGCACTGTGGGCAGGAAGATAGAGCCAAAGATGGCAGCCGCGCTGGCCACCAACAGACCTATGGGCAAAAGGATACCGAGGCGCGCACGCAACATGGACAGTATCGTGCCCAGTGCTATGGCAAAGCCGGTTGCGTAGATGGAGATAAGGATCATATCCGAATGCCTTACAGCTTGACGTAAGGCTGAGCACCCTTGGGTGGCGTTGTTTTGAACGCCTCAACCTGATCAGGCGTACCCAACATGCCGACATCATCCATACTCAGCTGCGCGATTCCCACGGATAGGCCGTCTTCAATCAACTGATTGTAAAGTGGCGCAATATAATATTCAGATTTCTCGACCCGGGATGCATCGGCGTAATAGGCCCGGTAGCAGTCATTGTAGCGCGCCACACTGTCAAACCCGTAAAACCCCACAGTAGCATGTTCGGAGATGCGCTGTTTCTCGCGAAGCTCCACCACACGGCCTGCAGCATCTGTACGCGCAAAGGACCATCCATCACCAGGTGCCGGAAAGCAGGGAATCCAGCCGCACCACTTGGCCGCCAGTTCCGGGTTCAGATTGCCAGGGGCCACGAATGTGTCGATGTTGAATACGGCAAACGGGGCAGAGGCCTTGGCCTGCTCAGAGAGCATGAACGCAGTCGTGGCCTGCCCGTTGGTCAGGTGGTCAATCTCAAGGATTTCATCAATCCTGATACCCATTTCGGCACACCGCGCTTCAATGAAGGGCACTGCACCGGTGTCGGCGCGGGCGGCAAACCGGAAACGCCAGCCCGCTTCAGCAAAAGACATCAAGCCAAGCATCGACCAATCAAACAGATGACGCCCCAACACTTTGATCTCGTATTTCGGGCAATCATAACCAGATTTTAAAAACCGGCTCCCCATGCCCGCCATGGTAATGGCCATAACGCCGGGTTGCGGTGTTTGTGTCATTAGGCTTTTCCCTCCAACTCGGTCAGAATGTCAGCGGCGACCAGCGCAAAACCCATCAACTTCTCCGGATGGTCGGCATGGAGCGGCAGCATGGACAAAAACAGCGACAACTCCACTGCGCGCACGGTTTTCATGTCATAGCCTGCAGCCTGTGCGCGCGCTCGGAAAACCTCACCGGCCCATTGGGGGGGCTTGCCTCGGGCCCAAATCAGACGGGGTGACAATGTGCTGTCCAAATGTACCTGACACAGTCCGTTATTGATGGAATCATATCCGCCCAGCACGGAATGACTGAATTTTGCGATGTCATAGTAGGGATGTACCATACAATCCGCGCGGCTTGCCCCGCCTTTGGGATCAATAAGGCGCATCAACCCAAGGCGCCGATCAAACAGAATGTTGGAAAAACAAGGGTCGCCATGGCTGAGCGCCAGCGCACGGGCCTTACACGCCTTGAGATGTGTCTCGATGAGCGGCACAGCCCGTGCCGTCATTGAGGCAAGATCCCACTGTGATCCGCAGGCGGCAAGGATTGCGTTGACCCGTGCCCCTACGGGCGAGGCAAGAAATGTTTCCATGCGCGTGTTGAGCTTGCCGATGATATAGGCGTGGCCCGCCTCATAGATGCTTTTGACATCGTCCGGATCTTGGGGACGGCTGGCGAGAAACTCAAAGAAGCTGTTCAAAAGTGCGTCAAAATCTTCGCGATCAAAGGCACCGTGAACGAATTGAAGTGCGGCATCGGGCACTGACAGGTTTTCCATACTGTAGCCCGCATGTCCGTTCTTTTCCCAGTAGTCGAAAGGTGGCATGAGAAAGCGCCGCATCGCAGGTGGGGCCATATCGAAGAAATTGTATTCCACCTTCATCTTGGCCATATCGGTGGAGCTTTTCTTGAATGTATTCCCTTCTGCGCTGGTCGTGTTGAAATAGCGCGCCTCCGTAGCGCCAGACAGAAAGTTCATCAGGTTACGGGGCTTGCGGATATCAACGAAACTGGCGTGGTCAATGATAAGCGTGCCGGTATCATAAAGCGCCTGTAACATCGCGCGCCGGGCCTCGGGGTCATCGGCACTGATCAAAGATTTGGCCTCTTTGTGGCCCACGACAACGACGGCCTCATCGCCCATAATCTCGGTGCAGATCAAGGTATCGAGGGCAAACCGCGCCTTGCCAACCAGAGTTCTGACGCCGTCGGGCTTGAGGGGAGCCAGGCAAAGAGGAATGCGCAAATATAGGAACTGTTCGCGCCGTTCTTCGATTATACGGCTCAGGTCCCGGGCTTCAGAGGCTTGGGTCAGATGCACAATTTCATCCGCCTCAATGCACCCACTTTTAAGATAGTCCACAAGGAGGGTGCGTCGGCGTAAAATGTCCGAGAACCGTACCCGGCCCAAGGCTGCCATGACACTGTCCGCCACCGCGTCGCGGTCGTCCAAAATGACGGTGAGTTTAGGAGCCATTGGCAATCATCCTTTCTTGCGCCGTATTGCAAGCCTGCGGCGGATGGGCTCGTGCCCCATGCGACGGAGATAGAAATATACGGCGGGCACCCAGACCGCCAACATCGCACCCATAATCAGCACTTGGGACAGGGACTGGATTTCCGCACCCGTGCTGCCGGATTGTGCCACAGCACCACCCAACAGCCGTGCGATCAGTAACCCTCCACTGTCGAAAAACGCCATATCCGACAAGGCTGTGACCAGAAAGGCAAAGGCTGCAAGTTCAAAAAGCCAGATGAAGGCAGACATGACCACCAACAGCAAACCCTGCGCCTTGAGCAGATCAGTGGCCTGGCTGGTCATGTCGCGCAGGTTGTCAATCTTACTCAACTGCTTCACCGAGGCGGTCTTTCGGTGGTGGGTGATGATGTAGCGCTGTACCGCCGTCAGCGCCTGAGATCCTAACACCAGGATGGTGGTGGTCAGCAACACGGCGGTGACTGTGAGCAGAAACAACCAAAACATCGAGGAGGCATCGGCTGTGCTGGTGTTTTGAAAGATGATCAGAAAAACCAACAACATTAATCCGTCCAAAAAACGCTCTATCAGGATCACGGTCAGTGACGCTGGAAAGTTGCGCGCCAGCACAAAAAGCTGGTGTAAGCGCACCAGCTCTCCCAGCTTAAAGGGCAAGGCCATAGCACCGGGTACGGTCACAATATGCAGTAAACAGCTTGACCGGCCTGACAGGCCTAACAAAGGGCCTGCAATCGTCGCCAATCGCACAGCCCGAAAGCCGTGGGCTGTGACATAAAGGCAGGTAGAGGCAAAAAAAACGCCAATCGGCCCTGCCTCTAGCTCCGGGTTGGGCAAAAGCTGTAAAAATAACAACAGCGCGAGCCCAGTGGGGCAAAACAGTAAAAATAGAGTGGTCAATAATGATAGGCTATGGTGAGGCACGGCAAGGGTCATCCGCGGTAAATTTCCGTGGACGGATAGGTCTCACGCGGAGTGTCACGGTGATCTTTCGTCAAAAACGCGCTATTATTCCATGCGAACTGCGCCACAATGCGCAAAAGCTGGACACCCATCTTTGATAGTTTCGCGTTGGAGACTTGGTCATCTTCACGCCAGCTTAACGGGAAGAACCGTAAGCGAAACTTGTGATGCACAATGCCAAGAATAAGGTAGTAGTTGAAGGTAAGATCATCTGCAAAAGCGCGGTGGAATGGCTGCTCAAACGCCGCCAGTGAGAACATGTTCAACCCGGATCCCAAATCGTACAGTCGTTGACCGCTGAGCCCCGAGAACAACAGATTGAACAGCTTATTGGCCAGCGTGCGCAAGGTAGAATAGCCTTGCAAGGACGCGCCTGACATGAACCGTGCGCCCATCAGAAAATCCAGATTTTCCAACGCTTCAGGCGTCAGGTGGGGCAAGATGTCCTTGATAGCGCCCTGATCATCACCATGCAGCACGATCAGGTGGGTATAGCCGCGTGCGCGCGCCGTCTCGATCGCAACTTTATGCGAGCCACCAAGGCCGTAATTGTCATCATTGCGCAGCAAGATTTTCTCTCCCACCGACAAATTCTCCAGACCGGCCTGCGCTACGGCCGCTGTATCGTCCGTAGAGCGATTGTCGACACACAGAACACCATCAATTTTTGCAGCCACTTGCGGGTCTTGCAACTGCTCAAGAACCCGCACGATCTGGGCTGCGCAGTTATACATGGGAATAAAGACAAGGATGCGGAAATCAGACATTGTTTGGCCCGTAGTGGTGAATCGTGGGACTTGTGAACAGCCATTTAATAAATATGAAATTGGCGGCGAGTGTGACAGGGGTAACCAAAATTTTCGCCAGCGGTTCTGCAGCCTGTGCCAGAGGCGAAAAATATTTGTAAGATATGAAAAAAAGGCCCATGTCCACCAGTACGATCAGCCCGGATGCCGCGTTGATCGCAACGACCTGCCACAGCCAATAGATTACAATTGTGCGATTGAGCGAATGGACCGGCGCATCCTTGAACACTTGGCTGCGAGCAAGAAAAAACACGAACGTCACAGCGCAAAAGGCGCTGATGGAATTGGCCACAAACAAATGCACACCAAGCTGGACCAGCAGAAGCATCAGGCTGATATCCAGCAGCCATCCCAAGCCGGAGATAATAACAAAGTGACGCTTCATAAGATCCGGTTGTAACAAGATAGGTTAAATACAGAAATTCCTCTTTGGCTCGTCTAGACCAGTTCCAATGATTGGACAGTCTCTGGCATCATTTAAGGTAATCTATATACTTTTTGATCAAAATTGTCAGCCTTAATCATACCGCATCGACGCCACGCCCCAAGGCCCGGGTTTCGGTGATTTTGGGCTGAATTTCGCAAGCACAATATCGCCGCTACCGTGGCCAAGTATTGCTCCACCGTTCACACCAGACGGGACTGAATGACATTGCCCTTCAGCAGGCAGGGCAATCGCGTTTGGCTATTCAACCCGCCCCGATACGTCGCCTTCAAATTTCAGCTATCACCCAAATTCGCGCTAGCTCGGCCCAGGCACTAGCTCTGCCAGATGCCTGCGCGTTCGGACTCGATTTCAGCTGCGGCGCGTGCTTTGCCCACCCGCAGCGCCCGTAATTGGTAAGAGCGGATAAAGGCAATCAGATCCTGATCACCCTGGCGTTTTACGCCACGCAGCCAAGATGTGAAATACCCCTGGATAATCGCCAAACCGCCGAGGATATAAGGTGGTTGGCGCATCTTGTTGATCGCCGACGCTACGATGAACAGCGGATGCGTGCCCATGTAATACTGGCCAAACCCATGACGTCTGCGTCCGGCAAAGATATTCTGCTGGCTCGACCCCATGGGACGCAGATGTTCGAACTGCAACTCTGCGTCGCTCCAGCTGGTTGCGATCCAACCTTTCTGACGCGCCTTGTGGCAGTCGATCCCATCCCACATCACCTCGCGGACGAAGCCGCCGATCTGCTGAAAGCAGGCAACCCGCATGAATTTCGACGCCCCGATCGACATCTCGTCGCCGATCCCTTCGGAAATACATTCGCCATTGGGACCAGCGTACCAGGTTTTTCCCGAACAGGTTCCGACCCGAGGATTGGCCTCCATCCGGTTCATCAAGCCAGAAAAATAATCCGGTGGTAAATCAAGATCGAGGTCGAGCTTGCAGAGATAGGTGTAATCTTCGACCGTCACCGTATCAAGACCGGCATAAAATGCATCAATCACACCCGGCCCAACCGCACGGTGCCCCCGGTCAGGTTTGGCAACCACGTGGATCCAATCATGCGCAGCAGCATAGTCAGCAAGAATTTGCGGAGTTTCATCGGTCGAACCGTCATCGACAATCACCCAGCAGGTCGGGCGTTCGTTCTGGGCCACCATGCTATCCAGGGTTCGACGCATAAATTTAGCCTCATTGCGGCAAGGCGAAATCACCAAAAAGGCGCGGGGAGGAGGAGTTTGAATCATGGTTCGGTTCTGCCCCAGCGCGCGCGCGCAGGCAAGCTGTGACCCGTCTTTGGCTAACAATCGTGGCAGTCTGGCAAAATTCGCCCCAGATTCTGCACAATCCAGTGAAATAGCGAGGGGAAATCGCACAGGGTATATACCGCTGCAAACCACTCGATTATGGATAGCCCTCAAGACAAAATAGAGAGCGGTTCCGTTATGAGTTTGATAAATGTGAACACCATACAGGACGCCCGTGTCGGCGTGATCGGGTTGGGTTACGTTGGCTTGCCACTCGCTGTAACGGCTGCGCGACGTGGCTTTGTGGTGACCGGTTTTGATGTAGACCCGGCCAAGATCGCACAGGTCATGGCAACCCAAAGCTATATCGACGCAGTTACGCCCGAGGCGATGACCCAGGCACGCGATGGCGACCGCTTGGACGCCACCGGGGATTTTTCCCGGCTCGCTGAATGTCAGATCATCATTATCTGCGTGCCGACCCCTCTGAACAGTCAACGCGAGCCTGATCTTTCTTATGTCGAGGCAACAACGCGCACCATTGCAAAGCACATCAAACCCGGCGCCCTTGTGGTGCTGGAATCAACGACCTACCCCGGCACCACAGAAGAGGTACTGGCCCCGATCCTTGCGACAAGCGGTCTGGAGTTAGGTCGCGAGATCTTCCTCGGCTTTTCGCCCGAACGCGAAGATCCCGGCAACACCACCTTCAACACCCAATCGATCCCCAAGATCGTAGCCGGGTCAGGCGATCTGGCCGGCGACCTGATCGAAGCCTTTTATGCGCGTGTGGTCGACAAAGTGGTGCGCGTGCCCACGACGCAGACCGCCGAGGCGGTCAAGATAACCGAAAACATTTTTCGCGCTGTAAACATCGCGCTCGTGAACGAGTTGAAGCTGGTCTATGATGCGATGGGTATTGATGTTTGGGAGGTGATCGACGGTGCCGCCACCAAGCCGTTTGGTTTCATGCCCTTCTATCCGGGCCCCGGTCTGGGCGGGCACTGCATCCCGATCGACCCGTTCTACCTGACGTGGAAAGCGCGCGAATTTGAGGTCCCAACCCGATTCATTGAGTTGGCGGGCGAAATCAACACCCACATGCCACATCACGTGATCGACCGCCTGCGCGAAATTGTGGACCGCGATTCTGGGCGCGGTCTTAATGGGGCTGCGATCCTGCTGGTGGGTGTGGCTTACAAAAAGAACGTCAGCGATATGCGCGAAAGCCCGGCAATGAAATTGATGCAGTTGCTGGATGAGGCCGGTGCGAAGGTCAGCTATATCGACCCCCATGTACCAGAAATCCCGCCGATGCGCGAATACAAGCAATACACCGCGCGCAGTGCCACCGCCCCCGACGCATTGGAACCAGACCGGTTTGTCGCAGTATTGATCGCCACCGATCACGACGCCATAGATTACAACGCACTGCTGGAACTGGATTGTCCGGTTGTCGACACTCGCAACGCCATCGCCCGGCGTGGGTTGAACATGGATAAGGTAGTCAAGGTCTGAATGTCAGCTGGCGGAAGGGGGCGGCCTGTCCTGAAGCCCGAGAAACCGGCCACCACCAACCCGCGCGAATAGCAGACTTGCAAAGATTGGGCACAAAATGCCCGCGAATATGCCAACAAACAGGTGCAGCGGCAGGAGGGTTCGGCGCGCTGGTCTTTTGATGGCAGCTGCAATCAAAGGAATGGATAAGACAGGTCAAGGTCATGCCGGTTTCCGACCAAGTCGCGCAACACAGCATAGTCGGCAGCAAATACCGTTTCCAGTTGTTGACGGGCTGTCTCAGGAAACTCTGGCCTTTCACGCAATCGTCGGCTGGCCTTGACGCGGTCACGCAACGCTTGAGGCACAAGGCTGCGGCGCACCCAGCGCGCCGGGGTGTTGTCGATCAAAAGTCCCTGAAATGGCACCCGTCGGACCCGCTCGGCTGAGACATTAACTTGCTTCAGGTCTTCCTGCCAAATCAGATTGTCGCGCCCAAGAAAGGCGCCAACCTGGTTAAATACCTGCTGCGGGGTGTGTTTGATCTGTTCAAGGCTTAGCACCAGCAGGTTTTCCAACCCGAATTGCGCCACCCAAGGGGCCGCCTGTTCGCCATAACAGCCATAGCGAACCAAAGCGGGATGTTCGCGAAGTGCGGTGGCAAAATCACTGCGGATCACACCTTGTGTCCATTCATGTATGTAATGCGACATGGCCCGTTCCAGAGGATTCCGGATCAGATAAATCAGTTTGAGCGGTCGGCCGCCGGTCGCCGACGCCAACCTTGCTACTGTCTGTGGGTGATCGGGCAGCTTTGTATAATGAGTGCTGGCTTCCCCTTTGATATCATCCGGCCCTGCTGCGGCAAACAGATTGGCGTACCAGTCCAGGCCGCGGGCATAAACGGCGTCGTCGGAAAAGAAATTTGGCTCTTTTGGCGATGTCATAAAGATGCCCGCCTGCGCCCCGAGTTGGGCCGCAAGGGTTGAGGTGCCGCATTTCATGGCACCGATAATGATATAGTCGGGTGTCATTCAACCCTGTCCTTTGGTGCGTAATCGTCACCCAGCGGGGTTAAAACGTTGGTCCAGATGTCCCGCCACTCACCCACAATCGCCTTTGGACGTTGTTTGCCCGCCAGTAAACGCAAGGTACCGATGCCCCGACCCAGGTGCCACAATAGGTTGGCCGCGATCAGCCCGCCCCAGCCATGGGCCTGAAAGAAAAACCGGGTACGCGAAGCATAGTAGTATTTTGGCAATTGCTTGCCGACGCGCGCCAGCGATTTGACCGGCGCGCTGCCGCCGCGAAAATGCACAAACCGCGCCTCGGGAACATAGGAAATGCCCCAACCCGCACGCGCAGCCTGAAGGCAATAGGCGGTATCCTCAAAATACAGGAAATACCCCTCGTCCATCGGGCCCACCGCTTGAACCATGGCGTCGCGCAGCAAGATTCCTGCGAAACTGGACCAACCAACCTGATCGGCGGCTGGCGGTAACGCCAGCGGAACGTCATGACTGCTCAGAAACTTGGTGACAAATCCAGTGGCTGCGCCTCTGATCAGTTCGCTTGCCGGTGTCTGAATACGGAAGCAGCTGACTTGCTGCGTGCCGTCCTCGTGTTCGATACGTGGCGCGAACAACCCGGTTTGGGGCGCCGCATCTGCCGCCGTCAGTAACGCCCGACAAAACCCGGCGCGTAAGAGTGAATCGGAATTTAGTAATAGGTAATATCGCCCCTGTGCGGCAGCAATCCCTTGGTTGTGGCCACCGGAAAAACCGCTGTTGGTGGGGGAGCGAACCAAGCGAACCGGAGTGCCAGAGGGTTGGGTGTCGATCCACTCGTCAATGGCCTCGGCCGAGCCGTCACCGGACGCATTGTCAACCACAACCACACATATATTGGCGTCGGGCGTTTCGCGCAGATCCTCAAGCACAGACTCGACACAAGCGATGGTCATTTCGCCAGTACAGTAGTTGATAATTGATACGACGATGTCGAAAGGCGCGCTCGCCCGCATCTCGCCTGTCGTCGTCTGTTGGTTGCCCTGATTCATATGGGATTTTCAACAGTATAGCGAACGGTTTGGCTATACACGACGGGCGGTCAGGGGCAAATACTCAACTCATGTGGCCCCAAATCCGCTAAACTCCGCAGATTAATGCCATCAGTTGTGTGAAACTGCAATTTCGGCCACGCTGACGCACAGAGAAACAATTTAAGGGGGGGGTCTGCGTTGTTTCCTGAGTGATCACAAAGAGGTGTGGCCTTTGGCATTTTGCGGCCCGTGCTGGTAAATGCACGTGAAATCTGCCAGATTGCGTGCATTAATTTAACCAGATTCCGCGATGTGAATGTTGATGACAATTTCCGGTACGGACACACCCACGCGCACAGGTTTCGCCGCATTTGCACATTGGGGTCTATTTTGGCTTCTGGTTGCCACGTTGGCAGCGGGCATTTTCTTTTGGACTGGCATCAAAGAACTGCTGATGGCCTGGCAATTGCCCGAATACAGCCACGGGCCACTGATCCCCATGCTGTCGATGTTGCTGTTTTTGCGCCAACTCAAAGAATTCCCGGCAGATCCGGGCCCAAAAAGCGACCGGTGGCCTGGCGTGGCAGTTATTTGTGTCTCGCTGCTCTTGGGGGCACTGGGCATCTTGTCCAACATTCACGATATCGTTGCCTATGCGCTGATCCTCTGGGTCGCAGGCATCTTGTTGATAAGCTTTGGGGGGGCGACGGGCAAACATTTCTGGCCGCCGGTGCTGCACCTTGTCTATATGCTGCCATTGCCCGGCGTGATCTACTACAAGGTCTCGACGTCGCTTCAGTTTGTGTCATCCGAGCTGGGCGTTTGGTTCCTGCAGCTTTTCTCTATCCCGGTGTTTCTGGATGGCAACATCATTGATCTTGGCGTGCTCAAGCTGCACGTAGCCGAGGCCTGTTCGGGTCTGCGATACATGTTCCCGATCTTGTCGTTCTCCTATATCTTCGCCGTGCTTTACCGCGGGCCAATGTGGCACAAGGCGATATTGCTGGTATCTGCGGTTCCAATCGCGATCTTTATGAATTCGGTGCGCATCGCAATCGCCGGAATCATCGTGCAATATTATGGTATTGAATGGCTCGAAGGTTTCACCCACTTTTTCGAGGGCTGGGTTATCTTTCTTAGTTGCATCATTATCCTCTTCTTTCTGGCTCGGTTGATGCTGTTCCTGCACCCCCAGAGGCTGAGCCTGACCGAGGCACTGGATTTGGAAACTGATGGCTTGGCAACCCAGGCCGCGCGCCTGAGATACGTCGCCCCATCGACTGCATTGATCATGGCCGCGGTGCTGATATTGGGGTCAGTCGCAACAATCAGCGCTTTGCCGGACCGCAGCAATCTGGCACCCTCTCGCGAAAGTTTTGCGCTGTTTCCACGACAACTTGGCGACTGGCGGCAAATTGGTGCGGCCAGGATTTTGGACCCTCAAGTTGCCCAAGTGTTGGCCGCAGACGATTATTACGATGTCTATCTGGCCAAGCCCGGTACAGCCAACGAGGTCGGGCTGTTTATGGCCTGGTATGACGATCAAAGTAACGGCGGTGTTCATTCGCCTGAGGTCTGCCTGCCCGGTGCAGGTTGGGAAATTGCCTGGCTTGAGCGCAGTGACATCACTCAGGAAACGGGCTCAGCCACACCGTTTCAAATCAACCGCACAATCATCCAGAAAAGTGAAACGCGTATGATGGTTTACTATTGGTTTCAGCAGCGCCATCGCCGCCTGGCCTGGGATTTCGCCGCCAAATATTGGCTTATGGTCGACGGCCTGATGACCGGACGCACCGACGGAGCCATTGTGCGCCTGACCACACTCATTGACCCAAAAGAGTCCGACGCGATAGCCGAGCAGCGGTTAAAGGAAGTATTGCATGAACTGTTAATTCCCCTGCCCCGGTTCGTTCCTGAAATCTGACGCAACGACGCTAAGGACGTTACCTTTCCACACCGACCAAGCTTTGAATAATCGTTTGCTTGCGCGCCAGGTGTGCGGTTAACGACAGGACTATGAGACCCCCATGGACATTACGTTTATTCTACCGTTCAATGCCCTTAACGGAGGGCATCGCGTGGTGTCCACATATGCGCGCAAACTCACTGAACGCGGGCACCGCGTCAATGTTGTCTCACAGCCCTGGGAGGGTCGGCGCAGCGCCAAAATCACGCTAAAACGCCAAATCAAGCGGCTGTTAGGTCGCCCTGCCCCCATGCCGGAAATGCCAGTCCGCTCAACGCTTTTGGATTTTCTAGGCGAACAACATATAGTTCTCGATGCGCCGGGCCCACCCCACCCATCGCAGATCCCGGATGCAGATGTGATCGTCGCAACGTGGTGGGAAACCGCAGAGTGGGTTTCTGCCCAGCCAGCCTCAAAAGGGCGGAAATTCTACCTTTTGCAGGATTTTGAGGTCTTCCCCTATTTGCCGGTCGACAGGGTGATCGGCACGTATTCCCTGCCGCTAAAAAAAATAGCGGTTTCGGAATATATTCGCAAAGAAGTTCAAGCCTTTCCTTCTGTTGGCGAGATAGAGGTCATCCCGAACGCCGTTGATTTAGGACTTTTCACAAGCCTGCCGCGCCAACGAAATGAGGTGTTGACCGTTGGCTTTCTGTTTTCACCCTCTCCGCGAAAAAACGCGCGCTTGGCCATCGAGATTTTGAACAATTTGAAGTCTCAAATTCCCTGCGTCAAGGCCCTTGTCTTTGGCACGCACCCGCTCTCGTCGCTGCCACCTTTACCCGACTGGGCGCAATATGAACGTGCCCCGGATCAGGACCGAATTCCTGAAATTTACGCTGCCTGTGATCTTTGGTTGTTCACCAGTGAAAAAGAAGGGTTCGGCCTGCCAATCCTCGAAGCCATGGCCTGCCGTACACCGGTTTTGGCCACCCGCGCAGGTGCCGCGCCGCAGATTGTCGATGGTTCTAACGGTACACTCTTGCCCATGGATGTGGGCGCTTTTGTTGACGAGATTGCGCGCTTTGCCGCAATGCCCGACATAGAATGGCAGCATTACTCTGAGGCGGCACATCGCACCGCTACCAGCTATACCTGGGATAAAGCCACCGACCGCCTGATCGGTCTTATGGCGCAGGAACATACCTAGTTCAGCAGCCCGTCATGGCCTTTGTATTTGCCCGAACATGCCCTCACAGGGCCATTCAGGCGAAATGTCGGGTGTCGGAGAACAACATTGAATCTTTGGGAGCGAAGAGCAGGTCGATCTGATTTGTTGCCCCATCCAAGGGGCGATGGTGGATTTCAAGAACATCCAATACGTCAAAGCCGCGCTCACTCATGTAGGAAACGACCTCTGCCATCAACGGCGCGCCCTCATTGATCCGCAATAGTGACACTTCCAACAATACGGCCTGCGCCCCATGCAATGCTGCCTGCCCACCATTCAGAACCTGTAGTTCGAATCCTTGCACGTCCAGTTTGAGGAAATCGACCGACTGCCCTTTCAGGAGCGTATCCAACCGCCGTGTTGGGATCGTTTCAGTCACGCGATCCAATGGGCTGTTTTCTGACAAAACCGAAGACCCGGATTCCATCACATGGAACTTAGTCTGAACATCATCTTCAGGGCCCATAAGTGCGATTTCAAGAGATGCCCCCCAAATCTCGGGCGACAGCTTCCAGCATTGCGGCTTTTCCGGCATTGCCTTCTATCAAAATCTGCGTTGCGCCTGGCCATATTTCATGCGTGATGCGAGACCATCCACCTTCAAATGCGCCAATATCCACGATACAATCAGGTTGCAATCCACGGGCGGCCAGTTTTTCAAGCCCTAATTTCATGTGAGGTGATTTAGAATATTGGTGCGCCAACGCATCTAGTTGGTCGCGCGCAAGCGGTGCCAGTACCCGCATCAGCCGGTTCTTTTGCTCCTGCGAAAACCCAATTTCAATGGATCGCTTGGCGAGGTTGCGTAAAGAGAAAGTCACATGTTTTTTCCAAAGGGATTCTTGTAGAGACCCAGCCGTTGTTTCAACACAGCCCAGACAAAGGGCGGCTCGTGCACGACATAACGGTGGAACCGCGCACGCGGCTCCTTGATCAGGCGGTAGAGCCATTCCAAGCCCCATTCTGTGATCCAGCCCGGTGGGCGTGCAAAGGTGCCCGATTCATAGTCTATCGTACCGCCCAGAGGCAGCCAGAGCCGCACATTTGGCATCCGGTCGCGGTATTTCACGATGAACTTTTCCTGCCGCCCACCGCCAAGCCCGACAAGGCA
>Ga0209121_10001396_pt1 | contig 25299 bp, 20 predicted proteins | sample Cruoilmetagenom3_FD_187292 | JGI IMG/M metagenome (GOLD analysis project Ga0209121, IMG submission 187292) | Oil polluted marine microbial communities from Coal Oil Point, Santa Barbara, California, USA - Sample 3 (SPAdes) (version 2) | ecosystem: Environmental > Aquatic > Marine > Oil seeps ... | reverse complement strand
TTCTGCGGCTGCTTCTGCCAGCTTATAAACGTGCCCATACATTGAATAGTAAACGATCAATACTTTCACGTTCTTCATGAGATCCTCCTTTTTGAACTCTATCATTATCAATAGACCGAAATAAATTCCGTGATATTGGTGTATATATACGGCGTTATTTTCCGTCTATCAGGATATTAATTTACAATTACCGACATTTTTTCCTGCATTATTGAATTTTTCTGCATATAACTCCGAAATTCCGTCTATTGCTATAATAAAAGCAAAATACGGAAAACATGATGGTCTCTCCGCCACCAGCGGGGTCATTTCGAGCACTACGCTTCGCTCAGCATAAATTCCACGAGAAATCTTCAGGCCCAAGCACAATGAAAGAATAAGATTTCTCCCTGCGGTCTTCGGTGAACTCAGCCGAACCGTCGAAATGACAGAATCACCGAGTTTGGTTTTTTGCAAAACAATAAACTATGTAACTTCTAAAAATCAGTACTAAATTCAATTATGGACGTCAAGAACAAATTTAAGCCAAATCCCAATATATGTCTTATGGATCAGGTTCGTGCGGTAATCAAGGACAGGGTTCACATCGGAACAAATAGCGATAGGGCTGAAGATAACCAGTTGTTTCTTGTCCGTTATGATGCTAAAGTTTGCTCGTCAACTCGGTATCAGGACTTAATGCGAATAACAGTGAATACGTCCTTTTATACCGAAATACCGTGACAAAATAAAATTAAGGATATTGCTCATGAAAGATCGCCCTCCTTCAATACAGGAATGGCAAAGGCTATACGAGGCCGCTATAGAGTTTAAAAAAATCCAATGCTGGGAATGGATGTACGATGATGATTTATTCGGCGTTCAAAATCCGGATAATGGTGAGATGGGATACTGCTGTATCATGGGAAATCTCGGAGAAATGTTTGCCATTGCAGTATATCTGGGTGCAGAAGGCCTGGGAGGATACCTGAAACTTCAATCCGGTGAGATCGGTGAAACAGATCCTGATATAATTCACTATCAAACATGCCTTATGGCTTCTTTTGAAGACAGGAATTATTTACAAAAAGAGGATCTGCAACTAATAAAGAATCTTGGTTTAAGATTTCGCGGACGAAACGAATGGCCCATGTTCAGAAGTTACAGGCCGGGTTATGTTCCGTGGTTTTTGACAAAAGAAGAGGCATTGTTTTTGACTACTGCCATTGAACAGTCCATTAATGTGGCTTTACGCTTCCGGGAAGATGAAGATTTGCTCACATCGCCCGGCGGGAATGACTTTTTATTCAGGGTTCCTGATAAAATTGAGGATATTATCCTCTGGGAAGATAGATGGATGAAACCCGTTCTCGCAGAAAAAACCGGAACGTTTGACGACAGGATTGATGAAGTCAGGATTAAAAGGATTAAAAGAAAGGCTGTCCGAACTGACACCGTCTGGGAAATCGAAGTCGCCTTTGCTCCGACACCTGTGGGGGAGAAAAAAGAAAGACCTTATTTCCCGCGAATGATAGTAGTAATGGATCACCGCTCAATGATGGCATTAGACCTTAATGTATTTGAAGTTTCGAGCGACGCTTCGGAATTCAGAAATCATTTTCTGGGCTTTCTGGAAAAGACAGGAATCCTGCCACACGAAATACTGGTAAAGAAAGAGGAGACGCTTAAAATTATTGCACCAATAGCATCGGCGCTCGAAATCAGTGTTCAATCAGTAGCAAAACTCTCGGCATTTGAAGAATTCTATTATTCAATGCTCGACTCTCTCATGTGAGACGGATAAGCAGTAATCAGGAATGGGTTCACATCTATTCATAGCACAGGAGGTGACTAAATTATGATCAGTGCTGTTGACCATATCAATATCGTAGTTTCCGACCTGGAGAGGTCGGTCAAATTCTATACGGAATTGCTGGGATTCAGAGAAATGCGAAGGGCGCGTCTTGAAGGAAAATGGATTGAATCAGTTGTTGGCTTTCGAGATGTTAAGGCTGATGTTGTTTTCATAGCAGCGCCTGCCGGAGAACCCCGATTAGAGCTGCTTTGTTATATTTCGCCTTACGGTAAAGCGTTTTCGGAAAATTCCACAGCAAACACAATAGGCTTGCGGCATATCGCCCTGCGTGTCGATGATATACACTCATCGGCAGAGCGTTTGAAAGAGGCGGGAGTAACAATGGTTAGCGAACCGGTTGCTGTGCCTTCAGATGTTGTAAGTCACGACTCCGGAAACAAAATACTCTGTTATTTCCTTGACCCCGACGGGACACTATTGGAATTAGCGGAGTACAGGTAATTTTACGTGATCCTGGAGGACAACTGTTTTGTTTGAATATTCCATGGATGTATCATTTTTCTACGAAGTAATACCTTCACCTCTTGGTGATGTGGGAATTGTCTGGGTTCAAAAAAATGTTGCCCCTTCCGTTGCGCGTATTTTTCTTCCACAAAAAGATGGGGCAATAGATGAAGCAATAAACAGTGAATATCCAGGCGCCGTAAAAGAGTCAAAAAATAATCCTGACAAGATTCGTTCTCAGATTCGGGAGTACATGAAGGGATACACTGTCGAATTCTCGCTGGAATCTCTCGATATGGAACAATGTTATGACTTTCAGAAGAAGGTTTTGCTTAAATTAAGCCAAGTCCCCAGGGGAAAGGTTGTCTCATACGGCCAATTGGCCGGTAAAATCGGCGCTCCCGGAGCAGCCCGGGCAGTAGGAACGGCCCTCGCCAGAAACCCCTTTCCTATTATCCTGCCCTGTCACCGCGTCGTGAAATCCACAGGACATCCGGGCAATTTCGGAGGTGGGCAAAAGTTAAAAGAAGCTCTCCTGCGGTTAGAAGGGATTAAATTAAGCGACAAGGGGAAGATTGACCACTGCTATTTCTGGTAGAGGAAACACAATTTTCAATTATTAATTCAAAATTGAGCATTAAGAATTCAAAATTATTACTTTTACTTACGTCCTTTTTTCATCTGTTTTGACACGGCCATGTTATCTCTATGAATTATTTCATCATAAGGTTTGCTTCCAAGTACCTGTTTGATCCTGGATGTCTTTAATCCTCTTATCTTTTCTACATCCTCGAAATTGTAGTTTACCAATCCCTTTGCAATGATTGCTCCGCTTGTATCTATACAGGTTACGGGATCTCCGACGCAAAAATCCCCTTCAACCCTTAAAACACCGGAAGGCAGCAAACTTTTCCCCTGAAACATAACGGCATCTCTCGCACCGTCATCGATGTAGATTTTTCCTCGTGATCTTAATGTAAAAGCTATCCAGTATTTTTTGCTTTTTAAATGCTCAGACATCGGGAGAAAGAGGGTGCCAACATTTTTGCCCGAAAATATATCGTGTATGACCCCTTTTCTTTTCCCCGGAGCAATGATGAAGGGAATACCGAAAGCGGCAACTTTTCTTGCGGCAATTACCTTGCTTTTCATTCCGCCCATTCCCACGGGGTCCGCCTCGGATGAAGCAGCAGCTTCAATTTCATCCGTTATTTCCTTGACCAGAGAAATCAACTTTGCTTTCTTTGCACTTTTTGGATCTCTATCGTACAAGCCTTTGATATTAGTCAGATTAATCAGAAGGCTTGCATCTATAATATTGGCCATCATGGCAGCAAGATTATCATTATCTCCGAATTTTATTTCTTCTACAGCGACGGTATCATTCTCGTTAATGACAGGGATTACGCCCCATTCCATAAGCTCTGAGAGGGTGTTGCGCGTGTTGAGAAATCTTTTTCTGTCCGTTAGATCGCTCATATTAAGGAGGATCTGTGCAACGATCAATCCATGCTTCCCGAAGGCATTGGAGTAAACTCTCATCAATCTTCCTTGTCCGACGGCAGCCGCGGCCTGCTTCTGCGGGAGACTCTGGAGCTTATTCTTAAATCCCATCCTGTGCATACCGGAAGCGATGGCACCCGAAGACACAAGAACGAACTGATAACCCTGTTTTGTAAGTTCTGCTATTTCATCGACCAGTTGGTCTATGATCTCACGGTCAAGCCCATTCTTCCCCGTTAAGACACCAGTTCCGATTTTGACTAAAATCCTTTTGGCATCTTTTAATATTTCTTTTCTTTCTTTACCCATTATGATCCCTGATCCTTATAAGATTTTATATTTTTTGCTATTTCCCATATCAAATCGTTTTCTCCTTCTCCGGTGACTGCTGAAATGGGAAAAATTTTTATACCCTTGTTTTCGAAGAATTCTATTTCCTTATTTATTCTCTCCTTTGTTATGGAAAGGTCCATTTTATTGATGGCCACTATCTGTTTTTTTTCTGCCACAGACGGGCTGAAACGTACAAGCTCATTATTTATAGTTTCAAAGTCTTCCCATGCACTGTTATATGAGTCCCTTGAAATGTCTATCATGTGCAGCAGCAAGGACGTTCTTTCAATATGACGTAAAAATTTCGTGCCCAGCCCCATACCGAGGTGAGCCCCCTTTATCAGCCCGGGAACATCTGCAATGACGAAACTTTCAAAATCGCCGTACTTAACAACCCCGAGATTTGGCGTCAGTGTGGTGAATGGATAGTCTGCAATTTTGGGTTTTGCAGCAGAGATCTTTGATATAAGAGTTGATTTTCCAACGTTGGGGAAGCCGATAATTCCAACATCTGCGAGGAGTTTTAATTCCAGATTAACCCATTTTGTTTCTCCCTCTACGCCACCCTGGGCGTAACGAGGCGCCTTTTTTGTTGAAGTTGCGAATCTGGCATTCCCCCGCCCTCCGATTCCTCCTTTTGCAACCACATATGTCTGGCCATCTTCAGTAAGATCCGCCAGCAGGGAATCCGTGTCAATGTCTTTAACTATTGTCCCAACGGCAACGACGACCTCCACATTCTTGCCGCCTCTACCGGTCCGATTGCTTCCCTCGCCGTGGCTTCCTCGTTTGGCAACGTGATGCTGATTGAACTTTAAATGAAGAAGTGTGTTGTAGCTTCGGGATGCTTTGATGATAACATCTCCACCTTTTCCGCCGTCTCCGCCATCGGGCCCCCCCCTGGGGATATTTTTTTCCCTTCGGAAGCTTACACAGCCTCTTCCGCCGTCACCTGCCTTAACATAGATTTTTGCTTCATCGATAAATTTCATGACTTAGAATTATTATTTCTGCTGTGATTAAAAACAAAAAAGGTGTTAGTTGTGGAATCGAACATCCAACTAACACCTTTTTAGCCATTCGCTTAAATTTACCAGATCAAGATGCATAAAGAATAAAGAGGATTATTTATTCTTTTAGCAAGGGTATACGCTGACTTTTTTCCTGGTTTTATCTTTCCTTTCAAATTTGACCATTCCGTCAATCTTTGCAAAGATGCTATAATCCTTTCCCAAACCAACATTGTTACCGGGGTGTATCTTCGTTCCTAATTGACGCACAATAATAGAACCGGCAGTAATAATCTCCCCACCGTATGCTTTGACGCCCCGTCTTTGTCCCTGACTATCTCTTCCGTTACGGGTACTTCCCTGTCCTTTTTTATGTGCCATCTTTATTTATCCTCCGTTACATGGAAATTTCCTTGATTTTCAGTACCGTTAATTTTTGGCGGTGTCCCGTCTTTTTGCGATAACCTTTCCTTCTTTTCATTTTGAACACGGTTATCTTCGGGCTTTTTATCTCGGTAACAATCTCTCCGGTTACTTTTGCACCCTCGACAATTGGAGTTCCTACTTTTACATCACCGTCCCGGGAGACCATCAATACATTATCAAATAATATCGTATCACCCTTGTTTCCTTCAATTTTTTCAACTTTCAGGAGTTCGCCCTCGGAAACTCTATACTGCTTCCCCCCGGTTTTTATGACTGCGTACATAATTAAATCCTTTTAGAATGAAGTTCGAATCGCCTATTATAAAAATTTATTATCGTTTGTCAATACTTAATTGCCTGGAAAATGACCAATAATGATTTTAAATTAAAAAATGCTGACAGATTTCGATGTCAGACATGAAACAGCTTATCGCCCTCCTCAAATCCTGGTTTTTGGCTTGATATTTATCTTTACTACAAAATACAATCGATATATTATAATTTTCGATTGAATGATTACAGAAAATACCCGGGACATAAGAGGTCATTATGATAGACAAAATTACAGATTTATTCAACCAATATTACTCTCAGTTTATGGAGTGGTACAATGGATTAGAACAGGCATCTCAATACGGTGTTATTGTTGTATCCTTTCTGGTAATATTTACGGTGATTGTATTTTTCATGTTGTCAAAAATATCGAAAAGATAAAGAATCTTCGGTGTTGTTGCGACATTATTAAGTATTGGATTTACGGGGGTTTTGGACCGGGTATTATTATTCCCTTTTTTCCTTAAAATTGAGACCTTTGACGGATATTCTATTTTCTGATAGTAATTCTGCACCTGCCGCTATCCCACTGTGCTCCATAGCGGCGGGTGAGTTCCGTCAATAATATTCAAATAAATGATTATTGGAGAAATGAATGGCTGAAAAAGTGTGTCCTGTCTGGATCGGTTATCTTCTTGCCAGTCCGGTGAGAAAGTTATTTCAGAATCCCCAAAAGATGCTAAACTTATATGTTAAGGAAGGTATGAATGTTCTGGATATTGGCTGTGCAATGGGTTTCTTCAGCTTACCCCTTGCAAAGATGGTCGGTTCGAACGGGAAAGTTATATGTGTGGATGTGCAGGAAAAGATGATTGAGGCACTTGAAAAACGTGCACAGAAAGCAAAAATGTCCGACAGAATTGAAACTCGTATATGTCGTCATAATTCTCTTGATTTGAATGACCTTAAAGAAAGAATCGATTTTGTTCTTGCGGCTGCCGTTGTGCACGAAGTTCCTGATGCTTCCGCTTTTTTTTCTGAGATATATGAAACGATAAAGAAAGATGGAAAATTTCTGGTAGTAGAACCAAAGGGACATATATCAGAAAAGGATTTTGAGATATCTCTTTCCTTTGCCGAACAGAATGGTTTTGAAGTAATCGATAGCCCCCAGATAAGTCGCAGTCGTGTTGTTCTGTTGGGAAAGCGGGTTCCGCCTCAGGAAGATTCATAGAGATTATAAGACCGTAACCGATAGTGAATGTTCACCCGCGGTACCTTCCTCCTTCAACGGAAAACGATAAACAGGCGACGATTGGAGACTTTTTTGAGTCATACTCCCGAATCTCATTACAATGATTCATACGATGACCTGAAACCTGAAAATATCATTTTCACTGGTAAAGCAGATATTTTTCTGTACGGACATACACATTTGGCGGAAGTGAAACATAAAAACGGTATGATCTTTGTTAATCCGGGTCATATGGGTAATGATGAAGAGAGGGAATGTCCTTTGACGTATGCGATTTTAGAAATAGATGAGGAATGGCTGACTGTAAGCATTAAACGCCTGTTTCACGATAAAACGTATATTAAAAAACATTTTCAAAAGTCCTTACTGAAAGATGTAGTGGCTTCTTAAAAAATGATCACTCCGTTATCAAACCTTTCAGCGATTTTCCTGCATTCGAGGTAGTGCAACTTCAGATTGTGAGTACCAGGAGGCTATCCGAGAACAGCTTCGTCGCGAGGGCGAGCAAAACTTTTCAGGGGAAGGTGGCAAGGCCGAAAGCCCGGGTGGGAATCGGGTGTCACCCGATTATCACCCGATTTTAAAAGTTACGCACAGATGGTAAGCTGTATTAACTCGTTGACTTTATTTTAGTAATAACGCTACCAAACGGATATCTTAAAAATTCAGACGCTGATTTTATCAACCGCTTATAGCAATATCTTAACTTCTCTGTCTTACATCAACGTCACAAGGTATTGTGCTTATTCAAATTTCTTTTTGAGTATACATTTATGAATCTTCAGAATATGCTGATATCAAAAAGTGGGTAGTGCCATCTGAAATCTAAGTTAATAACATCTAAAAAACATATTGACACCGGACATATTCTCCTTCAAGGTTAAATTTAGATGAAACGTCATTTGAAGACCAGGGAGGGACAAATGAACATCAAATTATGCTCACCTCGCTCCCGACAGAACAGGAATCGTTTTGTTGGGAGCTTAATACGTTATTTAAGATAAAACACTGTTAGAGACTGTGCTTTTTGAATTAGTCCAGTTTTAGGAACTGAAGGATCCTTCGAACAATACCATCACGAAGTATAGATCCTGGTTGTTTTTATTCGTTACCCATATCTCACTGAGTATTTCGCAACAGAATATCTGTAAATTTCTCAGCTTGTGATCTCCATTCTCTTGAAATTTCAAACTGCTTATTCAAGTTTTGAGTATCAGATTTGTAAATTACAATTCTCATCACTCTCATTTATTAGGTGGCTTCAAAAGTTGCCCCAACATTGTGGGTGACTGTAACCAAAAATCTAAAAAGAAGGGGGTAGAAGCAATGAAAAAGAAAGGAATATTCATTTCTGTCGCACTGATTGGGTGCGTATTAACATTAATGGCAGCTACGTACGCCGTGGGCGCTTCTTGTACGGAAGTGGCCCAGAAAATCGAAGCAGCTTTCTTTGCCGCTACACCATTTCCATATGCTTCACAGGAAATTGAGGGGCTGACAGTCGATCAGGCATATGAGATTCAGGCTGAAATCACGAAACTGAGAGCAGCAAAAGGTGATATGGTCATGGGATACAAAAATGGTCTATCATCCAAAAAAGTCCAGATAAAATTCGGAGTTGATGGACCAATCGTGGCACCCCTTTACAAATCCACATTCCGCTGGCCTGGAGTACTCTATATGAAGAACTACGTGAGGATGTTTGTAGAACCAGAAATCGGCTATCGATTGAAGAGAGAGATTACCACTCCGATCGAGGACATCGAATCGCTGAAGAAAGCTGTGGACATAGTATTTCCAGCAATTGAGGTCCCTGATATTGGCTTCACAGATCTGAAGCAGGCAACTGGAACTGATATTATCGCAATCAACTCGGCAGAGAAAAAGATATTGGTTGGGAAGGCGGTTGGGGTGAGAGCATATGATCTCGATGCCGTTACCGTTAAACTTTTCCACAATGGCCAGGAGATCACGAGTGGTGTGGGGTCAAATGCCCCGGGAGGCCAGTGGGAAGCCCTCAAGTGGACTGTCAATGCCGCGCTAGCGAAAGGCGGCAAAGTCAAAGCCGGGGACGCTTTCATTACGGGTATTCTTGTAAAGCTCATGGCTGGCAAACCTGGCACATATCGGGCCGATTATGGAGACTTCGGATCGATAGAGTTCGAAGTCAAGTAAATTGTCACTTAACATTTTCTCAAGTCTGGCAGGTGTACCATGCGTTGCAGTGATTACGGATATTTAACTAAAAACGGAGTGGAGAATTCTGAGCATTTTGATACTTAGTTTGACCAACTCTTGGATAGCCATGCAGAACTAAGGGCAGGGTCAGCTTTGGCCCTGCCTTTTGCTTAACATTTAAAAGTTCTTAATATCCTGTAGTGCCATGTCAACGATACTCTGTCTGTTCGAAGGAGTCTTCACGACTGAGAAATCTTAGATTTCTCCCTGTGGTCGAAATGACATTTCCTGATTGACACGACAGTAGTCATGAAACGAATTTATAAAATTGCGATAGCGGCCACCGCTCTTCAATGCTGCAATTTTGAACATAAGAATCGCATATCGCCATTGTCTGCTTAGGCCTTCAACTGTCGACAGTTGCTATATAGCTAATTCTGATCCAATCTGGGGTTTATGGGGAATTGGATTATAGGATTGCCGGCATTGGAGTACTTTCTTTCAAGGACTCCCGGCAAAGCAATACCTTTGATATTTTCAATGCGATCCTGGTCGCCTTTTCCGCTTCTTACAATTACTATATTCTACTCAAGATTCAGGTCATTTCCGGGTAAATAATTTGACGGATATTCTATATTCTGATAGTAATTCTGCACCTTCCGCTATCCCGTTGTGCTCCATAGCGGCAGGTGAGTTCCGTCAATAATATTCAAAGAAAAGAAAGTGCGTGGTCAGGCCTTTACTATTAACTAAAATCCAACAGGTTCCTGATTGTTTCATACCGTTGCGGGGGAACTTTGTCCTTACGCCCTGCTATGTCAGTTAATAGTAAAGGCTTGACCACGGTCATCGCTTTATAAAGTTGATTCCATTTAAAAAACTATAGACAGCATGATGAAATCCATGGGGGTTGTCTGTATGAACAGGATGGGTTGCACCCGGTATTTCGACAAGCCTGCTGTCAGGAATGGCACTGCACATCTCTTCGGCGATGTGCCGACGCATAACCCGACTTTCCACGCCACGCAGAATCAGGGTTGAGCATGTAATATCACCGAGATACGGCAATATATCATAGCGGTCGAAACCGGAAAGGACCTCTCTGTCATATTGACACGTATATGTACCATCGTCTCTTCGATCAAGGGCCGTTGAAGCAAATTTAAACAGAAGCGCCTGATCCGCATACGGACTGTCCTTTTGCATCTGACGGACATATTCCTCGACAGAGCTGTAACATGTCGGCAAATTATTATAGAGATTGGTAAGATACTGTTTATTCCACTCGGGGGGACGAGGTTCAATATCTGCATGAATAAGCCCGGCAACTATGTCGGAATGTACAGACGCGTATCGAGTCGCGTGGAGGGCACCCATGGAATGTCCCATGAGCACGAAATTATTCAAACGGAGAGCAGTGATAACCCCTTCAAGATCACTCACATAGTCTCCACAGGTGTAAGCAACCGGCAGAGCCCATTCACTGCGACCGTGCCCACGTTGATCGAGTGCTATAACTCGCACTTCCCCTTCGAGAGTGCAAACGAAATGGTCCCATATATGGGCATTGTCGCCAATCCCGTGCAGGAGCACAATGGTCTGTGTATTGTAATTCCCCCATTCGAGGTAGTGCAGATTAAGATTGTTAACGCTGACAAATTTAGACCTTGGTTTATCAAACATCATTGATTCTTCACGTTATCTTTCCGGAATAGTTTCGTATAAGGAGCAGGGATCAGGCCAAAAACGGATAGAATATATCATATATGAGCATATCCTCCTCTACATCATGGGGCTGATGCAGTACGCTTTTGGGAACCCTGATGAATGAACCCTCGACCATCGGGACATCCCCTATGTTTTCAATCCACATCGTTGCTTTTCCTTTTATTACATAAACAATATCATCGGAATTTTTGTGAATGTGCTTTTCTACCTGTGTGCCTTTAGGCAAATAAACCAGAAGGCTCGTGAGATCCGCTTTTTCGTCGCGGTTGGACAGTAAATAAGCCACCTTAGCTTTTTCTAATTGCGGATGGGGCTCTCATTTGATCTCATCCGGCTGAATAACTTTGATCTCGTCCATAGCTTATCCCCCTTAAGTAATTGATAAAAAATTGCTTTTCACTGAAGAAGTATAGGGAAATGATTCTTGTGTGTCAATGAGAAAACACCCGTAAGATGCATCACCTTTTTGTATAACTATTGACATTTAAGCTGAAACTAAATATTCCGGCTGTCAATAACTTTTCGGATTCCCTTTACCGTTTTTTCAGCGAGAAGTTCCCTGGCATAATCTTCCGCATCCGATATGGAAAGACGTGTAATACTTTTTTGAACAGAAGGCATGAGCTGAGGATCGACGCTGAGACTGCGCACACCGATACCGATAAAAAAAGGAATGTACTCCGGTTCATGGGCCATCTCACCGCAGACGGAAAGATCCTTATTGTTACGGGATACCGCTTTTACTATCCTTGCAAGAGCCCTCAATACAGATGGATGATTGGGCCGATAATACTCGGCTACCTTTTCGTTTGCACGGTCAACGGCAAGCATATATTGCACGAAATCATTAGTTCCGATCGAGAAGAAATCTGCCTCCCGCGAGAGTTCATCAATAATTTCGATTACCGAGGGTAATTCCAGCATCAAGCCGATAGCAGGATTGTCATGGTATGGAAGGTCTAACCGTGCGAGTTCGTGCATGCAGTCAAATACAGTTTGCTTTGCCTCCCGGAATTCATCAAGTGACGAAATCATGGGAAACATGATCCGAACACTCGCTGCCCCTGAAGCTGCACGTAGAATTGCCCGCAACTGCTGCTCAAAAATATCCCTGTGACGGAGAGAAAAACGAATGGACCGAAGTCCGAGTTCGGGATTTGTCTCACCTGTCGCATCTGAATACGCAAGTATTTTTTCACCCCCGATATCCAGGGTCCGAATCGTCACATCACGCCCCTCCATCGCGTCAAAAAGCTTTTTGTAGATATAATACTGCTCTTCCTCAGAAGGAAAATTCGATCTGATGATGAATGGAAACTCTGTCCGGTAAAGGCCCACTCCTTCGGCTTTCAGGTCGCGTGCGAGAGGCAGCTCGCTGAGAAGATTGATGTTGGCCAGCAGACGCACACGTACGCCGTCTTTCGTACTCGTCGCAGGAGATATATCTTTCTTCATTCGTGCCGTTGACTTTTCCGCCTCGTTTCGAGATTCAAACTGTCCGATGACTTTTTCAGAGGGACAGACATATATGTTCCCGATTTCCGCGTCCAGCAAAACAGGCGTATCTTCCGGAAGGTTTAGCAGTTCAGGTCTATCGGCGATGACAAGAGGAATCTGCAACGATCGGGAGAGAATAGACACATGGGATGTAACGCCGCCGCTGACCAGGATAATTCCTTTTACATCTTCAGACGCAAGTTTCAGAATGTCAGATGGATAAAGCTCGCGTGCGATGACAATGCGACTCCTGCCTAATATGGGTTCCTCAGAAATCCTATCTTGAAGATTGACAAGGATTCTACCTGCCAGATCTTCGATATCATTGACTTTTTCGCGCATGTAAGCATGCGAACTCGACGCAAATATGGATATATAATGTCTTGCCACAGCCCTTAATGCCTCGGAAGGAGAGATACCTTCTTCAATGTGGCGGACTATTTTATTAATGAATTGAGCATCCTTCAGAATCAAAAAGTGAGCGGTAAAAATCAATGAAGCACTCTCCTCAAGACGCTCGGAAAATCGGGACTGGAGAGCTTTCAACTGGTCGGCTGTTTTCTGAACCGCACCATAGAAGTCTTCCAGCGTACAAACGGGATCTGTATCAGGACCACCGGCAATCAAACTGCCATGACTTTTCCCGTAAACAGTCGAAGGGGCAAACGCGTAACCCCCAGAAGCACTTTTTCCTTTAACAAAGCGCAGGCTCGCGAAAAGGTCCTTATCCGACGGCGGCAAATCCTGACGATTCATGTCTATCAGAAGACGCGCATTTTCAATGGCTCCGGCAAGCTGTGCCGCGATCGCACGCAATGCCATAAGATCTATTTCTTCAAAGTAATTGATCTTCTCGTGCTGCACAACAAGAACACCGATCTTTTCGATACCCCTCTGGATGGGTATTGAGAGAAAGGATTCGAAGCGATCTTCGTCTGCTTCCTCAAAATACTTGAACTTTGGATTGCGGCTCGCGGACCCCTCACGGATTGGCCGGAGCAACTCCATGGTGGTTCCCACAAGTCCTTCGCCCAGCCTCATCCGAACCATGCCAACAGCTTCCGGATTTAATCCAACGGTTGCCTTTAGCACTACTTCTTCCGATTTTTCATCGTAAAGATAAATCGAACAGACGTCTGCTTCCAGGTGACGGGCAACCATTATTGCCGTCTGTTGAAGGAAACTCTCAATATTTTCGCTTCCCGCGAGAAGGGCTGCCAGATCACCAACGTTACAAAGCAGATTGAAATGCTCTCTATCCTTTTTATTCATAATGTCTATTCTTCTCCATGAATTGTATGGCATTAAATTGATGGACGGAGCCAATCATTAGCTGGATGAAAAATTTTATAATAAATGATATCATCAAACCACTTAAGTGTCAAAGAATATTAACCAATTTACCAATTATATATCATTATGTCATGCTTTTTAAAGAAGAAGCATGACAATTCCCTGATCTCCGAAAATCGAGCTCTGTTCCTGATCCAATGATTTCAGCTTGACTATGGCGCCGAACCAATGCTACGGATTTACGCAAGATACGGAGAATGCGGGATTTTATCATTCGCTTACAATCGATTGATTGAAGGGGGGCTTTTTGAAATGGAAAAATTTATTAAAGATCAAATGGGTAACTCTCATCATTTTACACAAATACCCCGTAGAATTATTTCGCTGGTTCCCTCACAGACGGAATTGTTGTTTGATTTAGGTTTGGATGAAGAAGTAATCGGAATTACTGATTTTTGCATTCATCCAAGAGAAAAGTGCGATTTAAAGACCAGGATCGGCGGGCCAAAATCGGTCGATTTTCAATTAATTGATCAATTACAACCGGACGTAATCATAGCCAACAAAGAGGAAAATGCTCGGGAAGAAATCGAAAAACTCGGAGAAAAATATCCCGTGTGGATCAGCGATATTTACACCTTGGAAGACGCACTTGACATGATAAAAAGAGTCGGGGAACTGGTAGGCAGATCAAAAGAAGCTGACCATATCGTCTCCCGGATTTCTGAGAACATGCGTCAGTTTGATGATTTATCGATCAGTGTTGCCTATTTTATCTGGCAAAAACCATATATGATAGCAGGAAAAGATACATTTATTAACGAAATGTTAAAAAAATGCGGGCTGACGAATGTTTTTGACTCATTATCCCGATATCCCGCTGTGACAGAAGAACAAGTTCATAAAGAACGACCGGATGTAATATTCCTCTGTTCTGAACCGTATCTCTTTGAAGAAAAGCACGTCCGCGAGTTTGAAGAAATATTTCCTTTTGCAAAAGTATTCATCGTTGATGGAGAGATTTTTTCCTGGTATGGCAGCCGTCTTCAATATGCCGGAGATTACTTTAAATATTTAAGAGGGAAAATTTCCGACACCTCTAATAAGGTGTGAGTGGTATTATGGAATGGAAATTCGGCCTTAAAGAAGAAAATATTGTCTTGCTTCTTTTAATAGCGATCCTTATAGGCGCCACAACCGGCTGTCTTGCTGTCGGGTTCCGCTTTCTTCTCCTTTATGCCACAGAATTATGCTGGAACTATCCCTTTGATATTATAGGATCAGCAGGGGACATGAAGTGGTATGTCGTTCTCCTTATTCCTGTCATTGGAGGACTTCTCGTCGGCCCACTGGTTTCTTTTCTTGCCCCGGAAACAAGAGGCACGGGTGTCCCCGAGGTTATCGAAGCAGTTAGTATTAGAGAAGGAGCAATCAGACACCGAACCACATTCTTCAAAACACTTTCATCGGCTATTTCGATAGGCACAGGTGCGTCGGTTGGAAGGGAAGGGCCTATTGTCCATATCGGATCTTCCGTAGGTTCCTCAATTGCCCAGTTATTGAAGCTTCGCCCTGAGTGGCGGCGTGTTTTTCTGGCGTGCGGAGCAGCATCAGGAATTGCCGCTACTTTTAACGCCCCAATGGCAGGCGTACTTTTTGCCATTGAAATCATCTTAACCGATTTTGAGGTAAGTTACCTCAGTCACATTGTCATTTCAGCCGTAACGGCCACGGTCATTTCACACCATTTTTTAGGAAACCTCCCGGCATTCAATATCCCCCAGTATGAAATGATAAGCTACTGGGAAATATTACTCTATTTGATACTTGGAATATTAGCAGGTATCATTTCCATTGTTTTCATCAAGTTAATCTCTGGTGTAGAGGATGCGTTCGATAAAGTGCGGACACCTGTATACATAAGACCGGCCATAGGAGGCTTTTTGGTTGGTATTATTGCCATAACCTGCCCAAATGTATTAGGAGTAGGATATCAATCTGTCAACCTTGTTCTAACAGCAGACATTGCCTTAAAGTCTATGATTTTAATTATTATACTTAAGTTAATAGCCACTTCACTTTCTGTCGGGGCGGGTTTTTCAGGCGGCATATTTGCACCATCTCTGTTTTTAGGCGCTATGCTGGGCGGAATCTTCGGTGTTGTCTCAAGTTCCTTTTTCCCCGACATCGTGGCACCTTTCCAGGCATATGGACTGATCGGAATGGGCGCGGTGGTAAGCGGCACAACGCTCGCTCCCATCACAGCCATTTTAACCATTTTTGAACTTACCTATAACTACAACATTATCCTCCCATTAATGACAAGTTGCATCGCCAGCCTTGTTATCGTTCAAAAATTTTATGGTCATTCCATCTATGAAACCAAGTTGTTGAAAAAAGGTATCAGTATAGTTCGTGGTCACGACGTAAATATTTTAAGGGCAATGATAATAACAGATCATATGAACACTCAATATGAATCTTTAAAGGAAACCGCTCGTTTGAAAAATATTATTTTAAGTGCCCAGGAAAGCTACTACCCTCATTTTCTGGTTATGAATGACAAAGATGAGCTTGTAGGAATGCTCACTATGAGAGACCTTAAAAATTGTCTACCGGAAATAGAAGACTTGTCTGAATTGATTGTCGCGGCAGACATTATGACAAAAAATATCTACTGCATCACTCAAGATGATAACCTGGCAACCGCCTTTGAAATTTTTGAAGGGAAACAGATTTCCACTCTTCCAGTGGTCGATGTAAACAATCCTAAAAGAGTGGTCGGGGTTCTAAAGAAAAGTGATTTAATTTTAGCCTACAATCAGAAAATTTTGAAAACCGACATGTCTCGCTTAAACAAATATACTTCACTTTAGATTTCGTCTTTACTTCACTATTGCCTCCAAGGTATGTCACCGGATGCAAAGGTCTCATTTTGCTTTTTGTCCTGTCCGTTCATTCAATTATCGATGAAGTTTTCGAAAAAGAAGAGGATCGGTGGGTAAAATTTGTGCTGATGGTCTTCTCATTTGGACTTATGACCCTTATCGCCATCTGGACATGATGACCGGATATCAAAAGCGGCAAAGCCGCAAAGGCAAACCGATACTAACATCCACGCAAAAAACACAAAAGGCTCTAATGTGTGTCCCTCTGTTTTTTGAATATGGAAGAGACAACATACTTTCTGAAGTCTTCCAGGATCAGGTACAGTGACGGCGTTAGCAACAATGTGATAAATGTTGCAAATAAGATTCCGTAACCCAGGCTCAGTGCCATGGGAATAAGAAACTTTGCCTGAATAGATGTTTCACTCATGATGGGAACGAGACCGAAAAATGTGGTCAATGATGTCAGAATGATCGGCCTGAAACGACGCTGCCCCGATTCCAGAACTGCCTGACGTACCGGTATTCCCTTCCTTACCGCTCTGTTGATGAAATCTATCAGAATCAGCGAATCATTTACAATAACCCCCGCAAGGGCTACCATGCCGAAGAGGCTCATTATAGATAGATTGTATCCCGTTAATAAATGTCCCCAGATGGCTCCCACAAACCCGAACGGAATCGCCATCATTACCAGCACGGGCTGGATATAACTTTTGAAAGGTATGGCCATCAGCACATAGATTCCGAGGAGAGCAAGGGTAAAGCCAATTTTTATGCTGTCAATGGACTCTTTATGTCTTTCCGCTTCTCCTTCAAGCGCCCACGACAATCCCGGATAATCCCTGATCAGTTGTGGCAACAAACCTGCACTCAGTTCATTCAGGATTTCTTCGGGATTGGTCTTTTCTGAGGTTGATGCCATAACATTGAATACCCGTTTACGGTCACGGCGATGAATAACGCTGTATCCCCTTCCGGGATTCAAAACCGCGGCCCTCAGAAATGGAATCTCCCCTCCATTCGCGGTACGTATACGCATATCCTGCAAGATCCCTTTGTTTTTCCGGTCTTCCTCGGGATAACGTACCATAACCTTTACTTCATTGCGCCCCCGTTGAAAACGGAGGGCTTCCGCTCCGTAAAACGCGGATCGTACCTGACGGGCAAGGTCTGTTTCTGTAATCCCCAGTGTCCTGGCCTCAGGGGTCACCTTGAAACGCAATTCCTGTTTACCTGCTTCATAATTATCCGTAATATCCTCAACACCCCTGTATCCTGCCAGTGTTTTCTTAATACGTTCCCCCGCTTTTTTCAATACGTTAAAATCGGTGTGGCTCAAACGGATATTGATGTTTTTCCCGAATGACCTGAGGTCCGATTCGTAGGTGAGGGATTCGGCGCCTGGGATTTCGCCTATCTTTCTCCGCCATCGATCAGAAAATTCTTTTGTCGAAATCTTACGAATATCAGCGGCGCGAAGATATACCAATACCTGGCATATATTCCCCTGTGAGGACGGTCCTCCATGTGATAATGTGCCGCCGACAATTGCGGAAATATTCCTCAGAACACTCTGCCCGTCCCGACGTTTGGCATCGTACTCATCAACAAGCTCCCTTGCCTGTTTGACAATATATTTTTCGTAGTGTTCAACCTCTTCAACCGGTGTTCCGACCGGCATCTGCAGCGTACATCTGGCAGTATCACCCTCGAGATGCGGCATGAAACGATATTTCACTATCCCGGATGCATACATTCCGGCGGTTAAAATCGCCGCGGCAACGGCGATGGCGACGGTCAGGTAGCGGTATTTTGTGGCAAGTTTTAAGAGTCTGAGATATGGTCCTTTGATAATTGAATTAATTTTCCCCATGAGCATTAGCCGAAGTCCAGACTTTTCTTTTTCCGTCTTTATTTTCAGGGCGCTCAGATGAGCGGGAAGTATGAAAAAGGCCTCTATGAGTGAAACTGTCAGGATGGAAATTATTACGGCGGGAATCATGTAGACAAACTTTCCCATTGTGCCCTTTACAAATAACAGCGGCATAAATGCCGCGATTGTGGTCAAAATGGAAAAGGTGACCGCCCCTGCTACTTCATGGGCACCATCTATTGCGGCCTGAACAGGTGTCTTACCCATAAGTCTGTGAGTGTAGATACTTTCCCCGATAATGATGGCATCATCCACGACAATTCCTATGGCCATGATAAACGCAAAGAGAGACATCATATTTATAGAGACATCCGTCATGGGGAGGAAACACAATGCACCCAGAAAGGAAATGGGAATGCCCATGGAAACCCAGAATGCCAGGCGAAATTCTAAAAAGAGGGAAAGGATAATCAGTACGAGAACCAACCCCATGTAGGAGTTTTTCATTAACAGATGCAAACGATCTTTAAAAATCTCCGACATGTCGAACCATGTCATTATGTTAACTCCTTTGGGGAGTTGATGCTGTTTTTCAGCTACGTACTGTCTGACTGTTTTTGATATCTCCAGAGGTCCCTGGTCGCCTACGCGGTAAACATTCAATATAACAGCGGGCTTGCCGTCAAAAGTCGCGAATGTGTCCGTTTCTTCAAACCCATCTCTGATTGTGGCAATATCACCAAGGCGAATCGTCGTTCCGTCCGCCCGGGTTAAAACGCTAATGCCGGCATATTCACGACCTGTATATTTTTTTGTCTTTCCACGGAGCAGAATTTCACCGCCCTGTGACTTGATGGTTCCCGCCGGAATATCCTGAGACGCTTTTTGAATCGTGTTCGCGATTTGCTCTAATTTAAGATCATAGCGTGTCAGTGTTTTTTCGCTGATTTCGATGGAAATTTCGTAAGGACGCGCGCCAAAGAGCTCAACCTGTGAAATGTCCGGAAAGGCGAGCAAATCTTCCCTTATCCCTTCAACGATTTCTCTCAGGCTTTTTTCCGGGATGTCGCCGTAAACGGCTACGGAAATGACCTGCATCCGACGGCTGATTTTTGAAATAACAGGTTTTTCAGCATCTTCGGGGAATGTTTCAATACGATCAACTTCGGATTTGATATCCTGGAGTACGGCATCGACATCTTCACCCTCAAGTAATTCAGCAACTACAGTGCCAAAGCCTTCACTGGCCGTTGAGGTAATTTTTTCTATTCCATCTACCGAGCTCAGTTTATCTTCTATCTTAAGGATTATACCCTCTTCAACATCTTCGGGTGTGGAGCCTGGGTATGGAACGCTTACCCGCACCTTATCCAGGGTAATATCAGGAAAGACTTCCCTTTTGATGTTCATTCCGAGAATCAGACCGCCAACGATAAATACAATCATGAGCAGATTGGCAACCACAGGATTTTCAGCCATCCATGCAATGGGTCCTTTATTCATGACTGGTCTCCTGAGATGCTACCTTCTTCTCCTCTAATGTACGCACTTTCATCCCTTCAACCGCCACTGCAAGGGAACTGGTGACTATTTTTTCGCCTCCATGCAGCCCCCTTGTTACCCACACTTCATTATTGTCCGACCATGTCCACTGAACCGGTTGAATATGCAAGCTATTGTCTTCGTTGACAATCCACACGCTGTTATTATCTCTCACGGCCGCAATGGGAATGGGAATTACATCCAGGATTGTCTTGCCTACAAAGGAGACGTCAACAAACATACCGAGCGCCGGATCAGGTCTCTGTTTATTCCTGGTTTTTTTGTATGGATCTTTAATTTCAACGACTACTTTAACCATACGTCCGTCAGGGTTTACTTCTCCGAGGCTGCGATTTACAACACCATCCCATGTGCAGGTATCGGATCCAATTTTCAGACTGATACGGGCCGGTGATCCCTTCCCGGGTTGACCTTTCCGGGGAATGTTAAGCCAGGCCAACCTGGACAGCTCAAGGGGAACCTCAACCTCAAGCACATCTGTTTCAAAAAGGCTGCCCAGGGTTTCACCGGACCTGACATATTGCCCCAGATCCAGGGTTTCCGTTCTGATCATGCAATTAAAGGGGGCTGTTACCCTGGTTCTTTCCAGATTTTTCATTGCCTGCTTCAGGGTTGCTTTTTTTGCCTCAGCGATTGCCTTCGCCCTTTCCAGTTGAGGACCATAGAGGACTAACGGATTTGGAGGTAAAGCGTTACCGTTCCCACGCGCCTGCCATTTATCCCACTGCAGGCGGGCCACGCGGGCATCACTCTCAATTTTTGCCAGTTGGTATTCCGCGTCCTTCAGCTCAGCCTTTACCTGTTTGACGGCTGTTTCATAATCAATTTTTTCGATTCTAAACAGGCAGTCTCTTTTCTCAAATACACCACCTTCGACAAAACGGGGGTTGACCCATACGATTTGACCGCTTACTTGAGGTACGATATTTGCTATTCTCCTGGGAATTATGGTGCCGTGTCCCTTTACGATTACCGTTTTATCCTCTGCTTTGACGCTAATAGTTTCCACGAGGGCCCCGTTGCTCTTGAATTGTGTTTTGGCAGGCGGTTTTCTGTGGGCTATCATTATCCAGACCACAGCGAGACTGACGACTATAATTGATAAAAACAGTCCGATTTGTGTGATTTTTCGTTTCATATTTCGACCTTTTTCCCGTTTTATTCTTTTTCGAGGCGTTCTTTCACCATTTTCTCAGACCATCCGCCGCCAAGCACACGGGCCAGTTCTATGCGGTTGCTGATCAGTTCCCTTCGTGCTGAAACCAGTTCTGTCTGTGAGCGATAATATACCTGCTGTGCCGTTAATAAGGGGAGATAATCAATTATACCCTGGATATATTGTTCGCGTGTGATTTCAAGAAGGTTGGCAGAGGCCATGACTGAATCTTCCTCCAGTTTCAGTCTTGTTCCCGTTTTTTCGTTTTTGACCAGGGCATCTTCAACTTCTCTAAATGCCGTCAAGACATTGCTTTTATATTTGTAGATTAATTCTTCATACTGTGCCCTTTTGCTGCGGATTTCAGCCCTGCGTCGTCCCCCGTCAATCAGGGGTTGAACCAGATCACCAACGAAATTCCATAAAAGATTATCCGGCTTGATAAGTTCGGCAATTCTTGTGGAACCATACCCGATCTTCGCTGAGAGATTAAAAGAGGGAAAACGGTCGGCAACGGCAGCGCCAAGGCGCGCATCGGCTGCTTTCAGCCGTGCCATGGATGCCTGTATGTCCGGACGATTCTTCAAGAGTGTTGACGGCATGCCAACGGGAAGCGGCAATGGCGCTCGTGGCAGAGTATCCTTTTCCCCGCTGATATCAACTTCAGGATACCAGCCAAGGAGCAGTGAAAGGGCATGCTCAGCCAGGATAAGATTTTCCTGCAGTTGCGGCCTCTGTGTAATAATACCGGCCAGGCTCTGCTCGGCCTGATACACATCCCGTACGGAACTCAGTCCCTGCAGATATCTGTTTTTCGTCACATCCAGTGACTGGTGATAACTTTCTATGGTTTGCGAAAGCAGTTTTAATCGATGCTTTATTTCTATTATTTTAAAGTACAGATCGGCAACTTCAGCAGATAAAGAGATATAAAGCGTTCGGATATCGGCTTCAGTAGCCATGAATTCCCAGACCGAGGCCCTTTCTCTCTCTTTTAGTTTTCCCCATAGATCCAGCTCAAAACTTCCCGCGGCGGCGAGCTGGAATTTGTTATCTCTCGCAGGACCTGTAGAACCCTTCATGGTGGGTGTTTGTTCCCTTCCACCGGAAAAATTGAGATTTATTACCGGCTTGCGTGCAGCATCGACGACAATACATTCCGCTTCAAATCTGCGCCAGCGGGCAAATGCCTGCTCTATATCCAGATTACCATGAAACATTTCACCCATCAGATTGTTCAACTGTGGGTCGTTGAAGATTGTCCACCACCTGTCTTCGGGCTGTGGAAAAACCATACCGGTCGGAGCATTTCGATATGCTCCAGGAATCCGGACATCCATGTCGGGTTGCTGAAAATCGGAGCCCATCTTCATGCATCCGGCATTAAACAGAAGAACTGAGAATAAGATGATCAGCCAAAAAGCCTTGCGCTTCACAAAGATTTCTCCTTTTTATCTATGCCCAATCCCGTAAGGGAAAAATCGGCTATATGTTCCACCAGCCGGTCCTTGAAAGCCTGGTCGTACTGGTGCCCGGTGATACGCGTAACCGCCGCCCGGGCGAAGTTAAAGTAAAGTACCATGCCGAAAATACTCAGGATATTAAGCATCAGGCGCTCTTCACTTACATCTCCGGGGATAACCAGACGCAACACGTCGGCCAGCTCCTTGAAAGCCGGCCGCATGACCTCCTCTGCCACGAGTTCAAAAGCATCGGTTGGATGGGCCATTTCTCTCGTTATGAGCTGATAATGCCGTAGTTGTTCATCTTCCGACAGAGACCCCTCTAAAAAAGCCAGGGCAATGGCTTTCACCATTGCGTCGGCAGAGAAATGACTTTGTCCGGTCAGAGATTTTTTGACGTGTTCCTGCAGGCGCCTGGCACGAGGCACCCACCGGGACCGGAACACTTCGAGATAGAGGTTTTCTTTATTGCCGAAGTGGTAATTCACTGCAGCAAGATTGCAGTTAGCTGCTTTGGTAATTTCCCGGACGCTTACGGCATCGTAGCCCTTTTCGGCAAATAGTATTTCAGCCTCTTTCAACAGGCGTTCGCGGGTAGTGGTGAGTTGACCCTTTTGTATCATAGCTAAACCCCTTTCAGGAACAAACGTTTGTATCAAACCATCGTTTGAATGTCAAGGGGCTTCTCTGCCCAGCAGAGAATAAACAAGTTTTAGATTGTGCGGAGCAACTTCGTTGTTTGTATTTTGAGAATTAAAATCTGAGACTGACCTGTCTGCATACGTTTTCACGCACAGGCAGGCGCAGAAATTGGTCAAAAGGGAACGTTATGCAAAGGTTTCGTATCGTCTTTATTGCCAATCCGTTTAGTATTTGTCTTTCCTCTGCCTTCTAATAGTCACCAGCACAACAGTAAGAAATATTCCAAAAGTTATGTAGGGATACTTGATAGAATAAACGACAGGTAACAGGCTTATCCTCGCGGCCGTTCTGAATGCATCGTTTCTTTCAATATAGCGCGCAACTGGCGGTGAATACCTGTAATAACATTTCACAAATTTTCTGCCTGTCGAATTTGTCAGAAGATATCTGTCCCTGAACTCTCTTAATATCATGACTTCATCTGCCATATTGCTGCCGTAAGAAGCCGTCGCTATAAAGCATCCACCACCGCCACCACCACCATCAGGGGGTGAAGGTGCGGGAGTGATGTCCTTCGTACTGCTTTTGGTGATAAAAGCGTCACTGCCGCCTCCGTTAGAATCCTGAAATGGTGGTGTACCTGCCGTCGGGAAGCTGTATGAACCGGATGAAAATGTACTGCCCGTCACATAGGCATTGCCTGATGAATCCACGGCAATCCCCTTACCATAGTCGTTTAAACCACCACCAAGGTAGCTGGAGTAGATAAGAGAGGAACCGGTGGAATCAAACCTGGCAATAAAAGCATCATTCGAACCGCTGTTCGTTGACTGGACAGGATTTTCAGTCGGGAAGTTAGTTGATAAAGTACTGCCGGTAACGTAAACGTTATTATCGCTATCTACAGCAATACCAAGGCCTTCTTCATCGCCGTTGCCACCGAGAAATGTGGAATAGAGAAGCGCTGAACCTCCGGAATTTAACTTGGTCACAAAGGCTTCTTCGCCTACCATACTGTTCTGGATAGGGCTTTCAGTCGGAAAGTCGGGTGAAAATGTGCTGCCCGTCACGCAGGCATTATCGGATGTATCCAGGGCAATACCGAGGCCTTCGTCATTATTGGTGCCACCAAGATACGTGGAATAGAGAAGATCTGAACCCACAGAATTTAACTTGGTTACAAAAGCGTCGCTGCCGCCTTTGTTAAAATCCCGAAATGGTGTATCACCCGGTACCATCGGGAAATCGGATGAAAATGTGCTGCCCGTCACGCAGGCATTATCGGATGAGTCCACGGCAATCCCTTGGCCGTAGTCGTTAAAACTGCCGCCAAGGTAGGTGGAGTAAATAAATGGTGCTGTACCTTCGGAATCTATCTTGGTTACAAAAGCATCCCATCCGCCACCCAGAGAGCCTTGAACGGGTGTGCCCGCAGTCGGGAAGTCGGATGAATTGGTACGCCCCGTCACGTAGGCATTACCGGATGAGTCCACGGCAATCCCCTGACCGTAGTCGTCAGAACTGCCGCCAAGGTAGGTTGAATAAACAAGCGCAGAGCCCGAGGAATTAAGCTTGGCAACGAAGGCATCAGGTGAACCACCATTAGTCAATTGGACAGGACTTTGAATAGGGAAGTCTGTCGATAAGGTATTACCGGTAATATAAATGTTATTATTACTATCTATAGCAATACCGAGACCTTCATCATTGCCGCTGCCACCAAGGTATGTAGAATAAACAAGCGCTGATCCCTCGGCATTCATCTTGGTTACAAAAGCATCCGATCCGCCACTCAGAGTACCTTTAAAGGGTGCGGGTGTACCTGCAGTCGGTGCAGTCGGGAAGTCGGATGAAAATGTACTGCCCGTTACATACGCGTTGCCATCGGCATCCAGAGTGATGCCGTTGCCGCTCTC
>Ga0209121_10001395_pt1 | contig 25320 bp, 22 predicted proteins | sample Cruoilmetagenom3_FD_187292 | JGI IMG/M metagenome (GOLD analysis project Ga0209121, IMG submission 187292) | Oil polluted marine microbial communities from Coal Oil Point, Santa Barbara, California, USA - Sample 3 (SPAdes) (version 2) | ecosystem: Environmental > Aquatic > Marine > Oil seeps ... | reverse complement strand
ACCCCAGCCGCAGCCCAGCTCTCCGAGCCTGAACAGGTCATAAGCTCCACCGCCGAGTCCGGCTTCGAAGCCAACGTCGCGCTTCTCGAAACCATCGTCAGCGTCAATTCCGGCACGCACAATCACGAGGGCGTTCGCGCTGTTGCTGACCTTCTCGCGCCCGAACTCGAAGCACTCGGCTTCACCACAGAATTCATCGACCAGAGCCATGTCGACCGCGCAGGGCATCTTTTCGCATTTCACGAGGGCGATCCCGATGCGACGCGCATCCTGCTGATCGGCCATCTCGATACGGTGTTCGAGCCAAGCTCGCCGTTTCAGGACTTCACCCGCGAAGGCGACCGGGCCATCGGCCCCGGCATTGGCGACAATAAGGGCGGGATCGTGGTGATGCTCTCCGCCCTGCGCGCCATGCAGGCGGCGGGCACTTTGGAGGGTGCAAACATTGTCGTCGCGCTGACCGGCGATGAAGAGGATGCGGGCTTTCCGATTGAGCAATCGCGCAGGCACCTGATCCGCGCGGGCCAATGGGCCGATGTCACCTTGGGCTTTGAAGGGCTGGCGACCTTGGATGGCCGCGACATGGGCGTTGTGGCGCGGCGTTCGTCGAACAGCTGGACGCTCACTACTTCGGGCCGGAGCGGACATTCCTCACGCATTTTCAGCGACACATCAGGCTACGGCGCGATTTATGAGCTGACCCGCATTCTCGATGCCTTCCGCCGCGAATTGCCCGAGGAAAATCTAACCTATAATGTCGGCTTCATGGCGGGCGGCACACCGGCGGAGCTGGGCGAGGACAATCTCTCCGCCAGCACCATTGGCAAAACCAATATCATTCCAGATAGCGCCGTAGCGCGCGGTGATCTGCGCACAATCTCGCAGGAACAGACCGAGCGTGCTGCTGCTGCCATGCAAGCGATTGTAGACGACAATCTGCCCGGCACCGACGCTGAAATCGCCTTCGACTTCCGCTATCCGCCAATGTCTCCCAGCGATGCCAATCGCGCGCTGCTGGCGCGGCTGAACGCGATCAACGCTGATCTGGGGCTGGAGGAAATGGCGGAATTCCCGCCTGCGCGCCGTGGTGCAGCCGATATCAGCTTTGTCGCGCCCTATTCGGACGGCTTGGCGGGGATGGGGGCAAGTGGCTCAGGCGGTCACGCGGCGGGTGAGAGCGTCGACCTCACCAGTTTCACCCGGCAGGCGCAGCGCGCGGCCATTTTGATGAGCCGTTTGTCTGCCGAGGATTATCCGGTTTCGGACGACTGAAAGCGGGCATTCAGCATGGCGCAGGCATGAGGCTCGCCATAACATTATCTGTCCGTTTCAATAAAGCCTGGAAGCCTGGAATGATTCGCGCCCTCTGGTTCCTATGCATCGCTGCAACCGTGTGGTTTGCGCTCATCCCTTCCGCAATGGGCGGAATTGGCGGTGCGGGTTATCACGGGGTCGCCTTCATGGTTCTGGGCCTTCTGACGCCCGCAGCTTTCCCGCGACTCTCACTTTGGCTGATCTGGGCAGCATTGGTCGCTTTCGGCGGGGGCATTGAGCTCGGGCAGGAACTGATGCAATTTAACCGGCATGGCGAGTGGAATGATTTCGCCACGGACGCTGTGGCCGCCACCGTCGGGATTGTCTATTACCGCGTCTGGCTCTACCTGCGCGGTCAAATGGCACGTGAGGGGGACGCTGCCGAGGACGACAGCGATTCGCCTTCCTAGAATCGCAAGTGACGGGAATATCGACACAATAATGGCAAGGTCCAAACGCCAATCTACGTCGCAAAAGGCGCAGGGTACGTCAATTTTTGCATTCGATGACATGAGTAAAGCCTTCTGGGGTTTTGCGGCCTTTGCCCTGTTTGTCGCCTTTCTGGGCGGTGCCTCGCGCTATGATGTCGAGAGCCTGCCGTTCCTGCGCGCCGTCAGCGTGCTGGTGCTGGCATTTGCTGTCTGGAAAATGCCTGCGGAGCGGCTGCGCGCGGTGAAATGGCCGCTGATCTTGCTGGCTGCGCTGGCCATCACCATGCTGCTCCAACTTATCAAGCTACCCCCATCGATCTGGCAGGAATTTGCCGGGCGGAGCATCGTCTACCGTATTGGCGAGGCCGCCGGGATGGACGATGTGTGGCGGCCGATCACCTTTTCCCCTGCGAGCACCTGGAACTCGCTTGCGGCGCTCAGTGTGCCTGCTGCTGCGCTGGTCTTGCTCGCGTGGATGCGCCGTTCGGAGCGGCGCGACGCGCTGTGGGTGTTTATCGGGATCGGCGCTTTGAGCGCGCTGTTCGGCATTATGCAGATCGCCATGCCGGGTTCGACCGGCCTGTATCTGTATGACATCACCAACAATGGTGAGGCGGTGGGCCTGTTTGCCAACCGCAATCACAATGCGATTGTCTGCGGCGTGGCACTGCTCGCTGCGATTGATCGATTGCAGGAAGACTGGTCGCGTTTCGACCTCTCGATGCGGATTGGCGGGGGCGCGATTGCTGCGCTGCTGGTGATTGGCATTCTGGTGAACGCGTCTCGCGCCGGCCTGCTGGTGCTGGTGCTGGTTTTCGTGCTTACATCGATCCGCCAATTGTTCATGCTGTTGAGGGGCGGCGGAAATCGGGCCTATCGGGCGGCACTGGCGGCCTTGCCGATAATCGGTGCCAGTTTGCTGGCTGTTGCACTGTTTGTCCAGGACAGCCTGCCAGCGATCGATCGCTTGCGTGAACAGAACCCTCTGGGCGAAGACCCACTAGGCGAGCAACGCACACAATTGCTGCCCTATTTCTGGGAAATGCTGCGCGATCATATGCCCTGGGGCGCGGGTTTCGGAGCATTTGAGCAAGCCTATCGCACGATCGAACCGGCCGAGATGCTTGGGCCGCGCTATCTCAATCAGGCGCATAATGACTGGATTCAGTTCTTCATCGAAGGTGGTGCAGCGGCGGCGGTGATCTTCGTGCTGTTCGCCGTGCTCTTGGCGCGCGCCGCTTGGCGGGCATTTGGATCAGGCGAACTTAGTGGACAAGCGCGCCGACAGACCCAGCTTGCTCTTCTGCTGTTGGGCCTGTTCTCCGTCGGAAGTCTGGTCGATTATCCGCTGCGCACGCCGTCTGGAATGGTTTTTGCGATCTATTGCCTTGCAATTGCGCTGCGCCCCATTGCGGCGGAGGCGGATTCCTTACAGGTTGCGCATTCGCAGCCAAAGTCATAGGCCGTTTAGGCATCTGCAAAGTCACATTTTTTGCTGAGGGTCACGCATTGCTTAACTTGACGAAATTCGCGGCGGTTCTTGGCCTCCCATTGCTCGCTGCATGTGCCTCCACCGCGCCAGTGGGCGGCGCGCCGGGGGTTTCGGTGGCAGAGATGTCTTCGCTACCGGTGCCCGGTGTCGGGGATTTCATGCCCGATGCGCAGTACAACGTCCTGCGCCCGCTGGACGTGGTGCAGGTCGAAGTGTTCGGCGTTCCCGAATTGACCCGTGATGTGCAGATCGGGGCAACCGGATCAATCGACTTCCCGCTGATCGGCACAGTGCCGGCAATGGGTCGCACGCCGGAAGAGCTTTCGCTGGAAATCGAGAATCGGCTGCGCGGCACTTATGTGCTCGACCCCGATGTCACCACTCGCATTACGGAACGTAGCCAGCAGCTGTTCACTATTGGTGGCGAGATTTCGTCCCCCGGTCGCTATCCCATCGCCACACCCATCTCTTTGATGGAAGCGGTCGCGATTGGCGGCGGAATGGACGATTATGCCAGCCGCGATGAAGTGCTGGTATTCCGCACTGTGGGCGATGAACGCTATATCGGAGTGTACAATATTCAGGGCATTCAGCGCGGCAATTATGCCGATCCCACGATCTATCCCAGCGACATTGTGATCGTTGGCGATTCGCCGGGACGCCGCCGTCTGGACCAGATTCTGGCCATCACTTCCGCGCTCACCACACCGCTGGTGTTGCTTGAGCGGGTGGCAAGGTAACGCATCATGGAAAATTCACGCAATCAGCCCGTGGCGGCTCATACACCCGAAATGCGCGATGGATTTGGGGGAGGGATGCAGAGCCTTTCCATGGGTCCGCTGATCGAACAAATCGTGCAGGCGATCCGCAACAACCGCTGGCTGATTCTAGCGATTGTCGCTGCGAGCTTGCTGATCGGCATCGTCGCGACGCTGCTCGAAACCAAGGTCTATCGTTCAACTGCGCGCATTGAAATCAGCCGCGTCGACAATTCGGTTGTCGATGTGGAAGGCGTGACCGTTGATGAACGGATGCGCGACCAGCAATATTACCAGACGCAATATCAGGTGCTGCGCGCTCGCTCGCTGGCGGAGCGCGTGGTCCGTGACATGAATTTGACGCAGGACGAACGTTTTCTGGAGACTTTCGGGCTGACCAGCCTGCCGGAAAACAATCCAGAAGGGCGCGTTGCCTCGGTCCTGCTGTCGAACATTGAGATCACACCGGTCGAACGCTCCTCGCTCGTCGATATCAGCTTCATCAGCCCCGATCCGCTGGTCTCCATGCAGGTGTCCAATGCCTGGGCGGAGCAATATATCGACGCCAATCTGGATCGCCGTTTCGCTTCCACCGTAGAGGCGCGGCAGTTCCTTGAAGAGCGGCTCACTGAATTGCGCGCGCGGCTTGAGCAGGCAGAGCGCGAGCTGATTGAATATGGCGCGAATAACAATCTGTTCACTATCGAATCGCCCACTCAGGGTGGCAGCGGTGAAACTGCAGCGCAGACGCTGGTGGCGTCCGATTTGCAGGCGCTCAACGCTGCGCTGACGCAGGCGACAGCAGACCGTATTGCTGCACAAAGTGCGCTGACCGCTCCGGGCGGATCGCTCGACCAGCAGGACCTCGGCGTTCTGGCGCAATTGCGCGGACAACGGGCCGAACTGGTGACCCAGCGCGCCGAATTGCGCACGCGTTTTGCCGATGAGTATCCGCCTATCGAGGCGCTCAGTGCGCAGATCTCCCAGCTCGACAGTGAGATATCCAATGAACGCAACCGCGCTGAAAGCAGCGTGGGCGATCGTTATCAGCAGGCCTTGTCGCGAGAGCAGCAATTGCAGGCGCGGGTGAACGAATTGCGCAGCGAATTTCAGGATCAGCGCGGCCGCAGCGTGCAATACAACATCCTCCAGCGCGAGGTGGACACCAATCGCGAGCTGTATAACGGGTTGTTGCAGCGTTACCGCGAAATTGGCGTTGCTGATGTGGGCGAGAACAATGTCAGCATCGTCGACATGGCGCGCATTCCGGGCGGGCCCTGGTCGCCCAGCATGACGCAGAACCTGCTGCTATCGCTGTTTATCGGCCTGCTCGCGGCATCGGGCGTGGTGTTCCTGCGTGAGCAGTTGAACCAGAGCCTGCGCGATCCGCGCGAGGTTTCCGATCGTCTTGGTCTGCCTGTCATCGCCAGCATCCCGATGAGCGAGGAAGAGGATCTGGTCGAGCAAATCAATACGCCATACACGGGTGTGTACGAAGCCTATTTCAGTGCGCTTGGTTCTGTCTCGGCGCTCAATCGTGGCACTTTGCCGAAATCGGTCATGCTGACCAGCTCACGTCCGGGTGAGGGCAAGAGCTCCAGCGCAATCGCTCTCGCCTCAATTGCCGCGCGGCAGGAGAAGAAGGTCCTGCTGGTGGATGCCGATATCCGCAATTCAGTCCTGCGAACCTATCTCTCGCTCGATTCGAGCATGGGCCTGTCGCAAGTGCTGCGCGGTGAGGCCGCGTGGCGCGATGTATTGTTGAAAGCGCCCGAAATGGACAATTTTGATATCATCGCTGCGGGCCGGAACAGCCAGTCGGCGGCCGAGCTGTTGGCTGGATCGCGCTTCTCGACTCTGCTCGATGAAGTCGAGAAGGAATATGATCTTGTCGTAATCGATGGCCCGCCAGTGCTTGGTCTGGCTGACGCACCGTTGATCGCCGGACTGGTCGATGCCGTGCTGCTGGCCATTGAGGCCAATTCCGGTAAGTGGCGCTTCGTCGAAAACGCGCTTGAGCGGCTTGAGCAAAGCCATGCCAACGTGCTCGGCGTCCTGGTGACCAAGCTGGACGAACGCAATTCCTCCTACGGTTATGGCTATGGCTACGGTTATGGCTACGGCTATGGCCGCAAGGATGGCGAAGAAGAGGGCGAAGTGCCCGCAGTTGCTCGCCCGGCAGAGGCATAGCCCGTGCACATAACGCGCCTTGTTCTGGCGATTGGCATCGCGGCTCTGGCTCCGGTGGTGGCCTTGCAATCGCTTGCCAATGCCAAGCTGCCGCTGCCGCCTGCCGAACATTGGAACGGTTACCGCACGGCGACCTCCGCGTTTGCGCGGCTCGAAGCGAGCGAGCAGATCGAAGGCGGAATGCCGCAATTCGCCGTTCGCGAACCGGGGCCTGCGCTGGCCCGCCGCGCTTTTGCAGCCGAGCCATTGGCGACCGATGCGCTGTTTGTTTTGGCCGTCGATGCGCGGCAAACGCGCGGCGAAGAAGCTGCACGCGAGATTGTGCGGCTTGCCGGAGAGTTGGAGCTGCGTAACCGCTATCTCGGCGTCTTGCGGATGCAGGATGCGCTTGCCGATCAGGACATCGACGCAGCTTTCGCAGTTCTCGATCAGATTACCCTCGTCAATCCCGACATGGCCGGCCCTTTGGTCACAGCGATGACCCCGCTTCTGTCGGAACCGGCATCGCGCGCCAGCATGGCTGAGGCACTCGCACGTGAACCCGCCTGGGCCGAGGATTTCTGGACCTTCGCACCGCGCAATCCCGATGCCGTGGTGGGACTGCTGGATTTGCGCTCTCGCGTCGACATGGGGACCAATGCTGAAAGTGATACGCTGCTGTTGACCGCTGCTGTCAGGCAGGAACGCTATGATGAGGCGCTGGCGATGTGGGAAAGGCTCGAAGGCAGTGCCACCGACACACTCGCCTATAGCTCCGATGAGGATTATGCCCCGATTGGTTGGGCGTTCGAGCAGGATGCGCGCAAATCGGTCAATCTCACGCAGAATGGCGGTTATCGTATCTTCGTTGCGGGCAACAGTAGCGGCGCGATTGCGCAGCAATTGGTACGCCTGACGCCCGGTGAATATGTGCTTGAAATGGATGGCCAAGCAGATGTGCTGACGCGGCTGCAAAGCGCGTTGCAATGCGCCGACAGTGACGCCAACCCGCAATGGCGGACAGGCGCAGAGGAAACGCGCTTCACCGTGTCGGGTGAATGCTCAATCCACTGGCTAATGCTGGGTGCTGATACGTTTGAGCAGAGCAATACAATCGAGGGCGTCTTGACCCGGATCGACTTTCGCCGCGCCAGCTAGAGCGCGATCAGCGACCTTTCATCTGCGCTGATATTCCTCGGGATCGTAACCCAGACGTTCCATTACTGCTCCGGCGATTTCGCGCATGTAACGCGCATCGTCCGGCGTGCTTGCGGTATTCCAGTCCTGCGCAGGGAAGCGTTTACTATCGGCGATAATCGCGGTCGAAGCCGGTGTGCGCGACAGTAGGCGACCAAGGCGCGACTGGTTGATGGAGCTGACTTTCTTCGGGAGAAATGGCTCGCGCATGTCCGGCTCACGGCCAATATGCGCGCCTATCGCTCTAAGCGTAGTGCGCGGATCGCTGATTAACTCACGATAGCCAATGCTCATGATCGCGGGCAGCGCCAACCAGCCCTCGACATGGCGGACCCACCATTCCAGCATTGTGTCCCTGCCGTTCCAATGTGCGTGCTGGACAAACTGACCCAGCGTCATCTCGGCCACGCCGGGATGGTGGGTCGAGAGAAATTGCTTGTATGACACCATGACGTCACGCGGATCGCGATGGACATATAGCATATGCGCATTCGCCACCGTCTTGCGCCATTTGTCCGCCAGTTCGCGCGTCTCCTCTGCCACCCAGGTTTCCGAAAAATCGGCAAGATAATGCGTTTTGATCAGCGGGTTGGGGACTGCGGAAAGGATCTTGACCGCCAAATCGTCCGAGAACGGCCGGACGTCCGAAGTCAGCCGCTCGATATTGAGATAGAGATGGTCCAGCGGCTTGCCGAACATGCGGCTGGAGCGTGCCGTGGGAAACTGGCGGCGCAAGACGTCCAGCACGAGGTGCGTGCCTGAGCGTGGGTGCGATGCGACCATGATCGGCTTGGTATTCATGGGAGAAGCCTCAACTCGCGCACCTAGGCGACATCCATAATGATCTTGCGCGACAGATAGCTGATGAGCAGCTTGTCGGGCAACGAAATGCCAGTGCGCCGTGCGGAGGTGGCGGCGTGATCGCGCGCCATGGCCGCAGCTTCTGTCAGACCGCTGACATAACGCGCCGGACCCCAGTTCGAGAGAATTTTAGCGCTGTGTTTGCCCCACTTCGCGCGCTGCTCGGGCGACAGTTGGACGAGGGTGGAGATGGCGCTTTCCAGCTCTTCCGGGTCCGCAGGATCGAACAGTACGCCATTTGCGCCGTCCTCTACCAGCTGAGCCGCACCAGCACTGCGCGATATTGCGAGCGGCAATCCACTCGCTCCAGCTTCGGAAATGACGAGGCCCCATTGCTCATACAGTGCCGGATGGATGAACGCCTCGGCGAGCCCGTAGATCGCTGGAAGGTCATCATAGGCACGAAAGCCGAGCAGGTGAACGCGGTCAGCCATGCCCAGCCTGGAGATCAGGTCGTGAAGCATCACGCGATCTCCGCCATCGCCCAGCAGGCAAAGGTCCGGGCAGGTGTCATGCGAGCCAGCTACCTTGGCAAATGCCGAAATGAGTGCAGGCAGGTTCTTCTTGGCGATGAAGCGGCTGCTGGCGAGGAAATAGGGGCGAGCGGGCAAATTGTGCTGATCGCGCATTGCGGTGGCATTTTCGCGGGCAATCTGCGCTCCAGCGGCAAAGTGAGCGTTGTCGACCACATCATAGCCGCGCGTAATGCGCTCCTGTGCGATACCCAAGGATGCGAGATAGGCGCGGTGTGGATCGCCCGCCACAAAGCCAGCATCGCAATAGGAGATGATGCGGCGCTTGATCGCCTCGCGCCAGCCGCTGCGTGCTGCATCGGCGGCCTGACTGTCCGACATCATCACCACTCCTGCGCCATTGTTATAAGCCCAGACAAGCCCGGCAAAACTCTCTGCACAGGCCCAGCCCGGCAGGGCGACAATTTCGGGTTTGATCGTGTCGAGCGCATTGGCGACATCGGCCTTCGCGCGCCCCTCGTGGACGGCCGTAGCGTAGGCGGCTTTGCCATCATAGAGGCGATACGCCTCGTATTCGGTGCTGGCAGTCGTCACGAAGCCTTCGAAATTGCCTTCATTAGCAAGCGAGATCACCGCGAAATCGGCACCCGATGCCGCGAGCGCGGCGAAGCGCGCGTGGTGATAATTGCCGATTTGCCGGGTGAGGACCGCGATGCGCATGTCAGCTTTCGGGCGGAGGCGAAGGCAGTGGAGCGGCTTCGGTCGCGCTCTTTTCCTGGCTCAGGTGACGTTTGATCTTGGCAGGCGCGCCAGCGATCAGGACACCGTCGGGAAATTCACCGCGCACGACGCTGTTTGCGCCAACGATGCAACTGCGACCGATTTTCGTGCCAGGGCCAAGATAGGAATTGCGTCCGATCCAGCTGAAGTCGCCAATCTCTACCGGAGCGACAGTGAAGCCTTGCTCGCGCACGCCTTTGCCGGGAATATGCACATGTTCCTGATCTCGGATCGAGACATATTCGGCGATCGCGACACGCTTGCCGATGGTGATGCGCTCTGACGCAACCAGCACGCTGCCTCGGTTGATCGTGGATTCGTCGCCTAGCGCGATGATGCCATCGCGGCCCGGAGCGAGCAGCAGGTTCTCTCCCAGAACACAGCCACGGCCCAGTTCGATGCGGCATGGTAAGTGGCTAAACTGGATCGGGCCATAGAACCGTGTGCCGCGCGGGGCGGGGCGGTGCCAGATGAAGACGCGAAGATTGTACCACGCCCAGCGCAGCGCCATAATCAGCCGCTGAAACATCACAGACATTCCTCTGAGAAGTGTAGCCAAGCCGTGTTCTCCCTAACGCCCGCTCTCAGGTGGGACCAGCTGCCTGCCGCGCGCCCGCCGGTTGGCTGCTGCGCGCGCTGCCTGTGGTTGGCGGATCATGCGGCCACGGCTGAATTTCGCCAGCAAATAGGCGCCCCAGATCGCCAAGCCATAGATTGGCATGCTCACAAACAGCCGTTCATGCCCGTGGGTGATGGCGGTAAGTGAGAATGGCAACAGGCTGACATAGGCGACTTGCCAGAAGAACCCGGTCTCCATTGCCCGGCGATACAGGTTCCCGAGAATATAGGCGATCAGGAAGAAATAGAGCGCGCCGAAAAACCAGAAATCGCGAAAGGCCGCGCCCGGACCCGTTGGCGTGGTGCCCGTCTGAAAGAAGAAATTGTATTCATTGGCGAGATATTCGGCATTGATCCGCCCGGTCCCGGACATCAGATCGCCTTTCAACTCCCGGCCAACCAATTGTCCGGGGACATATTGGTTGACCAGCCGGTTCCACAGACCGCCGCCGTAGCTATAGTCACCGGTATCGTTGACATATTGCACCATGTAGGCGGCGTTGCGCACATCATACGCCAGCTCCGCATTTTGCCGCAATGTGTCGGAAATACTCACCCTCTGCCAGAGTTGTGGGTTGATGATCGAGACGGTTTGCCCGGTCTCATACTCGATCTTATTCTGTGCCTGACGCAGCGGCGCGATCGAGAATACGACGACCCCAAACAGAACAATGCCGGAAAGCACGGCTGGCAATGGCACACGGATGCGCCTGGCAAACCAGAGCACAGCTGCGAAGGCCACCATCACATCGATCATCTCCGAACGCCGCAAGAGCACGAAAGCAACCGGCACGCAGATGATGATATTGATCGCAGCAAGCGTCATGGTGATGGCATTGCGATCTCGCAGGACAAGCAGCAGTGAAGCAACCATCGCCGGAATACGCAATTGAGCAAAGAAAGAGACGATCACAATCGGACCGCTCCACTGCGAAACGCCCGCATATTGCGGACGCATTTGCTCCAGCAGCACGTTCGCACCAAGCGAAAGCGCCGTCAGCGCGATGACCGCAATCAGCAGGCTGGCCACAGGATATCTTGGCGGAGGAGGAGCAAGCATCGCCGGACCAGCCAGCCTGCGCCTGAGGGCAAGGTGCCACCCTGCGGCTGCCAGCAGCACGCACAGGGTTGCCATGAACGCAAGGTCGAAGATTGCATCGCGCGGGACCAGCGGATCACCTGCAACCAGGATGAGCTGCGGCGCATACCAAAAGCCGAAGACCAGAGCCATCAGGGTGGGCGCGTGCAGATAGCCGGCTGGTTCCAGCAGGCCGCGAACTCCGATCACCAGAGCGACAAGGAGCAGGATATAGGTCATTCTTCGGCGATGCTCCTTGCGGCGCCAAAGGACATAATCGCTTCTGGCAGGCGAGTGGAGAAAGTATCCCACGAATACTCGCGCGCCTTCTCGCGGGCAGACGCGGCCAGGGTCTCGCGCAGGTCGCGATTTTCCACGATCCGCTCGATGGCATCGGCGAGCGCTTCGGGATTGCCGCGCGGCACGATCAGGCCATCCACGCCGTGACGCGCGACGCTGCCAGCCTCAGGTGTGGTGACAATCGGCACGCGCGCGCCCATCGCTTCATAAGTCACTCCGGCGCTGCCTTCGGCGATACTGGGGAAGGCGAAGACATCCGCAGCAGCCAGTTCCCCGCGCATCTGATCATGCGGGATGCGGCCGAGAAAATTCAACTCGCTGGTCTCGGGGCGATTGCGCACGGTGTCGGTAACGTGCCCGGCAATGCGGAATTCATAATCATGGCCACGCTCGCGCAGATTACGCGCCGCCTCAGCCAAGGTGTGAATGCCCTTGCGAAGACCCGGTTCCCCCGCGAAGAAGATGCGCCCTTTCTCCGTTTTCGGCTCGATCTCGAGAAACATCGGGTTGGTGGTGTAGGGCACGAGCAGTGTCTTCTCGCGCGGCACGCCGAAATTTTCGACCAGATCGTCTTGAACGAAGGTGGACGGGCACAGGAAGATATCCGTCATCGCCAACGTTTCTGCGCTGGGACGAAAGGCCGGAACATCCTTTGTCAGCGTTTCACCCCAGAAATAGCCGTCCGGCTCCCAGCCCGGATGTCGCCGCCGTTCCTCGCGCACGATCCGCTCGGCCGACAGGGCGATGACCATATCCGAAATGGTGGTGAGACCGGCCTGCTTGGCGGCGGTCAGCATCCCCTGTGCTTCCATGAAGATCACCAAGAGGTGCGAGGCGTCGCCAAAACCTTTGCGCACCATTTTCGCGCCGACATTTTCATGCGCATCGATATAGGCGCGTGCGCGCTCGGCTGAGCTGCCTTGCCGGGCTGCCTGTTCCATTTCCAGAGTCCATGAGGGGAAACTGGTGGTCTTGGCGGCGACTTCGGGCGGGATTTGTCGCTTGGCCAGCTTGCGAAAGCGGCCGCCGAGCTTGTCGGCCAGCGGGGCGACCAGTTTGCCGATGCCTGCCGACCCCGTCAAATCGGTGTAAAGCGCTTCAAGCATGCCCGCACGATCAAGCGCGATCGGCATGTCATATTGCCGCCGCGATCCAAATTGTACGACAAGGATATTGGGTTTGTCGGCCTGGCTCATCAATCCGGTCTCATCAGTTTGGTTGGCCTAGGCGAGTGCAGTTGCGAAGTGAAGGATGGTTTCGATTCCACTGGCGCTTATTTGAGGTTCCAAATCGACCGCTCACGCCCAAGCCGATCAAGCAGCCTGCCGCAATCTTCTCCCACAAGATCGAGAAAGGCGCTCCGGGTTTCGTCGCTGACCGCAATTTCCCGTGTGTCGCGTTTGAGAATCATGCGGGCGAATTTGCGCAGCCGTTCCGGGGCGATCTTGCGCAAAGGTTCATCCAATCCGAGCGAACGGATTATTTCAAGCGCGGGCCTGTCGCTGCGCTGGGCAACCGATTTGTTGGCGTGGATCGCTTCATCGGGAACGAATGCTGAGATTTCCAGAAAATCACAGATCGTTTGGTAGAATGATGTGGGATCTGCCACGAAATCCTCGAACAGGACAACGCGCACATTGTCTTCGCCCAAGGCATCCTCGAAGCGGCGAATTTGCGTGTCGTAGCGGCTCGAATCGACGATGATATTGGCTTGTCGCAGGGCCTTGTTGGGATCGGCAGGAAGTCGCTGGTTTCCGGCATCGCGCATCTCGCGCCACATGGATATTGCGCGAGGAAAGGGATCGCGCACGACATAGAGCGCTTTGAATGCACCGCAATCGTTCACCATTCGGGGCAAGGCCTCGGGGTGCGTGCCGACACAGGAATAGCGCCAGCTCTTTTCGCCAATCGCCGGTTCTCCGGCAAAATGGCTGTAACGGCTGCGATAGAAATCGAGGCCCTTTGCATAGCTGGCATCGAAGGCGAAAAAATTCGGCTCATGCACCCTGCAGAAACACACTTCCGGATGCTGTTCGAAAAACTGCGCCAGGCTGGTCGTCGCACATTTCGCGGTGCCGACAACGAAGAAATTGGGCAGGGGGGCGAGAGATGTATTCAAGACTGGAGTGTTCTTTCAATTCGGCTGCGTGCGATAGAATTACGGCGTATCGGTTGATGCATCGGCATCTGCAGGCACTCTTATGCGGCGTACCTGCCATACGACAAGTGCGGCCAGAGTAATGAAATAGGCCGCGCCCCCCATTCCGCCCGCGGGCAGGCCGATTTGCGTTAATCCGCCGAATGACGCGCCAAGGAATGCCACGAAAGCGATACATGAGAATTTCAGAATGCGGCCCGCACCGATGGTGTTTTCGATCAGCGGAAGGGCCGCGAACAGGCAGGCATTGGTCAGTGTTCCGGCCATCAGCCACAGCAAATTGGGATAGGCTGCGCCGAATTCTTCGCCGAACACCAGCTCCAGAACCATGCGACCAAAGGGGATTGTAATAAGGAAAATGACCAGCGCCACGCCCGCGACAGGCAGGCTGGCACGCAAGACAGTGCGCTTGGCTTCGCCGATCTCACGATTGGCTACTAGTTTTGCGATAACCGGATAGACCGAGATTTTCCCGGCCTCGGCAAATCGAGCGAGAAAATAGGCGCCCCGGAAGGCTACGCCAAACAGCCCCGCCGCAGCCGGGCCGAGCAGCAGCGAGATGATCAGCACCTCTCCGCGCCGCAGCATAATGCCGATTGTACCGGTGGCCGAGACAGCGAGCGCGAAGCCCATGAATTCGCGGCGGCCAAAGTCGCTGTTGTTGCGCACGCCTTCGTGCTTTTCCAGCCGACTCACCATGATGAAACCGCTCAGCGAGACGCCAATTGCGGTTACCACATGGATGAGCGCGATGGAGTAGACGTAATATTCAAGCGGCGCGGCGATCCACCACAGCACGGCGGCGTTGACTACAAGCGCGGCTGCCTCGGCAACGTTGAACATGATGGGAATGCCGAACCGCTCGGTCAGGCGAAAAATCCCCACGCTGGCGCTGCGGATCTGAAAGCCTGCGCTGATTGCATAGACGACACCGAGCCATTTCAACTCGCTATCCAGCCCGAAAGCCTCAATGAAGAACAGGAATACGACGATCGCGGTCAGCGAGGCTGCAAGAGCGGCGACGAAATCCAGCCCGAGCGCGAAGAGATAGCGTCGGCGCAGCCGTGAATAATTGCCTTCGGCCAGATCGCCCGCGCCAAAACGGTTGAGCGATTGCCAGGTCTTGAAGCTGAAAATGCCGCTGAACAGTTCGGTGACCGACTGGATGACAATCAACTGGCCGAACAGCAGCACGCCCAGCGCATTGGTGTTGATCCCCAGCGCTACAAAATTGAGCGCTGACACGCTCGATGTCCCCATTACGACCTTCGCGAAGTTTCGCCGAAGATTTTGGAGCGGGGTCAATGTCGGGTCTCTGCCTGCGGGCCGGGCGCGTTAGATGCTGTAGCCGAGCGCTTCTATATCAGCGCGATAATCTGCCAAGCCTTCGCGGATCGCATCGGCCTGTTCGGCGGTGATGCGTGAAGTCTGCCGTTCGTTGAGGTTTTGAAGAGCCATCGGCTCGTAATCCTTGACTGTCACCTTGGCGTCTGCGCGCAGATCGGTAAGGATCGGGAGCAGCTCCTGCAGCGCATCGACGAACTTCTGCGGATTCTCGGTCAATTCCTCATATGACATGGTGAGCGCGGCGATTTCGCGCGCCTTCACCAGATAGCCAGCGCGAACGCCGTAGATCTTGCCGAGAAGGCGCAAATGGTCGGCCTCGGTCTGAATCGTTCCGCGATATTCCGGACACCAGCTGCGGATCACCGCGGCGAGGGCATAGCGGCGGAACCAGCTGGCGCAGGTCGCCAGCGGATCGCGGGTGAGGCAGATGATCTTGCGATCCATCGGCGCCAGCGCATCGGCGATCTTGCCAATGCGGCATAGATTGGGCGGAGATTTCTCAAAGATGACACTGGGTGAAGGGTGCGCCGGAACGCGCGAGAGCCACACGCGGCGCAGTTGGCCTTCGTTGAAAGGTGCTTCCGGGTCCCAGCGTGTACCAGGCGTCGAGATCGCCGGGACAAGCCATTGGCCTTCACCGCTCTTGGTCAGTTCCACAACATGTTGCGAATGGTTCAGCAGCTTGGCGATGGCAGTCGAGCCGCTGTTGGGCATCGTTGCCATCAAAAGCCATGACACATCATCACGCTGTTCCCACCGCGAATTGACCGCCGCACCCGCGCGGGCGAGCATGCCATAGGCATTGAGCGCGCTCGACTGGGCGAACCAGCGCAAATGGTGCTTCAGGTCGGACTTGTCGGATTGCGCCTGATCGGCAACGGCCATGGGCTGGTACTCTTGGTTGTGCGGTCGAGAATGACGCGGGCGGTAGCGAGTCGCCTTTCGCGCCACAACTGCTTTGTAGGCCGTGCGCCTATTCCGTCTCAACCCGCCGCGCTTCGACGATGACAACCGGGTCGGCCAGCATCTGTCCTTGCATCCAGCCTTCACCAAGCTCCGGATCGACCGGTGCGGCGTGGATTGCCTCGACCACATCCATCCCCTCGGTCACATATCCGAACACCGCATAGCCATGCCGCCAGACGGGATTTTCAGCATCGGGATCGGCATCCAGCCCCGTCTGGTCGCCCACCATGATGGAGAAATCGCCATTCGCCGTGCCCGGCTCTCCCATCGCCATGCTGATCGCGCCGCGCGTGTGAGAAAGGCCGGTCAGGGTGGTTGGCTCATGCTCGATTTGCGGCAGCACGCGGTCAGGGTCCCACTGCGCGCCGCCTTGGATCAGGCCATTAGGTTGCTCACCCCAGTCCATCTGCATCGCCCGGTAGAACACGATGCCATTGAAGCGGTCTTCATCGATATAGCGCAGAAAATTGGCAGCAGTGATCGGCGCGCGCTCTGATTCAAGCGCGATCACGATGTCGCCCATCGTCGTTTCCAGCACCACATCTGTGGTTTGATAGATGGGCGCAGGTTCGCTCACAGGTTCTGGCACGTCCTGCGCATGAAGGGGGGCGGCGATCAGCAGCGCGGCAAAAGCGAGTCGTTTGAACATGCCTGCGATTGTGGCGGGCTTTGCGCTCAGGTCAAATGCTGTCGCGACCCATTCACAGCAAATTCAGTTCACCGCTCACAATGCACGGTTCATCGTATCAATGAGGAGAGAACGCGATGTCCCGAGAACGAAGCCCCGGCGCGAAATTGCTGATGGCCGGATTGGTGGCTGCGGTGCTGATTGTGCCGCTGATGATGGTCTATGCGCTGGTCTATGATCGCGAAAGCCAGTCGAACAGCGCGCAAGCGCAGATCACGGCAGGGTGGGGCGGCACGCAGATGGTGACTGGGCCGATGCTGGTGATCCCGTTTCAGGATGAGGTGGTCGAAACCGAGACAGTTGACGGTGTTTCGCAAGAACGCCGCCGCACAGTGCGCCGCGAATTGTTCGTTTCTCCGCTCCGCCAGAGCATTGAAACCGCGATCGACCCGGATCGCCGCGGTTATGCGATTTATGAAAGCGTGGTCTACCAAAGCAGCATGAGCGGGGAGGCGCGCTTCGTCCTCGATGATGATCTCGAACGGCTCGACATTGCGCGTGCTGACCTTCTGCTCGATGCCGCTGAACTGCGCTTCGGCATTTCCGATCCGCGCGGACTGACCGATGGCGCGCGCGTAATCGCTGATGGCGAACCGGCGCAGCTTAGCCCTGGCAATGGCCCGGCGACGACGGGCGGTTCGGGCTTTTCCGCGACAGTCGAATGGTCGGCAGAGGCACCTCTCGACGTGACATGGGAATACGGCCTGCGTGGTTCGCGTTCGCTGTCACTCATCCCGCGTGGTGGGGAGACCGAATGGCTGGTGACATCGCCCTGGCCGCACCCCAGCTTTACCGGCGGCTTCTTCCCCGATGAGCGTGAAGTGACCGCTGATGGCTTTACCGCTACCTATGCCGGGATCACCAATCTCGCACTTGGCCAGCGATTGCTTGCCACCAGCGATGTCGGGGCGCCGATGAATGCGCCGCCCGGCGATAATGCCTATGAGGAACGGATTGTGCGCGATGCCAGTGGCGGCACACAGGCCGTAAATATCGGCCTTGTCGATCCGGTCGATCTCTACAGTCAGGTAGACCGCGCGGTGAAATACGGTTTCCTGTTTATCGGCTTCACGTTCGCCGTCTTCCTGATGTTCGACGTGGTTGGCGGCGCGCGTGTGTCCTCTGCCGAATATCTGCTGACCGGGGCGGGGCTCGTGCTCTTCTTCGTGCTGCTGCTGGCCTTTGCCGAGGTCGTCGGCTTTGCGCTCGCCTATATCATCGCGGCAGCGGCAACGATTGGCTTGCTGACGGCCTACAGTGCGGCAGTCCTTGGCACGTGGAAGCGCGCAGGCTTTGTCGGAGCGATGCTGGCGGGATTGTACGCCTTGCTGTTCGTTCTGCTCAGCCTAGAAACCTTCGCGCTGGTAATCGGTGCGCTGCTTCTGTTCGTGGCGCTTGCGGGCATCATGTACGGCACACGCAATGTCGACTGGTCGGCTGTACGCGGGTCAGAAGAGAGCGGGGCAATCGCCTAGCGCCGCCTGATGCGGTCGGGGGTGAGCTGGTCAACCCGGTTCACCCCCATCAGCTGCATATCGCGGCGAATCTCATCGCGCATGATCGTCATAGCCCGCTCCACGCCTGCCTCGCCCGCAGCGGCAAGAGCATAGAGATACATGCGTCCGCCGCTCGCTGCCTTTGCGCCTGTGGCCAGTGCCTTGAGCACATGCGTGCCGCGCCGGATGCCGCCATCGCAAATCACCTCCACCCGGTCACCCACGGCCTGCACGATTTCGCCCAGTTGATCGAAAGGCGCGCGGCTGCCGTCGAGCTGGCGACCACCGTGGTTTGATACCATGATCGCATCCGCGCCCAGCTCTGCCGCGCGCCTTGCGTCGCCTACGGACATAATGCCCTTGAGGCAGAATTTGCCGCCCCAATCATCGCGCAATTTCTCTGCCGCGTCCCAATTGAGCGCGGGGTCGAGCATGGAATTGAAGTAGTCCTGTATCGAAACCGCTTTTCCGCTGCCCGCTGCAACATGGGTGGAGAGGTTGGGAAGGTCGAATTTCTCACGGAAAAGGAAGTTGAGCGCCCATGCCGGGTGGGCGGCATAGGAAATCATATTGCGAGGAGAAAGCCGGGGAGGCGTGGTGAAGCCGCTGCGCTTGCATCGCTCCCGATTGCCGGAGACCACTGTATCGACTGTCAGCGCAATCGCGTCGAACTTCGCCGCCTTTGCGCGTTCGACAAGTGCGGCATTCAATGCTTTGTCCCGGTGATAATAGAATTGCAGCATTTTCGGGCCGGACCAGCGTTCACCGACCTCCTCGATGCTGACGGTCGAAAGGCTCGAAATGCCGAACCAGACGCCGAATTTCTCCGCCACAGCGGCCGTCGCGCGTTCTCCCTGCCAGTGGAAGATGCGCTGTAGGGCTGTCGGGCTCATCATCAGGGGCAGGGCGCTCTTCCGGCCCATAATGGTGGTAGAAGTGTCCACATCCTGCGCGCCTGCCAGCACATCGGGTACCAGATCCACCTCATCAAAAGCGGCGGTGTTGCGCGCCAGCGTCACTTCGTCGTCCGCCGCGCCATCAATGTAATGAAACACGGGGTAAGGCAGACGCCGCTTCGCCAGCGCGCGGAAATCGGCGATATTGTGACAGTCCGACAGGCGGCGGATTTTTCCGATGGAGCGTGGATCAGCGGGCATCGGTGCGGTTTAGACTGCCTCCACCAAATCCTCCAGAGCGATTACCAGCGCAGCAATTTGGGACCCAAGGCCCAGCCAAGCAAAGCCATGGTCAGGATCGGCAGCAGATAGAACACCGCCATATAGGCCATGCCGAGTTCGGGACAGAAAGGCGCATAGGCTGTCATTGCCACTGCCCCGCCGAACAGTCCGGCCACAAGGCCAGCGCGGCGCGTATTGGTAGGGGCGAGCGAGCGCGCGCCAGAGATAGCACCAGCAAATGCAATCGGGCTCATCACCAGCATTGCAGCGAGGCATTCACGCCAAGTCTCGCCGTAGACAAGCGGACCAGCAATCGCGAGCTCGAAGCCGAGCAACGCCAAGACAGGCACAAAGGGAATCGCCACGGCGAACATCGCTGCATTTGAAGGGCGGCCAGGCTTGCCAAGTATGAGGAGCGCAAGGCCGCATAGCGCCAGCAGTGCGATAGAAAAGCCCCACTTCACCGCAATCGGCCCCATGCCATGACGCGCCATGCTGGCAAACGCGCCGTCGAATACCACCGTCACACCCATGGCGCACAGCACCAGCACAGCCAGCAACGGTCCGGCAAAGCGCAGCCCTTGGCCCGGCGGAGGAGCCGCACCTTCGCTGGCAAGCTGGTCAAGAACGGAATTGATATTGTTCATGTTTTCGGTTGGTCCACAATTTCCTTGAGGCGAAGCATTCCGCGATGCACGCGCAGCTTCATGGCAGACGTGCCGATGCCAAGACGTTCGGCAGCTTCGCGATTGGTCATGCCTTCGATATGCGTCATGCGGATCGCCTCGGCCTGCGCTTCGGGCAATTCTCCCAGCAGCGCGGCGATATCCATGCCGGCGAATGTGTCCGCCGCAACATCCATGTCCGCCTCATCATCCAGCACCAGCCTGCTGCGGCCACGTTTGCGCCAATGGTCGATCAACTTGTAATTGGCTATCGCATACATCCACGGCCCCACCGGACGCCCGGGATCGAGCGTGTGGCGCTTTTCATGCAAGGCGATCAGGCTTTCCTGCAACACGTCCTCCAGTTCACTATCGGCCCCGACCTTGCGCGACAGCATCGCGCGGATACGCCCGGAAGCCTCGGCAAGGAACTGCCGATACGCCTTCCGGTCGCCCGCGCGCGCATCCGCCATCAGGCGATCGAGCGCGTCGGCAGGGTCCTCCATCTGATTACTGGTTCGTGCCATCTTCACTTACGGTTACACAGTTTCGTGAGAAATTCACCAGTGCGATCTGCCAGTGCGATCTGCCAGTGCGATTTGGTTGTGCATTCGTAACTCCACGACTTGCGTTCAAGAAGCATTCAGATTACAAATGTAATCGCAAACTTATCAATGTAGTTCGGTTAGGGAGGGCATGATGACTGCGAAGGCCAGTTCAGATGCAAATGGAGTTGGTGCCGAGCGCATCAGCGATGCCGAACATGCGGTGATGGAGGCGCTGTGGCGCAAAAGCCCGCAGACCGCCGTCGAAGTATGCGATGCGGTGTGCAAGGAGCGAGGCTGGTCGATCCCGACCGTCAAGACGCTGCTTTCGCGCCTCGTCAACAAGGGCGTGTTGGCGACCGAGCCAGACGGCAGGCGCTTTCTCTACACCCCGCGCATCAAGCGATCCGATTATGTCGGTACCGAGTCGAAAAGACTGGTTGAACGCCTGTTCGGTGGCCGCGCCGCACCGCTTTTCGCGCAGCTGGCGGAGAATGAGGCGCTGACGCCTGACGATATCGCCGAGATCGAGCGCCTCCTGCAGGAGATGAAGAAATGACTGGCCTGCAAGCAATAGGAATGACCGACTGGATGGTCGACACTTTCATTTACACCGGGCTGCTGATCGGGCTGGTGCTGCTCGCGCGGCGTCCGGTCGCGCAGCATTTCGGCCCGCAAGTGGCCTATGCTTTGTGGGCGTTGCCGCTGCTGCGGCTGGTGATGCCGCCCATCGTGCTGCCTGCATGGATGGCGCCCGCTGAGCCTGCCGCTGAAGAGGCTGCTGCCGCGACTGCCGAGCCGCTGCTGGTGTTCATTTCTGATGCTCCCGCTGCAACGAGTGAAGTTGCTGCCGCCGCCGCGCCTGCGGTCGGCATTACGGTCACAGATATGCTGTTCCCACTGTGGCTGGCGGGCACCGCGATCTTCATCGGCTGGCGTGTGCGTGAATATGTGTCGATGCGCCGCGATCTGCTCGCCGACGCGCGCCCGATGGGCGAAGCTGGCAAGGTTCGTCTGGTTGAAACATCGGCTGTCATCGCGCCTGTTGCTTTTGGCGTGCGCGACAAGGTGGTCGCTCTGCCAATTGGCTTCATGGCGCTGGTCGATGTGCGGGCGCGTGACATGGCCATTGCGCATGAGCTTGAGCATCACCGCGGCCACGATCTTCTCGCCAATATAGCGGCTCAGCCGCTGTTGGCTTTGCACTGGTTCAATCCTCTCGCCTGGTGGGGCTGGCGAGCAATGCGCAGGGATCAGGAGGCAGCGTGCGATGCGCGCGTTGTTTCTGGCCGTGCGCGGTCGGAAAGGGCTGTCTATGCCGAGGTTATTGCGGGCTTTGCCGCCGGTAAACATCTCGCTCTGGCTGCTCCTATGGCCAGTGGAATGGCATGTCCGGTGCTCGGCGAGAAGTCGATAATCCACCGTTTGAGGAGCCTCACTTTGACTGGAATTTCTACCCGCCGCCGCCGTATCGGTATTGCCGCTATCACGACGACGGCGCTCGCGCTGCCGCTGACTGCGTCGATCAGCTACGCCCAGCCCCCAGTGCAGGAGCAGCCCGAACCACCCGCCATCGAGAATGTCGATCCCGACCAGGAATATCGCGTTGTGCGCATCGAACGCCGGGTAGAACGTGATGGCGATGGCGACCCGGAAGGTGAATACGATATCGACATCGAGGAAATCGAAGACGGCCAGCGAGTCATCGTCCGCACGATCGAAGGTGAAGATGGTGAGCGGCATGTGATCCGCCGGGTCATCCGCCGCGGCGAAGGTGACGAGCACCACGAAATGGGCGAGGCCGAAATCGAAGCCCTGATGGAGCGGCTTGAACGCGAAATGGAAGGCCGCGAAGGCGAAATTGAAAGTCACATTGAGCTGGCATTGGCGCACCGTGCCGAGGCTGGTGAATTGGCCGGCAATCTCTTCGTCATCGAGGAAGGAGAGGAAGGTCTCCACAATATCGACGTGCGCTGCGACGAAGACCAGACCGTCGCGCAGCAGGAAATGTCTGATGGCCGCCGGGCAATGGTGATCTGCCATACCGCAATCCGCGCCCATGCAGCCGAAGGCCTGCGCAGTGCTCTTGCTGCAATTGCCGAGAATGGAAGCATTCCCGAGGCGACCCGCACCGAAATCAGGCGCGAACTGGAACGCGCGATTGCCGAAATGGAAGAAGCGCGCGAGGAAATCGGTCAGGTGTCGCAACGCCTCTCGCCGCCCGCGCCGCCGCAGCCACCCAAGGGAGCGCGCGCTGTGGCCAGCAGAGGTCAGGTCACCTTCGGCTATTCGAGGAACGGTGCCACCACGCAAGCGACGCGGATTGCACCAATGGTTCATCCGCTGACTGGTCAATCTGTAACGCCGCCGCGTTCGCAGGACGATTGCGACGAAACGGAGACTTCCGCCCAAGCCTGAATTCTCACGTCCTTCATACCAAAAGCGGGGCGGTGCCACTGGCATCGCCCCGCTTTTTGTTTGGCTGAAAGCCGCGAAAAGTTAGCGCATTTGCAGGATTTGTGCGTCGCACTGATTGTCATCAGCGCTCTGCATACCCAGTCTTAGCGCCGCCATACGTTGCTGGCTGGTGCCATGGGTGAAATTCTCGCTGCTTACGCGCCCGCCAGTCAGAGCATCGTCACCAATCGCGGCAGCGGCACGCATCCCTTCTTCCAGATCGCCGGGCTCAATGAGATTGCGGTTCCGCCCCGCCCATACGCCAGCATAACAATCAGCGTGCAGTTCCATCATCACGCTGAGTTGGTTCGCCTGACGCGGATTTTGTTGTTGTGCGCTGCGGATCTGGCCGGAGATGCCTGTGATGGTCTGCAAGTGGTGCGCATATTCATGCGCCATGACGTAATAGCGTGCGAAGTCACCGCCCGCACCCAGCTGACGCTGGAGCGTGTCGTAAAAGCTGGTGTCGATGTAGATGCCTTCATCGCCGGGGCAGTAGAAGGGACCAACCGCGCTGGTCGCACCGCCGCAGGCTGAATTTACGCGCCCGCTGTAGAATACCAGAGTAGGCTGACGGAAACCATCCACTCGCGCCTCCTGAAAACGCTGCGCCCAGGTCTGGTTGAGATTGGACAGCGCATTGCACGCTTCGGTCGCATATTGGTTGTCATCGCAAATCTGCGCGGCGCTCTCGCTGCCTGCGCCTGTACGCTGCGTTGCCGATCCTTGCGTGCCTTCCATCGAGCCTAGCATTTGCGCGGGATCCACGCCGAAGACGAGCGCGCCGATCAAGACCACGACCAGGCCACCGCACCCGACCTTGCCGCCCGGCATTCCGCCACCGCCGCCACCGCGGCGCACATTCACACTGTTCGGATTAAACGGATTAAGTCTCATGCAACACCCTCACCCACCATTGTGTCCAGTTTTTGCTGGACCATCAGAGGGACAGCAGTAGGACCAGTGTCGATTCAATTCCACGGAGAAGCAAATGTTCCTTGAAGGCAAACGCGCCCTCGTCACTGGCTCCACCTCGGGTATTGGCCTCGCCATCGCCCGCGCTCTTGCGGCGGAGGGGGCGAGCGTTGTCATCAATGGCTTTGGTGATGAGGCGGATATCGCGGCCATCTGCGACGAAATTGGCGCGACCCATTCGGGAGCGAACCTGCTCAAAGTGGGCGAGATCGAGGCGATGATGGCCGAAGCTGGCCCGCTCGACATCCTCGTCAACAATGCCGGGATGCAGCACGTCGCGCCGGTGGAGGAGTTCCCGCTCGACCGCTGGGAAATGATTATCGGCCTCAATTTGTCAGCCGTGTTCCATACTACGCGGCTCGCTGTGCCCGCGATGAAGGAAAAGGGCTGGGGCCGCATTATCAACACCGCCTCGGCGCATTCGAAGACGGCCAGCCCGTTCAAAAGCGCCTACAACGCTAGCAAGCATGGCGTGGACGGCTTCACCAAGACCGTGGCGCTGGAACTGGCGCAGAGCGGCGTGACCGCCAATTGCATCAGCCCCGGCTATGTCTGGACCCCGCTGATCGAAGGCCAGATTCCCGACACAATGAAAGCGCGCGGCCTGACCGAAGAGCAGGTCATCAACGATGTCCTGCTCGCCAAGCAGCCGACCAAAAGGTTCGTACAGGTCGAGGAAGTCGGCGCGCTGGCGACCTTCCTGTGCCGCGAGGAAATGAGCAATGTGACGGGCGCCAACTGGAGTATCGATGGCGGCTGGACGGCGGAGTAGTGTTTTACTCTGAGCACTGGCGAGCAGACATCAAGCTGGCATTGGTACTCGGACTTTTGCTTACAACTGTTTCAGGTACGCTCTGGTTAAACTCCGCTGGTTCGGCCGAGATCCAGCGCGGTCAGATCGTGTCCTTGTCCAATGCGCCCGGCAGTGGCGGCACTGCCTTTGACGGTGGAGCAGCGATTGTCGAAGTCGCATTGCCTGGAGGCGGTCTTCGCCGAATAACCGCACCGCGAAGACAAGTGTCTCGCTGCAGGGTCGGCGACGAGGTTGAGCTTGTTCGTCGACGGTTTGTCACGCAGATTGGCCCGCGAGCCTGTTTGCCAGAATAATTCACGCGCGTGTCAAATTCTCCTCGTTTCCACCGCACTTGCCAATTCCCCCCTTGGCGAATCACCCTCGCTTATGACAGAGGGCCGGATGGCTCACACAACTGACATTCTGACCGGTCTCACCTTCGACGACGTCCTGCTCAAGCCGGCCGAAAGCGATATTCTGCCCAGTCAGGCCTCCACCAAAACGCAGCTGACGCGCGGTATTGCGCTCAATATTCCTGTCCTCTCCGCCGCGATGGACACGGTGACAGAGGCGGACATGGC
>Ga0209121_10001393_pt1 | contig 25325 bp, 26 predicted proteins | sample Cruoilmetagenom3_FD_187292 | JGI IMG/M metagenome (GOLD analysis project Ga0209121, IMG submission 187292) | Oil polluted marine microbial communities from Coal Oil Point, Santa Barbara, California, USA - Sample 3 (SPAdes) (version 2) | ecosystem: Environmental > Aquatic > Marine > Oil seeps ... | reverse complement strand
ACCCCTTCCCAGAATATGACCTCTTTACATTATCCAGTATACCCATTTTCCCGTGTAAAAGCAAGTATTCAAAAATTGACTCTCTTGTAAAATAGTCTATAATTAAACAGAGGTTATTATATGCAAAAAAGATGGGTCATAAAAAAGGAACTGGGAAAAGAGAAGTCTCTTTCTCTATCTAAAAAACTAAACCTTTCTCCTATTCTAATTCAACTTTTGTATAATCGGAATATAGCAGAAGACAGAGTAGAAGAGTTTTTCCATCCTTCTTTAAAAGATTTGCACAATCCTTTTTTAATGAAAGGAATGGAAACAGCCACTCAAAGAGTTATGAAAGCAATTTCCCGCCAGGAAAAAATCTTAATCTATGGAGATTACGATGTTGATGGGATTACAGCTACTTCACTCTTGCTATTATTTCTACGTGAATTGGGAATTTCTGGGTATTTTTATATTCCTCATAGGAGGGAGGAAGGTTATGGATTAAATAATAAGGTGATGGAGAAAATAGCCCAGAAAGGAATCAATTTAGTTATTACCTGCGATTGCGGTATTTCATCGGTTAAAGAAATAGAATATGCTAAAACTTTAGGATTAGAAGTGATAGTTACCGACCATCATCAGATTAAAGAGTGTTTACCTCCATCTTTAGCCACTATAAATCCTCATCAGCCTGATTGTCCTTATCCATTTAAGGAATTAGCTGGAGTAGGAGTTGCTTTTAAGCTGGTGCAAGCATTAGCCCATAAGAAAATCCTTCAGAAAAATCTAAATATTCAAAAATATCTGGATCTTGTGGCTATGGGAACTATTGCTGATGTTGTTCCTTTAAGAGATGAAAATAGAGTAATCGTAAAATTAGGACTCCAGCGCTTAGAAAAGACTTCCAATGTAGGCCTTAGAGCCTTAATGAATGTTGCTAACCTTTCAGGAGAAAAGGTTGAAGAAAACAATGTTGGATTTATCCTCGCTCCCCGGCTTAATGCTTGTGGACGCCTCTCTTTAGCTAAAAAAGGAGTGAAACTTCTTTTATCATCATCCCCTGAGGAAGCCTTTGATTTAGCTGAAGCTTTAGATAAAGAAAACAGAAAGCGCCAAGAAATGGAAAAGAGAATGTGCAAGGAAGCAGAGGAACTTTTATCAAAGAGAGAAGAAGAAAGAGTAATTATTCTTTCCAAAAAAGGATGGCATGAAGGAGTGATCGGCCTGGTAGCTTCGTATATTAGAGAGAAATATTTTCGTCCCGCTATTATCCTTTCTTTAGATGGTAAGGTAGCTAAAGGTTCTGCAAGAAGTATCCCCAGGTTTTCTATATTTGATGCCCTTAAAAAATGCGAAGATTTGCTTATAAGCTTTGGGGGACATAAAATGGCTGCTGGAATGAGAATTTCTGTGGATAATATAGGGAAGTTAAGAAGAAGAATCAATGAATTAGCTAAAGAAGTTCTCTCTCCGGAAGACCTTATTCCCTCTTATTATATAGATGCTTGCGTGAACTTAGATAATTTAGATGGGGAATTTTTTGATAAACTTGAGTGTTTTACTCCTTATGGTTCAGGGAATCCTTCTCCTCTTTTATTAGCAAGGAAAGTCTCCATTTTATCTACTCCTCAAACAATAGGGAGGGGAGGTTTAAAAATGATTCTTGGCTCAGAGAAAGGAGAAAAAAAATTTGAGGGTATTGGATTTGGACTAAATGACGAAGGCAGAAAATTTAGTAAAAATTCAGAAAAAATAGATATAGTATTTACTCCAAGAATAAATAGGTGGAAAGGACAAAAAAATTACCAGATTGAAATCAAAGATTGGCGAGGAGAAAAAGATGGGAGAGTTATCAAAAAAGATTAGAAGTATACCGGATTTTCCTAAAAAGGGGATTCTTTTTAGAGATATTACTCCCCTCCTGCAGGATTCTATCTCCTTCAGGAGAGCGATAGACCTTTTGGTCGAAAATTATCGGGGTAAAGATATAGATTCAGTAGTCAGCGTGGAGGCACGAGGATTTATTCTGGGTTCGGTTCTTGCTTACAAACTTGGCGTCGGTTTTGTCCCCATCCGCAAACCGGGAAAACTCCCTTACAAGGTGGAAAAGGTTACCTATAAATTAGAATACGGAGAAGATGGCGTGGAGATACATCAAGACGCTATAAAAGAAGGAGACAAGGTTTTAATCTTTGATGACCTTTTAGCTACCGGAGGGACAGCTAAAGCTGTTTGTGAATTAGTGGAGAAACTTGAAGGGGAAATAGTAGGAGTCTCCTTTTTAATTGAACTATCTGAGTTAAAGGGGAGGGGAAAACTCAAAGGATACGAAGTATTTTCTTTAATTAAATATTGAGAGGCCTCTGAAAAACCTCCAGAGGCCTCTGATTACACAGATTTTTAAAAATGATTACACTGATTTAGTAAGGATAATTTTAATGTTCTTGAAAAGACTTATTGTAGGAGAGATGCAGGCTAACTGTTATATAGTAGCAGATGATAAGAAAGCAATGGTAATAGACCCCGGAGAAGAGGGAGAGAGGATATTAAAAGTAATCAGGCAAAATTTACTGGAAGTATTGTCTATCGTTAATACTCATGCTCATATAGACCATATCGGAGCAAATGATTTAATAAGAAAAGAGACCAGAGCTCCTCTTCTTATTCATTCTGATGATATTCCTCTTTTGAAAAGCGCAGAATTGAACCTTTCTGAGGGTATGGGGAATGAAGCGCTTTTCTCCCCTGCAGATAAAACAGTTAAGGAAAGAGAGGAGATAAAATTGGGAAGACTTATCTTCCAGGTGCTTCACACCCCGGGACATACTCCTGGTAGTATCTGCCTTTACGGGGAGGGCGTGCTTTTCAGTGGAGATACTCTTTTTGCTAATTTTGTAGGAAGATTTGACCTTCCGGGAAGCAGTTTTGAAGCTCTTAAAAATTCCTTCGTTGAAAAATTATTAAAGCTCCCTGATGAGGTAATAGTTTACCCCGGTCACGGTCCCAAGACAACTATAGGAAAGGAGAGGAGGACTAATCCTTTTATAAATGAGCTCCTTAAAAAATAAGAATATCTTATTAGGAATAACGGGAAGTATTGCTGCTTATAAGGCAGGCCAAATCCTGAGGCTGCTGGTGGAAAAGGGAGCCAGGGTCTACCCCATAATGACGGAGGCAGCTACTCATTTTGTTCATCCTCTTACTTTTCAAATTTTAGCCTCACAAGAGGTTACCTATAAATTATTTAAAGAGAGAGAAGGGGGAATGAAACATATTTCCCTCGCTCGAGTGGCTGACCTTTTACTAATTGCTCCAGCTACAGCTAATATAATAGGAAAGATTGCCCAGGGAATCGCTGATGATATTCTTACTACTACTATATTGGCAGTAGATTGCCCTGTTGTTATAGCGCCGGCGACGAACCATTATATGTACAAAAATCCTTTAGTTCAAGAAAATATAAAGAAACTTAAAAAGTTTGGTTTTAAATTTATCGGACCGGAAGAGGGAAGATTGGCCTCTGGAGAGGTAGGGTTTGGTAGAATTTCTGAGCCTTCTAAAATTGTAGAATATGTAGAGAGGGTGATTGAATGTAAAAAGGACTTTAAAGGGAAGACCTTTTTAGTCACCGCTGGTCCCACAAGAGAAAGATTGGGTAAGGTTCGCTTCATTAGTAATTATTCCAGCGGGAAGATGGGCTATGCTTTAGCAGAGGAGGGAATAGCTCGAGGAGCAAAAATTATCTTAATTAGTGGTCCCTCTTCTCTTAATCCTCCTTCAAAGGTTGAATTTTATTCTGTAGAGTCAGCTGAGGAGATGAGAAAAGAAGTAAAGTGTAAGTTAGCCGGGGTGGATGGAGTATTAATGGCATCAGCAGTTTCCGATTACCGTCCCCTTTGTCCAGAGGAAGGAAAAATAAAAAAAATCTCCCAGGAAAAGATTAATCTAAAATTGATAAGAAATCCGGATATCTTAAAGGAGATAGGCGATAAAAAGAGAAATAAGGTTTTGGTGGGATTTTGTGCGGAAGCAGAAAACCTGGAGGATGAGGCTAAGACAAAACTTAAGGAGAAAAACCTTGATTTAATTGTGGCTAATAATATAACTTTAGAGGGAGCCGGCTTTGGTGTAGATACCAATATTGTCACCCTGATAGATAATAAAGGGAATATAGACCGTCTTCCTGAGATGAGCAAAAGAGATGTAGCAGAAAAAGTCTGGGATAAAATAAGGGAGTTAATGAATGTTTAAAGTTAAAATAGTAAGAATTATTTCCTTTTTTCTTCTCTTTCTCTCCTTTTCTTTATGTGCATACGGGCAAAATGCAGCGAAAAAGAATCTAATAGAGGTGCTGAAAATAGAGGGAGCAATAAGTCCCGTAGCGGCGGATAGACTGGAAAAAGCATTAAAGAGGGCGGTGAAAGAGAATGCTTTGTGTTTAGTAATTCAGTTGGACACTCCCGGGGGATTGGATACCTCTATGCGCCAGATGGTTAAGACAATAATGAACAGCGAAATTCCTATAGTTGTTTATGTTTCTCCCAAAGGAGCCCGAGCGGCTTCAGCGGGGGTATTTATTACCTTAGCCTCTCATATAGCAGTGATGGCCCCGGGGACTAATATTGGAGCAGCTCATCCAGTGGCTTTAGGTGCTGCAAGTGGGATAGATAAAGAGATGAAGGAGAAGATAACTAATGATGCTGTCGCTTACATTAAGTCTATCGCTCAAAAAAGAGAAAGAAATGCGGAATGGGCAGAGAAAGCGGTGCGAGAAAGTGCCTCCATTACAGATGAGGAGGCTTTAAAACTCGGCGTAACAGACTTTGTTGCCGAAGATATGCCTTCTCTTTTGAAGAAACTGAACGGGAGGAAAGTAAAAGTTGGCAAGAATGTTCTTGTTTTAAATACAGAGGGAGCAGTTTCTCATTTTATAAAAATATCGTTTAGAGAAAAAATTCTTCAGACGTTAGCCGACCCTAATATAGCTTATATTTTACTTATGGTGGGAATATGGGGAATCATCCTTGAATTTTTCCATCCCGGGGGGCTACTTCCTGGAATAGCTGGAGGAATATGCTTGATTTTGTCTTTCTTTTCCCTGCAAATTCTTCCCTTTAATTTAGCGGGTGTTCTTTTAATCATTCTCTCCATTGTCTTTTTTGTCCTGGAAACTCAAATTCCTTCCTACGGAGCTTTAACTATAGGAGGAATTATATCCTTAACTTTAGGTTCACTTATGCTTATAGAGCCTTCCGCTATTTACATTTCTATCTCCTTGAAATCTATCTTTATTGCTGTTGGGGTAACCAGCCTTATTTTTATATTTGTTATCTCCTATGGCATAAAAGCTCAATTTAAAAAGCCGGTTACCGGTCTGGAAGGAATGATAGGAGAGATAGGAGTAGTCAAGAGAAACCTCGCTCCCAGGGGGAAGATTCAAATCCATGGGGAGATATGGAATGCTATTACTCAAGGCAAGGAGGTGATTAAGAAAGGAGAGGAGGTAAAAGTAATAAAAATAGAAGGAATGAAGTTAGTAGTGAAAAAAAAGGAGGTTTAAAATGGGGATGAGTTTAATATTTTTTTTGGTGATAGTAGCTGTTATCATCCTGATGACTGCTATTAGAGTGGTCACTGAATATGAAAGGGGAGTTATCTTCAGGTTAGGGAGATTGGTAGGGGCTAAAGGGCCGGGACTCTTTCTTCTGATACCTATTGTAGATAGAATGGTAAAGGTGAGTCTGAGAACAGCGAATTTTGATGTGCAACCTCAAGAAGTCATTACCAAGGACAATGTTCCTGTTAAAGTTAACGCTGTAATTTATTTCAGGGTTATGGATCCTTCTAAAGCCATAATCTCAGTGGAAAATTACCGCTTTGCTACCTTGCAGATTGCCCAGACTACCTTGAGAGGGGTATTGGGAGAAATAGAACTTGACGAACTGCTTTCCAAGAGAGAAAAATTAAACGAGAGATTGCAAACTATTATTGATGAGCAGACAGACCCCTGGGGAATCAAAGTAAGTGTAGTAGAAGTAAAGGAGATAGAATTACCCGACACTATGAAGCGAGCAATGGCCAGGCAGGCTGAGGTAGAAAGAGAGAGAAGAGCAAAAGTGATAAATGCACAAGGGGAGTATCAGGCAGCAGAAAAATTATCTCAAGCAGCAGAGATTATCAGTGAATTTCCTCAAGCTCTTCAATTAAGATATCTTCAGACTCTATCTGATATAGCCACAGAACAGAACTCTACCATAGTCTTTCCTTTACCCCTTAATATTCTGGAAGCATTTGACTTTTATAAAACAATAGGGGAAGTTGTAAAAAAAGAGAAATCTTAGAGGAAAACAGGGGATATAAGATTTAAAAAACTGCTACCTGAATTCGGTAAATGGAGCACTATCTTAATAGTGCTCCATAAATTATAAAGCTCTCTACTTGCATAGAATCCAGTAGTCAGGAGGCAAAATAGAATTAGCATGTGTCTCTAATAGTTAGTGCCTTTCCATTCTGACTCCTTAATTCTGAATTCTTAAACAATGAGAATTGGCCTGACGTCTTTAGAATAACCTCAGCGAGTATTATTCAGATTGCTGAATGGGGGATAAATTTTTAGAGCTCAGCCTTTTCATTAATTTAGATTTTTGCCGTGCAGCTTTATTTTTGTGCCAGACTCTCTTTTGAGCTGCATTATCGATGAGGCTTATAATTTGAGGAAGGATTTTTTTTGCCTCCTCTTCCTTTTTTTGGGTAATAAGCTCATTTATTTTTTTAATTCCTGTTTTAGCTTTACCCTCTATACTTCGATTACGTTCCCTTCTCTTTTGGTCCATTTTCATACTTTTCTTAGACGATTTAATAATGGGCATTTTTATTAACTCCTCAATTGATGTGATGTCACTATTTTACCAAATCTTCAAAATTTTGCAACCGAGGACTGTTAAAGTTTGAAGAAAGATGCAGTATTAAAGGCAGCAGGTATAGTAGGTTTGGGAACTCTTCTTTCGCGTCTCCTCGGTTTGGTGAGACTGCAAGTTATTGCTTATATATTTGGTTATTCAGAAGCTACCGATGCCTTCTGGGTAGGATTTACCATCCCTAATCTTTTCAGGTCTCTCCTGGCAGAAGGAGCGTTAAGTGCTGCTTTTATCCCTGTTCTCAGTGAATGGCTATCTAAAAAGGGAGAGGATGAGACCAGGAGGTTAATCAATAATGTTTTCACTCTTTTAATTCTGATTTTATCGGCGACAACAGCCGTGGGAATTATTTTAGCTCCTTACTACATCCCTTATTTAGCTTTCGGCTTTAGAGGAAATTCTTCCCAGATGAATCTGGCTATCCGAATGACTCAGTTTATGTTCCCCTTCCTTATATTTATCAGCCTGGCAGCTTTAGTAATGGCTGTCCTCAATTGTAAGGAACATTTTGCTGCTCCTGCCTTTGCCCCCATTATGTTTAGTATAACTATTATTCTATCTTCTCTGTTATTGGCTCCTAAATACGGGATTTATAGTTTAGCTTTAGGTGTAGTAGTAGGGGGAGGAATGCAACTCCTATTTCAGATTCCTTCATTACTTAGAGAGGGATTTACCTATCGTTTTTTTTTGTCTTTTAAAGACCCCGGATTACACAAGATTGCTAAATTAATGGGACCAGCTCTTTTTGGAGGAATTACTCTTCAGGTTAATGTAGTTATTAATCGTATTTTTGCCTCTACCCTTACTGCTGGTAGTATCTCTTCTCTTCAGTATGCTATGCGTTTAATACAATTTCCTTTAGGTCTTTTTGCCATAGCTTTATCCACAGCTATCTTTCCTACTTTATCTACTTTAGCAGCTGAGGAAAAGACGCAGGAGCTAAGAGAGAGTATATCTTCAGGTATAAGGATGGTTCTCCTGGTTTTGCTTCCCTCCAGTATGGGACTGATTATGATTAGAGAGCCCCTAATTTCTCTTCTCTTTCAACACGGAGCCTTTCTTGTAAAAGATACACTGATGACTTCCCAGGCTTTATTTTATTATTCGCTGGGTTTATTTGCTATGGGAGAGGTTATGATTATTACGAGAGCTTTCTACTCCTTGCAAGACATTGTTACCCCGGTGAGGGTATCCGTGATTATATTAGGTCTTAATGTTCTACTCAACGCTGTTTTGATATCACCTTTAAAACAGGGAGGACTGGCACTGGCTACCTCCATTTCTATGATGGTCAATATGTTTATTCTACTTTTTTTATTGAGGAAAAGGTTAAAAAGAATAGAAGGGAAAAAGATTCTCTCATCTTTTTTGAAAATTACTCTTATTACCATAATAATGGGAATGGGAATCTATTTGTTGTTTAAAGAAATATCCATTTTCAAAGAGAAATTATCTTGTATAATATTTCAAATTATCCAGGTAGGTTTTGGAATAGCGGTAGGGATAAGTATATTCTCTTTCCTATCTTATATCTTAAAGTTAGAGGAGTTTGAAAATATCATAAGAATATTTACAAAAAGGAAGAATAAAAGATAGTCTTTTGACAAATGCAGAATTATTGATATTTTAAAGAGAAAAAAGAAAGGAAGAAAGAAAATGGAGAATGTAAGGGCAGTTGTTTTAGCAGCAGGTGAAGGGACAAGGATGAAATCAAGATTGATTAAATTAGCTCATCCTTTAGATTCTCAAGCTTTGGTAAGTTTTCCTGTTAATACCTGTTTAGAAAGTGGAATTAAAGAGGTTATTGTTGTAGTAGGTTATCAGGCAGATAAAGTAAAATCTATTTTAGGAGAAGGTTTTAAGTACGTACTTCAGGATAAAAGATTAGGTACGGGAGATGCTCTTAAACGAGCTACCCCTTTTTTGAAAGACTTTAAGGGAGAGTTAGTGGTGCTTCCCGGTGATGCTCCCTTTGTTACTCCCTCTACAATTGTTAAATTAGTTAATTATCATCGAGAGGAGGGACTTGCGGCTACTGTATTAACTGCCCTTCTTCCCTCTCCTGGTTACTACGGAAGAATCATTAGAAATGGTTATAAACAAATCAAAAAGATTGTAGAGAGTAAGGATGCTGCTCCCAAAGAGATAAAGATTCGAGAGGTAAATAGTGGTATTTACTGTTTTGATACCCAGAAGCTGATTCCGCTTCTTTCCTATATAGACTGTAATAATGCAGGAGGGGAATACTATTTAACCGATATAATTGAATTGCTAAATGAGAGAAAGTTAAAAGTGCATGCCCTGATAGCTGATGACCCTGATGTGGTTTTAGGTATTAATACTCCCGAAGAGCTAAAGAGAGCCTGGAAAATTTTGAAGAAGAAAAGGAGAAGTAAATTTTCCCAGGAGAAGATGAGATGGAAAGGATAATTATTTTCGATACAACTTTGCGTGATGGAGAGCAGTCTCCGGGAGCAAGTTTTACTGTTGAAGAGAAGATAAAGATAGCCAAACAGCTAAAAAGGTTAAATGTAGATGCGATAGAAGTAGGCTTTCCTGCTTCCTCTCAAGGAGATTTTGAAGCAGTGAGAGAGGTCAGTCGGGAGGTTTCTGGCCCTGTAATTACTGGTTTGGCCCGGACAATTCCTTCGGATATAGAACGAGCAGGAGAGGCTTTAAAAGAAGCTAAAAGGGGAAGGATACATACTTTCATTGCTACCTCTCCCATTCATATGAAATACAAACTAAGGATGTATCCTTCCGAAGTATTGAGTTTAGCTGTTAAAGCAGTTAAAATAGCTAAGGGATTTACTTCTGATGTAGAGTTTTCTCCTGAAGATGCTTCTCGAAGTGAGCCTGCTTTTCTGTATGAGCTTATAGAAGCAGTTATTGAAGAAGGGGCAACGGTAATTAATATCCCGGATACAGTAGGATATGCTACTCCCGAAGAATTCAGGGGTCTTATTCAAAATATTATAAAAAATGTCCCTCGTATAAAAGAAGTTACTCTCAGCATTCATTGCCATAATGATTTAGGAATGGCTACCGCTAATTCTCTTTCAGCGATAAAAGGAGGGGCGAGACAGGTAGAGTGCACCATAAATGGAATAGGAGAAAGAGCTGGCAATGCTTCTTTGGAAGAGATAGTGATGGCTTTAAAGACGCGCTCTGATTTTTTCCATTTTTTCACAGAGATAAACACTGTTGAAATTTACAGAACAAGCCAATTGGTATCTCGTCTTACAGGTATGCTTATTCAGCCTAATAAGGCTATTGTAGGCAAGAACGCCTTTCGGCATGAAGCAGGGATTCATCAGGATGGTGTCCTTAAGAAAGCGGCTACTTATGAGATAATGACTCCTTCTTCAATCGGGTTAGAAAAGGGAGAATTAGTTCTGGGCAAGCTTTCCGGTAGGCATGCTTTTAAAGAGAGATTGGAAAAACTGGGATTTTGGATGGAGAACTCCCAGTTAAAGGTAGCTTTTAAAGCCTTTAAGGATTTAGCTGATAAAAAGAAAGAGGTTTTTGATGAAGACCTTATTTCGATAGTGGAGGAGCAAATATTTAAAATAGCGGAGGTTTACTCTCTGGAATATATTCACACTGTCAGTGGCAATAAAATTCTTTCTACGGCTACAGTTAAGGTTAGAAAAAAGGATAAAGTATTTCAAGAGGCAGCCTGTGGAGATGGACCTGTTGATGCTGCTTACAAGGCTATAGATAGAATTACAGGGAAAAAACCGGCTTTGGTGGATTATTCTATTCGCTCTGTTACCGGAGGAAAAGATGCCTTGGGAGAGGTTGTGATAAAAATTCAAGAAAAAGAAAATCTGGTAACGGGTAGAGGAGTAAGTACAGATATTATTGAAGCAAGTGTTAAAGCTTATATTAACGCTATTAATAGGTTGATATATCGAGAAAGAAAATCTTCTTGAAATGGGGAGAAAGTTGTGCCGAAGTTAGTGGAATGCGTCCCCAATTTTAGCGAAGGGAAAAGAAGAGAAGTTATCGAGACGATTGTTGACCAGATCAGGAATAGAAAAGGTGTTCGACTTCTTGACTACTCAGCGGATGAAAACCACAATAGAATGGTGATAACTTTTGTTGGGGAACCTCGGGCAGTAAGAGAGGCCGCTTTTTATGCTACTAAAAAAGCTGCAGAACTGATTAATATGGAAGAACATAAGGGTGCTCATCCACGAATCGGCTCTACCGACGTCATCCCTCTTATTCCTCTTGAGGGAGTAACGATGAAGGAGTGTGTTCAATTAGCGAGGGATTTAGGGAAAGAGATAGCTGAAAAGTTGAAAATTCCTGTTTACCTTTACGAAGAAGCGGCTATAAGAGAAGAAAGAAAAAATTTAGAGAATATTCGCAGAGGAGGATATGAAGCGCTAAAAAAAGAGATAACCAAACCAGAGAGATGCCCCGATTTTGGCCAACCACTTCTCCATCCCACAGCCGGCGCCACTGTAGTAGGAGCGAGGATGCCCCTTATAGCTTTTAATATAAATTTAGGGACCACAGATATAAAAATAGCTAAGAGAATCGCTAAAGATATAAGGGCAAGTAGCGGCGGATTAATGCATCTTAAAGCGATAGGTGTTGAACTGAAGAAAGAAGGTTTAGTTCAGGTATCTATGAATATAACAGATTATAAAACCACTCCTTTGTATAGAGTTATGGAGTTAATTAAAGCAGAGGCAAAACGTTATGGGGTATCTGTAAGGGAAAGTGAAATAATAGGCCTTGTTCCTCTGGATGCTTTAATTGATGCATCTACCTTTTATCTCCAGATAAGGGATTTTTCCCCTGACCAAATCCTCGAGAGAAGAATCCAGAAATAAAGTTCTCCCCTCGTACTTTTAAACCACTTTAATAAATTTTTTTATTCCATTAAAGGAAAGTCCCCGTTGTAGGACGAGTTTCAGGACCTCCCCCTAATCTCTTCAAAGTTCTTATTTCTTGCATCCTAAGTCTTCGGACCCAGGATAAAACCACCAATGAGGCAGCAAAAAGGCTTTAGAGATTTTGTGAGAAGGTAGGAGTATTGTAATTTTGCAACATATCCTTTTTATAGAAAATATTTGTCTTATTCATTTATACAGATGACAAGCCACGAAATGCCCTTTTTTGACTTCAATTAGTTTTGGTTCTGTTTCTGAACATCTTGGCATACGCTTCAGGCATCGAGGATGAAATCTACAACCTTTTGGCGGAGATGCGGCACTTGGGACTTCACCGGTAAGAATAATTTTCTTTTTGACATCTGGATCTGGTTCAGGAGCTGCCTCTAAAATACTTTGGGTGTATGGATGTAGAGGTTCTGTAAAAATCTGAGATCTTGAGCCACTCTCTACAATCTTTGCAAGATACATTATACTTACAAAATTACTGATATATCGGATGACATCAAGATTATGTGAAATAAAAAGATAAGATAACTTGAATTCCTTTTTCAGCCTTGATAGCAGATTCAATATTTTTGCCTGGACGGACACGTCCAGGGCAGATGTTGGTTCATCGAGTACAACGAACTTAGGGCTGGATATCAATGCCCTTGCAATAGCTATGCGTTGACGTTGTCCTCCCGAAAACTCGTGCGGATAGCGGTACATATGTCCCTGTTTCAGCCCTACCCTCTCTAACACCTCTATTACGTGATCATCTCTTTCTTCACCTGCTATACCATGAGAGATCAACGCTTCTCCAACGACATCTACAATTAGCATTCTCGGATCTAAAGAAGAGTAGGGATCCTGAAAGACTGCCGCCGTATCTTTTCTAAATTGTCTTAATTTCTTCCCATATAACTCTGTAATGTCTTTTCCATCGAAATAAATATGTCCATTTGTTGGATCCAAAAGTCGAAGTATCATCATGCCGAGAGTTGTTTTTCCGCAACCCGATTCTCCAACAAGACCCATTGTTTTTTCCTGCTCAATGGCAAGATCTACATTTTCGACAGCATGTACCCTGCCTATTTGGTGCATAACTCCTTTGATAGGGAAATATTTGGTTATCCCTTTACAAACAATGATAGGTTTTGCCATAGTCTCACCTGGATAGGTGACAGGCAACAAAATGCCCTGATTCTATTTCAGCCTCTTTAGGCTTTTCTCGTTTGCATATTGGTAATGCTTGTTCGCACCTTGGGTGGAATCTACAACCTGAGGGTGGATTTATCAAGGCTGGAACCGATCCTGGAATTTCTTCCAATTCTTTTCCAATCGCCTTAGCGCTTGGAATCGCCTTCTTTAATCTGATCGTGTAAGGATGTAAGGGATTGCGAAATATCGTTCTCACATCAGATAGTTCAACAATAACTCCTGCATACATTACGGCAACTCTATCACACATCTCTGCAATAACACCGAGGTTATGGGTGATCAAGAGAATCGACGTGCCAAATTCATCTCTTAGTTCCCTGATAAGGTGAAGAATCTGGTGCTCAATCGTTACATCTAAATTGGTAGTCGGCTCATCAGCAATTAATAAATCAGGCTTGCATGCAAGCGTCATTGCAATCATTGCCCTCTGTTTCATTCCACCTGAAATCTCATGCGGATAATTTTTTGCCTTACTTTCAGGGTCAGGAATGCGTGTAATAGACAGCAGTTTAACCGCATCCTTTAATGCATCTCTCTCCTTTATCTCCCGATGAAATATTAATGGTTCCGCTACCTGATATCCTATTTTAAATACAGGGTTAAGCGCAGCACTTGGGTCCTGAAATATGATAGATATCTTTGAACCACGGATCATGCGCATTTCGCTTTCTGTTTTTTCTAATAGATTTTCTCCCTCCAGAAATATTTTTCCTGATACAACCTTCCCTGGTTTTTTAACCAGATTGAGGATTGAAAGGGCAGTCACACTCTTACCACAGCCCGATTCTCCCACTAAACCGAATACTTCGCCTTTTCTTATATCAAAACTTACACTGTCAAGAGCTTCCACAACTCCTCCATATGTGAAAAATTGGGTTTTGAGATTTTGGACTTGCAGCAGAGTTTCAGTCATTTTTTCTCCACCTCAATCGTACGACGAAGTTTGGGATCCAACGCATCTCGTATTCCGTCACCCATGAAATTGAATCCAAGTACTACCAGCACAATCGCTAAACCTGGGAAGATGGGGGTCCACCATGCCTGGAATACAAAAAGGCGCCCCTCGCTAATCATACATCCCCACTCTGGCAGAGGGGGTTGAGCACCAAACCCGAGAAAACTGAGAGCAGCGGTTGAAATAATTATCGTTCCCATATCAAGTGTTAATGCTACAATCACTGGAGCGATAGTGTTGGGCAGAATGTGTTTAGACATAATCCTGAATCTGGATACACCCATTGCTTTGGCTGCATCCACAAAAGCTTTTTCTCTGACAGAAAGCGCCTGACCACGTATCAGTCGTGCATAAACGGGCCAGTACACTAAACTGAGTGCTATCATACAGTTTTTCAGGCTGGGACCAAGTGCAGCCGATATTGCCATAGCTAATATTAGGTATGGAAACGCTAAAAAAATATCCGTAAATCGCATAATCACCTCATCAAGCCAGCCTCCATATAAGCCAGCAATACCACCAAGTATAAGGCCTACAGGCGCAGCTATCGCCAAGACAAATATCCCTGCTTCAAGGCTATACCGGGCACCGGCAAGCATCCTACTCAGAACACATCTTCCCATCTCATCTGTTCCAAAAAGATACTTATAGCTTGGAGGAGAAAGGCGGCTGCGTAGATCAACCTCATAAGGGTCATGCAAAACAAGATAATTACCAAAGATAGTAATAAATATAAAAAAGAAAACAATGACTGCCCCAACTACAGCAAGCCAGCTCTTTCTGATAACATAAAACGTTAAAGCGAGCTCCTTTAGTCTCGGACGTAATCGCCTACGGAAAATCATGTAATGCGAGCGAAATGGTATGTTTTTCATTTTGCCTTCTCACCCAGACGCACACGCGGGTCTATAAATACATAGAGAATATCGGTAATTAAGTTTGCAATCACCATAATAAGTGCTACCACAAGGCAGTATCCTGCAATAGCTGGTAGGTCAACCTGGACAATGGTATCCGCAGCATACCTGCCCATCCCTGGCCATGAAACTATAGTCTCCAGTAAAACACTCCCCATTAACAACCATCCAAATTGGATTCCTAATATCGTAACCGGGGCGATAATAGCATTACGAAGTACATGCTTGTAGTTGACAATACGCTCTGGCAATCCTTTTGCCTTAGCTGTAGTTGCATAGTCCGCCTCAAGGTTTTCAAGCATGCTGGATCTTGTAATACGAACAAAATATGCCAATGACCAGAAAGCCATGCATGTGGCAGGAAGCACAAGATGCCATAGTGTAGAAAGAAGCGCTGGCATGTTGCCTGCCATAATGCTGTCCACTATAAGAAATCCTGTTATTCTCTCTACTTCTACATCTATACGGCCTGATGCTGGGAGCCAGCCGAGTCTATAATAGAAAATTAATTGGAGCATCATAGCGAACCAGAAGAGAGGAGTAGATACACCCATTAATGAAATAAACCTGGAGAGGTGGTCGATGGGTTTATTTCTCTTTAAAGCGGAAACCACACCTAATGGTAATCCTATTACTACGGCAAGTATAAAGGCAAATATGGTCAGCTCAAATGTAGCAGGAAATCTATCTTTAAGATCTTCTAATACTGGCCTGTGTGTTGTTGGTGATATCCCCAAATCTCCATGTAATAACCCTTTAAAATAGTGGTAGAGCTGTATATGTACTGGATCATTTAAATGGTATCTTTCCCTTATAACCTCCACTTGCTCTGGTCTCGCTTTAGGGCCTGCCCAAGATCTTGCAGGATCTGTCGGTATTACATATGCTATCACAAATACAATTATAGTAACCCCAATAAGAACAGGAATAATAGTAATTATACGTCTTAATATGTACTCATGAAGCCTCATTCGGATACCTTATTACTTTTTGGCATTTTTAGTAAACTAAAAAGTTTCGAGAGTGTTTAAGCTTATACAAACTTAAACACTCTCTGAGTTTTTAGAAGGTTAAGCTTTCTCTATTCCTGGATAGCTTCGAAACCATCATAACGTTCTTTGCCTATTTCTCCATATATATCGGATAGAATACCAGCTGACAGGAGTTGTAACAATATCCCTTGACATAGTCTTGCATAACAGTGATCTCATCAGTCTGTGCAGTCCAGATGAAAGGCGCATCCTCATGGTTTATTATTTCTATTTGTTTGTAAATCTCCTTTCTTGCCGTTTCATCCGTCTCCCATTTTCCTTTATCTATGAGTCTATCAATCTCTTCATTGTGATAGTCAGAACCCCATATCGCCCTGGTGTTCGCGGATCCAAGCATTGAATCCGCATAGTTGTCAGGATCTGGGTAGTCAGGTAGCCATCCACTTATTATCATTTCTGTTTCATTTGCTCTTATGATGTCATATATGCGAGCCCATGTGACCTTTCTCAGTACAAGATCAAATCCTATCTTCTTTAGGTTTGCTTGCCACCCTAACGCTATCTCACGGTTTGTCTCTTCACCCTCTGGTAGGCACATCTCTGCAGTTAGAGCCTCACCTGTACCTGGGTCGATTCTGTATTTATGCTCTTCATCCCATTTATCATATCCAGCTCTGTCTAATATAGCATTTGCTTTTTCAAGGTCTAATTCATAAGGTTCTTCTACGTCATAGTTGCCAAATATTCCCTCTGGAATAACACCAATTGCTCTCCTCGCGTACCCATAGTAAATATACTTTAGGTTAGCTTCATAATCCATGGAATAAGCAAGTGCCTGTCTAACATTTTTGTCTGCTAAAGACTTTCTACATGCCAGTACTATAAAGTCTATATTCATTGTTGGGTCACGCTCTATTGTAAGTCCTTTGGCCCCTTCTACAGATTTTACGTTTGTTGCTGGGAAATGGAGGGCGATATCTGCGTCTCCTTTTTTCAATAGCATTATGCGTGTACTTACTTCAGGTTCAAATGGCATGTATATCTCTCTTAACTTTGCAGATTCTCCCCAATAATCATCAAAACGGGTTAGTGTTATCTGTTCGGCGTGGGTCCACAATTTCAACTCAAAAGGACCTGAACCGCATTCATTTTCGTTCATCCATAGGTTCTCCGTATCTGCAACAACACCGCCGTTCTCTTCGACAACTCTTTTATTGACAACAGATGCAACAGTATAGGTAAGAATATGCATAAATGCCGCATAAGGTTTTGTTAAGGTTATTTTTACTGTATAGCCGTCTAATACCTCCATTGAGTTTTCATCCATGCATTGTTTAAACATCCATGATGGTGGTTGATTCATCTTTATAACTCTGTTAAATGAGTACTTTACGTCTTCTGCTGTTAATTTATCGCCATTATGGAACTTTACATCATCTCTAAGATAAAAGGTATATTTTAATCCATCATCACTTATTCCCCATCTTTTTGCTACTGCAGGCTTTACCTCTGTAACATCTGACCCTTCATATCGAACAAGCCTATCATAGATGTTCCAGATTATTGTGCTTCCTCTCATATCATAGCACGTGGCTGGATCAAGCTGGTCGGGCTCACCGTAGGGTAGTATAGTTATTTTATCCCCTGCTGGCGATGTTGATGCCCCTACGCATCCAAATGTTCCCAGTATCATTGCCAAACATACGGCTATGGCAAGTATCCCACAGATTTTTTTACTCATATTCATCATTTTCTTGCCTCCTTGACTTTTAGGAGTTGTTTATTTCTCCCCTGAAAGCTTGAAGAAAAGAAACTTAATTATTTAACTTTTTCCTTTTCATAAAGCTTTCCTTTAACTTAAGCTAACGGCCTACCTGCCTTTCACCTCCTCCTGGCCTTATTTTTAGCTCTTCCCTTCTAAAGATCTAACTTCATTACTACTTTCCTGGCACTATCAAGTTAATACCCTGGAACCTCCCTATTTCTATCCTCTTTTTTACCAGAATCGCAGGCTAAATTCAAATTTTTCCCCATCTCTAATTGATTCTGGTATTTTTACTTTACAACTTTTCTTATTTAATGTCAAATCCCTGTTACGTAAAAGCCTAATGCAGAATATAGGAGAACTTGTTCAGCTTGATACCTCATCTTCGAGAAGCTGGTTCTTCTACTTAGGAAAAAAGCTTATCTATTGCATAGTTTGCTTGGATGATCATCCCACGAAGATCTTCGCCGGAGACCTCTTTTACTTTCTTAAAGTAGCAGGCTCTGTTATATTCTTTTTTCGAAAAGTGTTCAGTATCATTGTAGCCAAATTTTTAACAAACTTGACATAATTAAAAAATATACTATAATTAATAAAAATAGATTTTCAGGAAAAAGAAACTACTCCTCCGGAAATATCCACCCGATCCAGAATATTCTATCCTGTGTTTGCCAGTTGATTCCGGAAAGCTGCACCAATAAAAGGACAAAATTTTTAATTTGGCACTATGAGCAATTAATTTTGCTCCGTTTCACATTCCCTATTTTTCAAAGACCAGTAACTGTATCCATAAGATAATTTTCTACAAAGTATTACAGCGATTACTCTGAAACAAGCTACCACCGTTAGCCTTAAATTATCCTGAAAATTGCCTTTTAAGTGGCGAACATAGGTAAAGAAGAAGAAAAGAGACAATCTTGCACAATATAGGCGCAAAAATGTCCATTTAGACGAGCTCTTTTTGTATTTACGTAAAAGAATGATTAACCAAGTAATGTACAAATTTGTGCCTGAAGAACACCGTTAAGAGATAGCCTTTGTCAGAAAAATCTACAAATTATCATGGATAAACCATTTAGAGTACCTCTATCTAATCTATATGATTTATTTTTTAGGCGGTCACGGTTGGCATAAAAATTGCTCAGGATATGAACGGCATTTCATTTAAATTGAAGATGAGAGGTAAATGAGCAATGGGCAAATGAGGTTATAGATGGACCTTAAGGCTTTATACAAGATAAATTATGGTTTATATGTGATCAGTTCAAGAAAAAAAGATAAGTTAAATGGACAGATTGCCAATACTCTCTTTCAAGTTACATCCGAACCCCCTACTATTGCTGTGAGTATCAACAAAAAGAATCTCACCCACCAATTTATTGAGGAAAGTCGTGTTTTTGCTGCCTCTGTTCTCTCAGAAAATACCCCCTTGAAATTTATTGGTCGCTTTGGTTTCAAATCAGGTAGAGAAATAGATAAATTCACCCGGGTAAATTATAAAATTGGTAAAACAGGAGCTCCTTTAGTTCTGGAAAACACTTTAGCTTACATGGAGGCTGAGGTAATTAAGAAGATAGACGTGGGAACTCACACTATCTTTATAGGAAAAGTGGTGGAGGTAGAAAACATCAAAGAAGGCATCCCTATGACTTATACCTATTATCATGAGGTAAAACGGGGTAAAGCTCCCAAAGCTGCACCTACTTATATAAAAGAAGAAACTAAAAAACGAGGTGAGAGTATGGATAAATACAGATGCACAGTTTGCGGATATATTTACGACCCTGAAAAGGGAGACCCGGATGGTGGGATAAAACCGGGGATACCTTTCAAAAAGCTACCCGATGACTGGCTATGCCCCATCTGCGGCGCAAGTAAGGAAGAATTTGAAAAAGAGGGATAAAATATGAGGCCTGTAAAGATAAAAGATGGAGTATATTGGGTCGGCAGTATAGACTGGGATTTACGCAACTTTCACGGCTATCTCACTCAGAGAGGCTCTACTTACAATGCTTATCTTATCCTCGATGAGAAAATCGTGCTGGTGGATACCGTTAAACAATACCTTTTTGAGGAGATGCTCTCCCGAATTAAACAGATTGTTGATCCATCCCTTATTGACTATGTGGTGTCTAACCATGTGGAAATGGACCATTCCGGCAGTATTCCAAAAATTATGCAGATTACCTCAAAAGCTAAGGTGGTTACCTCTTCTCAGGGTGAAAAGGGCTTACGCAGACACTTTAAGAAAGACTGGGATTTTCTGACAGTAAACTCTGGGAAGGTTATTAATATTGGAAAACGGTCCTTGAAGTTTTTTCTGACTCCTATGGTACATTGGCCTGACAATATGGTTACTTATATTCCAGAAGAGAAAATACTTTTATCCAACGATGCTTTTGGCCAGCATATTGCTAATGCAAAGCGCTTTGACGATGAAATAGGTTGGGATATTCTTTATAAGGAATCTGCTAAATACTATGCCAATATTGTTCTTCCTTATGACAAACAGGTAAAAAAGGTATTAGCTACTCTTTCTGGACTGAATATAGAGATAATTGCTCCCGGTCACGGCACAATATGGAGAACTTATGTACCAAAAATTTTGGGATGCTACCAGAAATGGGCAAATAATGAGTCAGAAAAAAGAGTTTTAATCGTTTACGATACTATGTGGAACTCTACAAGAAAAATTGCTTACAGCCTGCAGGAAGGACTGGAAAGTGAAGATATACCAGTAACTATGAGAGCACTGAAAACCAACCACATCTCTGATATCCTAACAGATGTCCTTTTTTCCAGAGCTATCTTAGTTGGCTCTCCCACCCTTAACAATGGAATGCTTCCCACAGTAGGAGCTTTTCTTACATATTTAAAGGGGCTGCGCCCTAAAAAGAGAATAGGTTTTTCCTTTGGATCTTATGGTTGGGGAGGACAGGCGGTAAAAGAGATAGAAAATATTATGGAAAACATTGGCTGGGAAATACCTTTAGAGAGCATAAACATTCAATACATACCTGACGGAGGAGAACTGAGTAAAGCAAAGAATATAGGACAAAAACTAGGAAAAATCATTAAAGAGGATAAATAACAATAACTAAAAAATTTTAACGAAAATAATTAAAAGAGGAGGAAAAAATGGAAGAAAAAGTAATCACCGAAATAAAAGAGACTGCAGCTATGCCAAGGCTTGGAGAACGAGCGCCAGCCTTTGAGGCTACGACTACACAGGGAGCAGTGCGTCTGGAAGACTTTAAAGGAAGCTGGCTAATTTTGTTTTCTCATCCAGCTGATTTTACCCCGGTTTGCACTACAGAATTTATGGGCTTTGCCGAAATTCATCCTGAATTAAGGAAGAGGGGAGTGGAGCTTTTGGGTCTTAGTGTAGATAGTGTGTCCTCACATATCGCTTGGGTGAGAAACATTGAGGAAAAGATGGGAGTTAAAATACCCTTCCCTGTTATTGCGGATTTAGACAAGAAAGTGGCTACTCTCTATGGTATGATCCATCCGGGAGAGAGCAAAACAGAGACGGCAAGATGTGTCTTCGTTATCGACCCGGAAGGTATTCTACGGGCTATGATTTACTATCCACTTACTACTGGACGCAATATGCAGGAGATTCTGCGTCTCATTGACGCTCTCCAGACAACAGACAAGCATAAAGTAGCTACCCCTGCTAACTGGAAGCCGGGTGAAGCAGTTATCGTGCCTCCGCCCAAAACCCAGGAGATGGCAGAGCAACGGTTAAAAGAAGGGTATGAATGTAAAGACTGGTACTTCTGCAAGAAAAAACTTTAGGAGATTTATCATGCCTTGTATCAATGAGGATGGAACTCTAACTCCCTCTGCCAAAGCAATGCTCTCCGCTCTATCATCACCCATCACCTCAGAAGAAGTAGCTAAATCTACCGGATTACCGCTTTTCAGAATAAGGAGCAGTATTCGAGAAATGCTTGAGGCTGGTTTGGTAGAGGAAAAAGAGGGAAAGTATGTTGCTACTAAAGTAGGACGAGCAAAGATTGGAGGGTAACAGTAGAGAATAATTTAGTATAAAGTAAAACAATATCTTTAAATTAGAAAGGAGGGAGAGAAATGCCTAAAAAGAAGGAAAAAACGTTGATTGTGCCCACGGTGTATGCCTACCATGATGAGAAAGATGAGAATCTAATTATTGAGGTAGAGCTTCCCGGGGTAAAGAAGAAGGATGTGAAGGTGAGTATGACCGACGAAGGTTTCTGTGCCACTGGGGAAAGGGATGACTTTATCTACCAGACTTGCTACCGGTTCCTTCACGAGATCACTCTGGATGAAGCTAAAGCTAAATTTGATAGTGGTCTTCTTGCAATTACCGTCCCATTTATGAAGCCAGCAAAGCCAAAAGAAATTCCTATTGAATAGAAGCACTGTTATCAAAAAGCAGAGGTAAGATTCATTTAATCTATGTTGGGAGGTAAAGATGACCGAGTTAAAACAAATTTATAAGTGCAATATATGTGGGAACATTGTTGAGATTTTGCATACCGGCAAAGGAGAATTAGTTTGTTGCGGAAAGCCTATGGAACTTATGAAAGAAAAGAAAGAGGATGTAGGTCAGGAAAAACATCTACCGGTAATAGAGAAAATGGGAAATAAAGTTAAGGTGAAAGTAGGGAGCGTCCCTCATCCCATGGAAGAGAAACACTACATAGAGTGGGTAGAGTTGATAACTGATGGGAAAGCATACCGCCAGTTTCTGAAGCCAGGAGATGCTCCGGAAGCAACGTTCGATGTCAAGGCTGAGAAAATTACAGCCCGTGAGTACTGCAGCATACATGGATTATGGAAAGGAGGAGAAAACCGATGATTAGCAAAAAGATGCAAGATGTTATGAATGAGCAGATCAAGCATGAGCTGGGGTCTGCTTATATTTACCTATCTATGGCGGCTTACTTCCATTCTATCGGATTGGATGGTATGGCGCAATGGATGCGGGTGCAAACGCAGGAAGAAGAGGTGCATGCGATGAAGTTTTTCGACCATATCAAGGATCGCGGAGGGAGAGCGGAGTTACTCCCGCTCGCTCAACCGAAGAAGGAGTGGCCTTCGCCCCTGGTAGCTTTCCAGGAAGCCTATGAACATGAGCAGTTCATTACCTCCAAAATAAATGATCTGGTCAAAATTGCTGCTGAAGAAGGTGACCACCCAGCAAGTGTTCTCTTACACTGGTTTATCACAGAACAAGTAGAAGAGGAGGCATCCACATCCAGAGTAGCACAGACGTTGGAGAGGATTGGCGATTCTGGCCAGGGTCTGATTATGCTGGATCGTGAGCTGGGCGAACGAACCTTTTCTGTACCCACTAAAACGGAAGGTTCGGAAGCTTAAAGAAAAACGTATATTAAACTCAGATTCGGCAAATTGTTAACTTAACCTGTAGGTAGGGGAGACATAAGATTCCCAATCATCTCTAATTATTGTTATTGCTTTACGGATAGTAACTAAAGCCGCTCCTACCCAGAATAAGTTTATAAGACTGAAGGTTGAATAAAAAGATTTTATTTGAAGAAGGCTAACAAAAATGAATAATTTTTCTAATGTTATTAGAACGGCTATTAGGATGGAAGAAGATGGCATAGATTTCTACCATAAGGCAGCTGAAAAAACTTCCCATCCTTTTGGTAAGAGGATGTTCTTATCTTTTGCCGAGGATGAGAAAAGACATCTAACTGTTTTAAGAAACATCCTCGCTGACCTTAAATTTTCAAATTTCGACCGATTCTTTGGAGAGAAAAAGCCCAGAGAGAAAATCAAAACTCTCTTTCGGGAAGTTAAGAGTGAGCTTAAGGAAAGAATTGCAGCTAATCCTGACGAACTCGAAGCATTAAAAATTGGCATGAATATGGAGTCGAAAAGTATTGAGTTTTACGAGAGTAGTATGAAAAAGACCCAGAATCCTCATCTAAAGTCTTTTTTCAAAAGATTGATTGAGGAAGAAAAAGAACATTATCAACTGCTGGAAACCACCTGCTCTTACCTTAAAGATTCCGGAGATTGGTTTCTCTGGGAAGAAAGGGGTCTGCTTGATGGAGGATAAAAAGATAGTTGAAGAAAGAGAAAATTTAGTCGAAAATTAAACTGATTGAAGAATAGAAAGGAGTAGAGTAATGAGCGTCTTTTTTTCCGTTCAGGAAGTTGTAGAAATGGCCATAAGTACGGAAAGAAGCGGTCAGGTTTTTTATCAAATTGCTTCAAAATTAACTAAGGAAAAGAACCTTAAAGAGCTTCTTGGATACCTTGCGGGGGAAGAAGAAAAGCATCTCAAGACATTCCAAGGTTTATACGATGTTCTCAAAGAGCGAGGGGAACAAGCTCCTTACAATTGGGAGGAGGTAAAGCTCTATCTTAAAGCTATAATAGATTCTAGATTCTTCACCGGTCCTGATAAAGCTATTCAGATGGCCAGGGAGGCAAAAAGTGGAATAGAGGTTCTCAATTCAGCTATTAGCTTCGAAAAGGAAACTCTTCTCTTCTTCTACGAGATGCTTGAAGTAGTTAAATCTCAGGAGAGTAACCTTATTAAAAAGATAATTGAGGAAGAAAAGAAACACGTTCGCAAACTTTCTGCTATGAAAAGCAGATTAAACCGGCATTCTCCTTCAAAGGGGTTATAATAGTATAATAGAAAAAGAAAGGGGAAACTCTAGGGAGCAGTTTCAGAATCCCTTTTTATAGAGCAGGTAACGAAAGGAAGCGATCTCATTTGACGGGAACTGGTCGAGGCGTCTCACATATAATCATTCCTAATGATATTCAGAAACAGCCACGTGAGGTGAAAGTTAGGATTTTCTTGAGATTGACTTTATGCGTGTTCTTGGTAAAAATAGAATAAAAAAGAGGCAGAATCGTAGTTAAGCCGTGAAGAACAGCGATATTCACAAAGTAATTGAGATATTGCACCAGTTAATGACTGAATGGAAAGTTCCCGTTGTAGGTCAAGTTTCAGGGTCTCCCCCAAATCCCTTCAAAGTTCTTATTTCCTGCATTCTTAGCCTCAGGACCCAGGATAAAACCACCAACAAGGCAGCAAGAAGACTTTTTCGATTGGCTGACAGTCCCCAATCAATGCTAAGATTAACTCCTCACCAGATTGAAAAAGCGATTTATCCGGTTGGATTCTACCGAAACAAAGCTCGCAATATTCTCCAAATATCAGAGAAGCTTATACAAAAATACAACTGTCGGGTTCCTGATGAAGTGGAGGAGCTTCTAAAATTCAAAGGAGTGGGGAGAAAAACAGCCAATTTAGTAGTTACTTTAGGTTATGGAAAATTAGGAATCTGTGTAGATACTCATGTTCACCGAATCTGCAACCGATGGGGTTATGTTAAGACAACAACTCCCGAGAAAACTGAATTTGCTCTTCGAGAAAAACTCCCATCTCAGTACTGGATAGAACTTAACCATCTTTTAGTCGCCCTGGGGCAAAACCTCTGTCGTCCCATCTCACCTAAATGTGACCTTTGCCCTCTGAAGAAATTTTGTGAGAAGGTGGGAGTGCTAACTCTATGACGTGCCCTCTCCGTGCTAAATCTAATAAGTGAATATCTTTCCGTTGTCCTCGAGGACCGATGTAATAACGAACTTCATTTCTCAAAACTGTTGAAGCAACATAAATCTTATTTTTAATGATTAGATTATCCCAAAA
>Ga0209121_10001392_pt1 | contig 25327 bp, 22 predicted proteins | sample Cruoilmetagenom3_FD_187292 | JGI IMG/M metagenome (GOLD analysis project Ga0209121, IMG submission 187292) | Oil polluted marine microbial communities from Coal Oil Point, Santa Barbara, California, USA - Sample 3 (SPAdes) (version 2) | ecosystem: Environmental > Aquatic > Marine > Oil seeps ... | reverse complement strand
CAAACAAATCGAAATATCACAATTCTACATTCTAAACATTTTGAGCGTTGGTATTCGGTGCTTTGATATTGTTTAGGATTTGGTGCTTGGGATTTATGATTTTCCATTCAGAGATTGCTTCGTCGCTGCGCTCCTCGCAATGACAAAGGAGGAGCGCTCCTCGCAATGACAAAGGAAGAGGGCTCCTTGCAATGACAAAGGAGGAGGGCTCCTCGCAATGACAAAAGAAGAGGTCTCCTCGCGATAACAAAGGAAGAGGGCTCCTCGCAATGACAAAGGAAGAGGGCTCCTCGCAATGACAGGGGGGCATCGAGATTGCGGAGCCTGTTCCGAAGCGTAAGCGGCGAATCTCGCTCTTTGCAATGCCACGCAAGTGAGAGGTTTAGAATACAAAGAAATCGCTGAGATTCTTCGCTTCGCTCAGAATGACAAAGAAATGTTCAGAATGACAAAGGGATGTTATTAAACAATCACGAGCTAGCTTGGTTTGACAACAATTGCCTGAATGTGCTATGTTGTTGAGCTTGGCTAACCAAAATCACTGAAAGAACTGTTTAGAAGCTGCTTAACCCACCGGGGACTAATAAATGAGGTATGCAGAGACAGGGGTCAATTTAGAAATTGACCTATCCCGTGGAAGCATCGAGAGAGAAGCAAGTGACCCAAGATTAACTGAACTTTACCTGGGGGGTCTAGGTACTAATGCCAAGATATTATGGGATAGGGTTCCCCCTGAAGTTGACCCCTTTTCTCCTGATAATCTACTGATATTTAGTGCCGGTCTTTTAGCAGGCACATCTGCCACCGGGGCTAATCGTACCATTGTTTCTACCTTTTCTCCGCAAACTTTGTTTATGGCATATTCAATAATGGGGGGATTTTGGGCACCCGAGTTGAAATTTGCCGGTTATGACAAAGTAATCATTCGTGGTAAGTCCCCCAATCTGGTTTATTTGTGGATAAATGATGATAAGGTGGAAATACGTGATGCCTCTCACTTGCATGGTAAAAGCTCTCTTGAAACTGCAGAGCTTATTCGACAGGAACTGAAGGAGCCGAAAGCCCAGGTAGCTACTATTGGCCTGGCCGGTGAAAACAGGGTCTATTTTGCTTCCATCGAGCAAGGGAGGTCCAGTGCCAGCCGAGGCGGAATAGGCGCCGTCATGGGGGACAAAGGGTTGAAGGCGATAGCTGTTCGTGGGAAGAAGGACCTCAATATTGCTCGACCGGATGAATTCATGGGGCTCTGCAACGAAGTGCTGCAGTATATACAATTCCGGGAGGAGAACCCGATTAAGGGAGTGCCGCCCATTCTAGCCGGGCTTGGTTCACCTCAGGAGATGGCCATCCACGACGAGCAGTGGCACACTACCAGTTTCTCGTGGGGAAATGCTCGTTACCGGAGAAAGGACTTTTGGACCAAGGAAACCGCAAAGAAGTGGAGTAAGATGCAAGACAAAGCGGTGGAGCGGCTTATAAGTTGCTATAACTGTCCGATGGAATGCGGGGCGGTGATTGCGCACCCATCACTAGGACTTCCCAAATACATGATGAAATGCTACTCGAAACTTACTTATGTGATGGGGGCTATGACAGATAACCTGGAGTTTGGTTTTAAAATCGCTGGAGATGCTCAGGGATATGGAGTGGACGGATACACGACCCCGCAGGTTATGGCCTTCGCCATTGAGCTTTATGAAAATGGTATTTTGACCGACAAGGACCTGCCCGGATTCCCGTCCAAAAACGAGAATAGATTCTTCTATTTACTTGAAAAAATTGTTCGACGGGAAGGGATTGGTGATGTTCTGGCTAATGGCGTTTACTGGGCAGCCCGTCAAATTGGCAAGGGGGCGGAGGAGTACGACCATAATACCATTAAGAAACAGGAACAAATCCCTATCAAACTGGGAATGCTGAACCCCATTTATTACATTATGTGGTCAACCGGCGAGAAGGTGAATATTACGCAAATTGAAGGACAGCTCCCCCAGGCACCTTTCCTTACCAAAGAGCTAAGGGAGGAGTTTGTAAGAGATTGGATCCAGATCCCTACCGGGAAGGAGGAAAGATTCAAACAATTTGTCCTGGAATGGGGAGATGAAGGCAAGGGATTACCATTTTGGCCACCTCTCGATTTAGTTTTTGACCTTGTTGAGTGGCAGGAGACGATGCATTACATTGACGATGCCACCGGTATATGCGCCGGTTTGTCATCATTTCCAATTAAGCCTCCCTATCATATACACAATCTACCGAAGTTAATCTCATCTGCCACCGGGCTGGATATCGATGAAGACAGGCTGTGGGAAATAGCTAAGAGGAATCGAAATTTGCTCCGAGCCATTAACATTAGAAGAGGCATGAGGAGAAAGGATGAACGTCCTCCCGATGACCATTGGAGGAAGCGATTCCCCGAGTTTGAAGCTGAGCTCCACGATGAGTATTACAAATTTAAGGGATGGAATAGTGAAGGTATTCCGACCAAGGAGACTTTAGACGAACTCGGCTTGGATAACGTGAGCCAGGACTTTGAACAAAGAGGGGTCTATAAAGAGAAAAAAGTCAAGGTAGCTAAACAGGATTCCACTAAAAGCGAAAAAGAGAAAGTGGCTAAGAAGGGTTCTGAAAAAGGGAAAAGCCAGGGCAATAAACAATGAAAACCGTCAAGCTAATCAAGATCGACGTTGATAAATGTAATGGTTGCCGGGCATGTGAGACAATCTGCTCCGCCTTTCACGCTGTGCCAAAGTATAGCAGCACCAACCCGGAGAGGTCTCGGATTCGGGTGCTTTTTGATCCACTAAGAAATATTTATGTTCCCGTCATAGCCGGCGAGTACACTGAAGCTGAATGTAATGGCAGAAACATTTATACGATCAACGAAAGGGAATATGATGAGTGTGCCTTCTGTAGAGCTTCCTGTCCATCCAGGGACCTTTTTAAAGAACCTGATTCCGGTCTCCCTCTGAAGTGTGATATGTGTGAAGAGAAGTCGCCAGAGGAAGAGCCGTTATGTGTTCAGTGGTGTATAAACGATGCTCTGACTTATGAAGAAAAGGAAGAGGAAGGGGAAGAAGAGGAGAAACCGGGGGAGATGGAGATAGGGTTAGAATCATTGGTGAAAAAATATGGAGTGAAGACGGTAAGGGATACCCTTGCCCGAATAGCAAAGGGCTGAAAATTAAGGCATAAGAGAAGGAGTAGAAGATAACGGAGATTGTAGCCCCCTTCAAAGAGGGGATAGATGCGATAAAAGAGGCAGGCGGGGAAGCCTTTAAGTTTTGTTATCAATGTGGGCTGTGCGATACTGTTTGTCCGTGGAATAGGGTTAGAGACTTCAGTATGCGTAAGATGGTCCGACAGAATACATTTGGTTTACCTGAGGTAGAGAGTGAAGATATATGGCGTTGTACTACCTGTGGACTCTGCCCTCAGCGGTGTCCGCGGGGAGTAGGAACGATAGAGGTTAGCCTATCGTTGCGGAGGATTGCCGGGGAAGCAGGAATTTCTCCTGCTCCAATCCACACCGTAAATGTAAGCCTGGGTACTGAAGGTAACCCCCTGCGTGAACCACGCGCAGAGAGGGCAAATTGGGCAAAGGGTCTGTCTGTAAAAGCGTTCACCGAGGGGACAGAAATTTTGTATTTTCCCTGCTGCTATCCCAGCTATGATGCAAGAACAAAAGGCATGGCTATTGCCACAGCCAATATCCTTAACAAGGCAGGAGTAGATTTTGGGATACTGGGAGCCAAGGAGAATTGCTGCGGAGAAAGTATCCGCAAGACGGGTGACGAGGAACTGTTCAGGCGCTTAGCCAGGGAAAACATCAAAACCTTTATTGATAACGGCGTGAAGAAAATCGTTGTTTCTTCGCCCCATTGCTACCACACCTTCAAAAACGAGTATCCCGAATTTAAGGTCAATTTTGAGGTGGTTCATATTTCTCAATATTTGTTCGAGCTTATTAATGAGGGCAGGCTCGAGCTCATCAAGGAGTATGCTAAGAAAGTCACTTATCATGACCCATGCTACCTGGGTCGGCATAATGGCATATATGACGAACCCCGAGAGGTTTTAAAGAAGGTACCCGGCCTGGAACTGATTGAGATGGCTGAGTCGCGGGAAGACAGTCTGTGTTGTGGTGGAGGAGGAGGCGGGATTTGGATGGACGTTCCCAAGAGCGAAAGATTCTCGGACATCAGATTAGAGCAAGCTATTGATGTGGGGGCTGAGGTGCTGGTTACTGCCTGCCCTTATTGCATGACCATGTTTGAGGATAGCAGGTTAACCCGAGAGGATAGTGAGGTCATAGAAGTTAAAGACATTACTGAGGTTATTCAAGAGGTTATTTAGAGAGGAGTGATGGAGGGCGTCGCTCTTGACCGTTAGTGCCCATAATCAGGGCATATCAGACCTGATAAGAATGGTAGAAAATGGAAGAGAAATCAATTGAAGGACAGTTTGTTGATAGTCCCGGAGCAAGTAATATCGGCGATGTCATGGTTGTCGGTGGGGGCATCAGCGGTATTCAAGCTTCACTTGACCTGGCTGATACGAGTTTTAAGGTTTACCTGGTTGATAAATCGCCGGCTATTGGCGGCAAGATGGCTCAGCTTGATAAGACCTTTCCCACCAATGACTGCTCTATGTGCATTGAATCTCCTAAGTTCATTGAATGTGATAGACACCCCAATATAGACATCCTGACCTATACTGAAATTGAAAGGGTAGAAGGGGAAGCAGGAAACTTCAAGGTAACCCTGATTAAAAAGCCCAGATACATTATAGAAGATGAATGCCGGGGTTGTACTACCTGTGCTGAGTACTGCCCGGTCAAAGTCCTGGATAGATACAATCAAAACTTATCTTTCGCCAAAGCTGCTCATATATACTTTTCTCAGGCAGTTCCGCTTATCACCTATATAGACCCTGAAAGCTGTCTTTTCCTCAAAGACGGGAAATGTAACATTTGCATAGGGGTCTGTGAGAATAAGGCCATAGACCTTCATCAAAAGGAGGAGAAGATAGAAGTAGAGGTAGGGGCGATAATTCTGTCTCCGGGCTATGAGATATTTGACCCCAAGCTGAGAGGCGACTATGGCTACGGAAAGATGGAGAACGTGATAACCAGTCTTGACTTTGAACGGATATTATGTGCCACCGGTCCTTACGAAGGTGAGATAAGGCGCCCTTCGGACGGGAAGCATCCGAAGAAGATGGCCTGGATTCAGTGCGTCGGCTCCAGACAGGTCATCCCGGGCGGCAACAGCTATTGTTCAGCCGTATGCTGCACCTATACCCAGAAGCAGGTGATTCTGGCCAAAGACCATGACGCTGAGATTGAGGCTACTATATTCCATAACGATATTCGGTCATTTGGCAAGGACTTTGAGCGATTTTATCAAAGGACGGAGAACCTTCCTGGCGTCAAATTTATAAGAAGCTACGTATCAATAGGGAAAGAGCTGCCAGAAAGCAAGAATGTAACCATAAAATACTCTACTACTGATGACGGAGTAAAGGAAGAAGAATTCGACATGGTGGTATTATCCGTTGGCTTGAACCCTCCTGATGATGTGGAGGAATTGGCTGATAAGTTCGGCATCGAACTCGATTCTCACAGATTCTGTAAAACTAATCCGGTTAATCCTATTGAGACCTCCCGCGCGGGAATTTTTGTCAGCGGAGCCTTCAAGGGACCTATAGATATCCCCGAGTCGGTTATGGCCGCTAGCGGGGCTGATGCCCTTTGTAGTCAACTCCTTGCCTACCGGCGAGGGAAGCTGTCCAGAGAAAGGGTATATCCACCGGAAAGGGATGTCTCAGGAGAGGAACCCAAGGTGGGGGTTTTTGTCTGTCATTGTGGAGCCAACATCGGAAGAGTGGTGGATGTTCCTTCGGTAGTTGAATATGCTTCTACCTTAGACAATGTTGTCCACACTCAAGAAAACCTGTTTTCGTGTTCTACTGATGCTGCCCGAGAAATAGCCGATGCCATCAGAGAAAAGGGGCTCAATCGTGTGGTTGTTGCCGCCTGTACCCCCAGGACACATGAGCCGCTATTCCGGGACACGCTTCGCGAGGGAGGAATTAATCCATACTACTTTGAGTTTGCTAATATAAGGGAACATTGCTCCTGGGTTCACTCTCGAGAAAAGGAAGCCGCCACCCAAAAGGCAAAGGATATAGTACGGATGTCGGTAGCCCGGGCTGCCCTTTTACAGCCCTTACAGGAATTTGAGCTGCCGGTCGACAAAAGGGGGTTAGTTGTCGGAGGAGGTATAGCCGGCATGACCAGTGCCCTGAGCTTAGCCAACCAGGGATTTGAGGTTTACCTGGTGGAAAAGGATACCGACTTGGGGGGGATAGCTCGAAGAATTCATTACACCCTGGACGAGATGGATGTTCAGGCTTATCTGAGCGATCTTATACGCAAAGTTTACCAGCACCCCTTAATTCATGTAGCTACTGATGCTACCATTACCGAGGCTTCCGGTTATGTGGGGAATTTCATAACCGAGGTAAAGTCTGGAGGCAGGGTCAGGGAGATACACCATGGAATAACCATCATCGCTACCGGCGCTGAAGAGTATAAACCCACCGAATACCTTTACGGGCAAGATGACAGGGTATTTACCCTGCTGGAGTTAGAGGAGCAAATCGCCAAAGGGGAAGCCAGGGTGATTAACGCAGAGAGCCTGGTGATGATTCAGTGTGTGGGCTGCCGAAACGAAGACAGAAATTACTGCAGTCGGGTATGTTGCAATAATGCTATAACCTGCGCCTTGAAACTAAAAGAGATAAACCCCCAGATGGATATCTACATTATCTATCGAGATATGAGAACTTACGGGTTTGCCGAAGAATATTACCGGGAAGCGGCGGACCGGGAGGTGAAGTTCATCCGCTATGAGCCGGATGATAAACCCCAGGTGGAAGCTACCCAGGAGGGTGGCAAGCAGATTCTAAGGGTTACCGTGACCGATCCTATTTTAGGTAAGAAGATTGCGCTGGATGCCGATGCCCTTGCTTTAGCTGCTGCTGTTATTCCTTCAGCAACCAATAATGAAATATGCCGGTTATTCAAGGTACCTCTGAATCCGGATGGTTTCTTCCAGGAAGCCCATGTAAAACTACGGCCCGTTGATTTTGCTGCCGATGGCGTCTTCCTGTGCGGGACGGCGCACTATCCCAAGCATATACCAGAATCGATTAGCCAGGCTTACGGAGCTGCTGGCCGGGCGGCAACTATTCTTTCCAAGGATTCAGTCACCGCCTCCGGTGCTATTTCTGAAGTAAATGAGAATGAGTGCATAGCGTGCGGGGCTTGTATTTCGGTTTGTAAGTATGGTGCTATAGAGTTTCATGACACACCACAGGGCAAAAAAGCTACGGTTAATCCTGTCCTCTGTAAGGGGGATGGTCTGTGTAATGCGAAGTGTCCAGCGGGGGCTATTTCCGCGAAACACTATACAGACGAGCAGATCTTTGCTGAAATTGACGCCGCGGCTCCGGCTCTTGTAGAAGTCCACTAATGGACATAGTAGGGTTGCTCTTTAAAGGGAAGCCAGGGAATAGCTATGGGATACGAGTTTGACCCAAAGATTTTAGGATTTTTGTGTAACTGGTGTTGCTACGCAGGGGCGGACCTTGCTGGAGTTTCCCGATATCAATACCCCACTAATATGAGGATAATAAGGGTGATGTGCTCCGGCAGAGTCGACCCGGCATTCATACTCCGAGCTTTCTCAAACGGAATGGACGGAGTGTTTGTCGGCGGTTGTTGGCTTGGCGAATGCCACTATGTTACGGAAGGAAATTACAGTGCATTAAGTGTGATGCATATATGCAAAAAACTATTGGAGCAGATAGGGGTAAATCCCGAAAGGTTAAGGCTTGAATGGGTATCTGCCTCTGAAGGAATCCGTTTCACCGAAGTTATTACTGACTTCACCAAGAAGCTAAAGGAATTAGGGCCTCTTGGAATAGGTGAAGGAATAGACGAAAATGGATTAAAGTTAAAATTTGAAGCGGTTAAAAGTTTGGTCCCTTACATTAAGCTGGTGGAAAGGGAGCGGCTGAGAGTACATTTTGATACAGAAGATGAATATGACAAGTTTTTCACCAGTGAAGAGGTAGATAGATTATTCCGGGAATTAATTGTAGATAAATTGACAATAAGCCAAATTTTGTTACTCTTGCGAGGAGGACCCCTTTCCACTGGAGAAATCTCTGAGATTTTGGGCTTAAGCCCGTCTGAAGTATCGAGATACCTTAATAGTTCAGCAAGAGAAGGATTAGTCAGGTTCGACGAAATCCAGAAGTGCTTTGTTCCCGCCTGAGTTGAGAGAACAGGAAGAAGATTAGTTGAAAGAAGAAAAAGAAGTTAAGACAGCAGCCAGCTCTAACGGTAAAATCGATCAGATTATAGATAAATATCAGGGCGATTCCAGTGCGCTAATACAAGTATTACTGGAAATTCAGAGCGAAAATCATTGGCTTCCCAAGCAGGCACTAGACAAGGTTAGCAAGAACTTGGAAGTGCCTTTAAACCAGATACAGCATGTAGCTACCTTTTACAAAGCCTTTAGTTTAGTTCCTAGAGGGCGCCATGAGATTCAAGTATGTATGGGCACTGCCTGCCATATTCGCGGTTCGCCACGCGTCCTCGACAGAGTTCAAGACCTGACTGGAATCAGACCTGGCGAAACGGACCTGGATTTGAAGTTTAGCCTCGAGACTGTTAACTGCCTCGGCTGTTGCGCCATGGGGCCGGTGATGGTAGTTGATGGAAAGTACCACGGAAAGACAGTACCAGCTAAGATAGAAGACGTGTTGAAAAACTATGATTAAGGGAAGATTATGCCAAGGATAAATTCGCCTGCTGAATTGGAAGAACTCAGAAAGGGCATCCTGTCGAAAAGAGATCCTAATAAACCTTGTATTACACTCTGTTCTGGAACTGCTTGCCATGCTTCTGGTAGCAAAGAAGTTGCTGCGAGCATTGAAGAGGAGATTAAAAAACAGGGACTAAGTGCCAAGGTAGACTTCAGGAAAACTGGTTGCCATGGCTTTTGTGAGAAAGGCCCTATTATAGTTATTCACCCTGAGAAAATATGTTACTTACAGATAGACCCTAAGGATATTCCTGAAATTATCTCCCAGACCATAAAAGAGAAGAAGGTCATAGAACGTTTGCTCTACACCGACCCTAGTACCAATGAAAAGATAATTCATGAATTTGAAATTCCCTTCTACAAGAACCAGGAGCGGCTTGTTTTCGGTTCCAACGGAGAGATTGATCCTGCGAGCATTGATGACTATCTGGCGCTCGGTGGTTATTCTGCCTTAGCCAAAGCCCTTTCCCAGATGACCCGTGAGCAAGTATTGGAAGAAGTTAAAAAATCTAATCTGAGAGGGAGGGGAGGTGGTGGCTTTCCCGCCGGGAGAAAGTGGGAAGAATGTCGCAATGCCCCCGGTGAGATGAAGTATGTAATCGTCAATGCTGATGAGGGTGACCCTGGGGCCTACATGGACAGGAGCCTTCTCGAGGGGAATCCCCATTCAGTTCTTGAAGGATTGACCATTGGAGCCTATGCTATCGGCTCCCATGAGGGTTATATTTACGTTCGGCAGGAATATCCCCTTGCAGTAGAGAACGTGGGCATTGCTATCCAACAAGCCAAGGAACATGGTTTCCTCGGGGAGAATATCTTTGGCGCAGGTTTTGATTTCACTGTTAAAGTGCACCGTGGAGCTGGTGCTTTCGTCTCTGGTGAATCGAGTGCTCTGATGACGGCAATAGAAGGCAGGGTAGGAGAGCCCAGACCGAAGTATATCCACACTGCCATTAAGGGCGTTCGGGATAGGCCGAGCTGCCTGAATAACGTTGAGACCTGGGCTACTGTGCCACTTATTATCAACAAAGGTGCTGACTGGTTTGCTCAACTCGGAACCGAGGGAAGTAAGGGGACGAAGATTTTCTCCCTGGTGGGCAAGGTAAACAATACCGGCCTTGTGGAAGTACCAATGGGTATAACCTTGAGAGATATTATCTATAAGGTAGGTGGTGGTATCCCCGGGGATAAGAAGTTCAAAGCGGTACAAACTGGAGGCCCATCCGGAGGATGTATACCTGAGGAACAGTTAGACATGAAAGTCGATTTTGATGAGCTCGCCAAGGCTGGCTCGATGATGGGTTCAGGTGGCATGATTGTAATGGATGAAGATACCTGTATGGTTGATCTCGCCAGGTACTTTCTTGATTTCCTCTCCGATGAATCGTGTGGCAAATGCGTCCCCTGTCGTGAAGGTATCAGGCAGATGCTTAAGATTCTGACTAATATCAGCAAAGGAAAAGGGAAAGAGGGCGACATCGAGCTTTTGGAGGAGTTATCCGAGGTGACCAGAGATGCCTCACTTTGTGCTTTAGGCAGGACTGCCGCTAACCCGGTTCTAAGCACGATACGCTACTTCAGAGATGAATATGAAGCACACATCAAGGATAAGCGCTGTCCGGCTTACGTGTGTAAGGCGCTAATCTCATATTATATCGATCCCGAGAAGTGTCAGGCTTGCATGATTTGTCTCAAACAATGTCCCGCAGGGGCGATTTCAGGTGGTAAGAACCAGATACATGTAATTGACCAGGAGAAATGCACAAAGTGCGGAACTTGCCTTGAAGTTTGCCCCCCTCGCTTTGGTGCGGTGAAGAAGATTTCTGGCGAGCCTGTTCCGTCTCCTATCCCTGAAGAAGCAAGAATGATAGCCAGAAAGAGTAAAGAAACATGAGTGAAATCACTTTACAGATTGATGGAAGAAAAGTTGAAGCCAAGGAGGGGATGACCATTTTGGAGGCGGCACAAAGTATAGGGATATCTATTCCTACACTTTGTCATCACGAGAAATTAGAACCTTATGGGGCTTGCCGAATTTGCACAGTAGAAATAGAAGCTCGGGGCAGGACAAATCTCGTTGCTGCCTGCCTTTATCCAGTAGAGCAAAATTTGGTAGTAAGAACCAGGTCTGAGAAGGTAGATAAAACTCGCAAAGTGCTTCTGGAGCTGATGCTAGCTCATGCTCCAGATGCCACAAAATTGCAGGATTTGGCTCAAGAGTATGGAGCAGACAAAGCCCGTTTTGAAAAAGAGTCTTCATTTTGTATTCTCTGTGGTCTATGCGTAAGATACTGTGCCGAGGTCAAGAAGAAGAACGCCATCGGGTTTGTCGACAGAGGAACAAGACGAGAGGTAATTTTCATTCCAGAGATAGCCTCTAAGGAATGCGAGGACTGCAAAGAATGTTTCCCGCTCTGCCCTACAGAGGCACTACAGGCAACTTTCCTCTTGACTAAAGCTCTAATGTCTCCCTCGCGTCCTTCCGCCTCTGAGTAACGATTAGCTTTGCTGCTGGGTGGGTAGAAAAATTTCTCTGCTCTTGCTATAATGCCCTGTTACAAATAGCTATAGTTCTGGCGGCTCGCGTGGCTGCCCATACTAGCTGATAATATAGCCTTCCGCTAACTATAAGGATTGAATTTGGCGAAGAAGTCTGTTCTGGTAATCGGTGGTGGTATCGCTGGTATCCAGTCTTCGCTTGACCTAGCCAATATGGGGTTTCAGGTATACCTTGTCGAGAAGACACCCAGCATTGGCGGTAGAATGTCCCAGCTGGATAAAACCTTCCCTACCAATGATTGCTCAATGTGCATCCTTGCCCCCAAGATGATTGAGGCGAGTCGGCACCCCAACATCAGGCTTCTGACCTATTCCGAGGTAGAGGAAGTGGCTGGGGACTCCGGAAAATTCAAGGTTAAAATCAGGAAAAAGGCACGGTTCGTAGATGAAGAAAAATGCACTGGTTGTGGTGTATGTGTAACTAAATGTCCTTGGAAAGTAGATAGCGAGTTTGACCTGGGCTTAAGTAAGAGAAAAGCTATCTATACTCCATTCGCTCAAGCGGTGCCAAACATTCCGGTTATCGATACAGAACATTGTGTCTATTTTCTTAAGGGCACCTGCCGAGCTTGCGAAAAATTCTGCGAGGCCGGGGCGATAAACTATGACCAGGAAGACGAAATAATTGAAGCGGAGGTTGACGCCATTATTCTGGCTTCCGGCTTTGACCTCTATGACCCCTCGGGGCTGGAGGAGTATGGATACGGCAAGATAAAGAACGTAATCACGGCCATGCAGTACGAGCGCATGATCAGCGCCTCCGGGCCGACCGGGGGACAATTGGAGCGACCGTCCGATGGAGCCACACCGAACAGGCTGGCCTTTATTCAATGTGTCGGGTCGCGAGATACCCATCATAAGCTGTATTGCTCCACTGTTTGTTGTATGCATGCCACCAAAGAGGCTATTCTGGCCAACGAGCACTATCCTGATCTAGAAGCCTTCATTTTTTATACAGACATGAGAGCGGTAGGAAAAAGGTTCCAGGAATATATTGCCCGGGCTGAGCAGCAGTATAAGGTGACCTACATCAGAAGCCGCCCCAGTAAGATTACGGAAAACCCGGACACCGGGAATCCCATTGTCTGGTATGAGGAAACCACCACCAGAACCAGAACCAGCATGGAGGTAGATATGGTTGTACTGTGCCAGGCGTTGATTCCGTCCGGTAGCATGAAAGATATGAGTTGTATGCTGCACCTGAGCCTTAATGATTACCAGTTTGTCCATATTCCAGATAGATTATTTCACCCGGTGGACACGGAAATACCGGGGCTGTTTGCCTGTGGCTTCTGTCAGGCACCACAGGATATTCCGGATTCGGTGGTCCAGGCGTCAGCGGCCGCGGCCCGGGCCGCTGAGTTTGTGAGTAAGGACGAGTAAATGATTGCACCTCGTATTGGGGTTTTTGTCTGCCGTTGCGGCACCAATATCGGGGGGATTGTGGATGTCCCCCAGGTAGTAGAGTACACTAAGAACTTGCCCTACGTAGCCCATGCTGAGGCTAACCTGTACACCTGCTCTGAGGAGGGTATCTCTTCCATAAAGCATGGCATAAAAGAGCATGACCTCAATCGAGTGGTGGTGGCTTCATGTACTCCCAGAACCCACCAGCCGCTGTTCCGTAACGCCTGTGCGGATGCGGGGCTGAATCCGTACCTGTTTGAGTTTGTCAATATCAGAGAACATTGTTCCTGGATTCACATGAAGAACCGGCGGGAGGCCACTGAAAAGGCCAAAGAGCTGGTAAAGATGGGGGTAGCCAAGGCTCGGTGGCTGGATGCGCAGGAGGAATTCAAATCCGAGGTGTATCCGGCAGCCATGGTCATTGGCGGTGGCGTTGCCGGAATGAGCGCCGCCCTCAACCTGGCTAACCAGGGCTTTGAGGTGCACCTAGTAGAGAAGGAGCCAGAACTTGGTGGCCGGTTGCTCAAACTCAACCGGATTTTCCCTATCAATAAAGACCCCAGCGAGCTGGTCGGGAGTATAGTTAAGTCAGTGCGAGGCCACTCCAAGATAAGGCTCCATATGCCGGCTGTGGTCAAATCTGCCGGCGGATATATCGGTAATTTCGACGTAAGTGTAGATGAAGATAGGCAAGAAACCAGCTTCAAGGCTGGGGTGATTATCGTGGCCACTGGCGCTCAGGTGCTCAAGCCGGAGCTATATCGCTATGGGGAATTAGCTAATGTGCTCACTCAGCTTGATCTGGAGCAGCGGTTGAAGGATGCTGAGCTGGGGGAGTTCCAGAATGTGGTGATGATTAACTGTGTAGGAGCACGGATACCCGAACGGCCCTACTGTTCAAGAATATGCTGTATGACTGCCATCAAGAACGCTGCCTTGATGAAGGAAATTAACCCGCAAGCCAAGGTCTACGTGCTGTATAGAGACCTGATGACCTATGGCGTGGAGTTTGAAGAGTATTATAGAGAAGTCAAGGAAGCCGGCGTCAGGTTTATCAGATACACCCCGAGTAAAGTCCCACAGGTTATCGGGGCAGAAAGGGTTGGGTCGGTAAGGATATATGATGAACTAATGGATATGGAGCTGGAGCTTCCCTGTGACCTGCTGGTTCTGGCTACTCCTCTAATTGCCAATGATGATAATGAAGAGCTTTCCAAGATGCTGAAGGTGCCGATAGCCGATGGGGGCTTCTTTCTTGAGGCTCATGTCAAGTTGCGCCCGGTTGAATTTCCCATGGATGGTATCTATGTGGCTGGCACCTGTCGATGGCCGGCGGATATTCGGGAGAGTATCGCTCAGGGATATGCCGCCGCCTCAGAGGCAGTGATTCCTTTGAGACAAGGCCTGGTCAAAGTTGAGGCAATAACAGCTACAGTCGACCCGAAAATCTGCAAGGGGTGTGGGACCTGTGTCCTAGTATGTCCCTTTGATGCTATTGAACTGAAGGAATCTGAAATAAGAGGGCTTGAAGGTAAGATTGTCTCCGAGGTTAATACCGCCCTGTGTAAAGGCTGCGGGCTGTGTGCTGCGGCTTGCCCTAACGGGGCGATACAGCAAAGAGGCTTTACCGATACGCAGCTAATAAGCATGGTTAATGCTCTGAGTGGAAAGAGATAAAGTTGCAGGATACCAAAGAAGTCCGAACCGAATTTAAACCGAAAATCCTCGCCTTCTGCTGTAACTGGTGTGCCTATGCCGGTGCCGACCTGGCTGGCGTCTCCCGTTTCCAGATGCCAACGGACGTGCGGGTCATAAGGGTGATGTGCTCCGGTCGGGTACCCCCGGAACTGATAATCCGAGCTCTGGCTAATGGTCTTGACGGAGTAATGATACTCGGCTGTCATCCCGGAGAGTGTCATTATTCAGAGGGCAATTATCTGACTCGAAGGCGGGCTCATGTCCTCAAGAGACTGCTGATGTACATCGGCATCGAACCGGAAAGGTTTCAGCTGAGGTGGGTATCGGCCGCCGAGGGCGCCAAATTCTCGGCTGTGGTCAAGGAGACGACAGATAAAATAACGGGGCTGGGTCCCAACAGGTGGGGGGACAAGAAATGAAGGCAACCTCAGAAGAAGTACAGACCAGGGTTAAGAAACTGTTTGAAGATGGCAACATCGCCCATTTTATCGGCTATGAAACAGGCTCTGATTGCCTGCGTGTAACGCCGTGTTTTCTGAAAAGCGGGCAGGCGGCTTCCCGGTTGGTCTGGAACCCTCTCTGTGCCAATAACCTCTCCAAATACTTGCTGGATTTCAAAAACGTCGAGGGGAAGGTAGGTATAATAGTTAAAGGGTGCGACTCCCGATCAGTTGTGGAGTTGCTCAAAGAGAACCAGATCGACCGGGATAAAGTTTTCATCGTGGGCGTCCCCTGTAGTGGTATTGTGGACAGGGAAAAGTTGTTGGAAGTACTAGGTGTCTCGCCGGGTGATGTGGTCACGGTGGAGGATGACGGTGACGCCTTCCTGGTTACCCTCAAGGAGGGCAAGCAGCGGGTGGATAAGGAGAAGGTACTACGGGGTGAGTGCCTGGTCTGCAAATATCCCACTCCACTGGTCTACGATGTGCTGCTTGGAGAAGCCATCTCCAGCCTGCCCTGGGTAGGTGACGATTACAGCCTGATTAAGGAACAGGAGGCGCTATCTTCAGAAGAGAAGGCGCTCCACTGGAACAGGGAGTTAAGCCAGTGTATCCGCTGCTATGCCTGCCGCAATGTCTGCCCGGTCTGTACCTGCCCGGAATGTATCTTTGATAAAAAGGCGCCGCGCTGGCTCAGCAAAGCGAACAATGTCTCGGAGAATCTGGTTTATCACCTGATACGTGCCTTCCACGTTGCCGGGAGATGTGTTGACTGCGGTGAGTGCGAGCGGGCATGCCCGATGAATATTCCACTGCGGAGTCTGAACAAGAAAGTGGAAAAGGAGTTACTGGAGCTATTTGACTATACTGCTGGGATTGACGTTGAGCAGCAGCCACCACTGACAACGTATCAGCTCGGTGACCTTGATGAGTTTCTCTAGGGGTTGATATGGTATATCAGACGAAGAGTAGAATAATCGAGAAGAACAGGCTGACCGAATTGCTGGACAAACTAGCGCGGGACTACCATTTGATTGCTCCCGTGCGGGACAATAATGTTTCCTTCCGGCGGGTGGAATCGGGCACCGAGGTCACGCTGGACTATATCAACACGGTACTGTCTCCTAAGAACGCTTTCTTCCCACAGACGGAGACTCTCTTCCGGTTTTCCAGGGATGACAACCGGGGGTTCGGAATAGAGCCAGGTGCTGAAACAGACCGTGAGCAGGTAATCTTCGGCATCCGTCCCTGTGATGCACGCAGTCTGCGCCTCATGGATATGGTTTTTGGTGGGCAGTACAAGGATAGTTATTACCTGAACAGGAGGGAGAAGACGACCCTCATCGGTCTTGCCTGTTTCGACTACGCCGAGACCTGTTTCTGCCCGACCTTTGGTATAGACCCCACTTCAGGGGAGGATGTTGATATACTGTTCAGTGACATTGGCGACCGCTACCTGGTGGAGGCATCTACTGAGAAAGGGGTAGCCCTGCTTGACCGATTTGCCGAATTCTTTACCGAGCTTCGAGGAGATGAGGAACAGCTCAGAGAAGCTAGGAAAGCCGGGCTTGCCGGAATGAAGAAACTGGATGTCAACGCTATCGCCGATAAAATGGCACCGCTCTATGAAGGCGATTACTGGGATAGCATCGGCATGAAGTGCCTGGGATGTGGCATCTGCACCTACTTGTGTCCGACATGTCACTGTTTTGACATCGCTGATGTCAGCCTGGATGAGGGTGGAGAGAGGTTCCGCTGCTGGGACAGCTGCATGTTCCCCGAATTCACCCTGATGGCCAGTGGGGAGAATCCCAGACCGAACCGGAAGGCAAGGGTACAGCAGCGTTTCTTCCATAAATTGAAGTATTTTCATGATCGGAATGGAGAGTTGGCCTGTGTCGGTTGTGGCCGGTGCATCAAATACTGCCCAGTCAACATAGATATTACCCAAATAATAGAAGATGTAATGAGTGGGAAAGCCGGAAATGAGTGAGAATATATATCTGCCGCGTATGGCGGCCATCCACAGCATGAGGCCGGAGACGGTAGATGTCACCACCTTCAGGGTGACTATTGACGGTTCGGATGGGATCGGGAAATTCGAATATAAGTCCGGCCAGTTTGCCCAGGTATCAGTGCTCGGCGTGGGAGAGGCACCGATAGCAATTACTTCTTCACCGACCCGTCCGGACGCCATCGAGTTCAGCATCAGAAGGGTTGGGGAGCTGACCAATGCTCTCCACGAGCTTGAGCCCATGGATGAAATAGGTATTCGCGGCCCCTTCGGGAATTTCTTCCCCCTTAAAGACATGGAGGGGCAGAACCTGCTCATCATCGGTGGCGGCATTGGGCTGTCACCGCTACGCTCGGTCATCCTCAACGTCTTCGACAATCGGGCAAAATACGGCAAGATTGATATCATCTACGGCGCCAGGAGCCCGCAGGACCTCATCTTCACCAGCGAATATGAAGAATGGCAGGAGGTGGACAATACCAGACTGCATCTCACCGTTGACCGTGGTGATGAGGAGTGGAAGGGGAATGTGGGGCTGGTACCGACGTTCCTGAGGGAAATCAATCCTTCCCCGGAGAATACTACCAGCATTACCTGCGGACCGCCAATAATGATTAAATTTGTTATTGAGGCCCTGCACGAACTGGGATTCTCCAGCGAGCGCATAATTACCACTCTGGAGAGAAGGATGAAGTGCGGAGTCGGTAAGTGTGGACGCTGTAACATCGGCAGTAAGTACGTCTGCCTGGATGGTCCGGTTTTTACCCTTAAACAGCTAGAGGAGATGCCCAGCGACTGATGAAACAAGAAGGAAAAGTTATTGCCGGGAGAGACCCGCTGGCCAAGATCATCGACGAGAAGAAACTATCCCTCTGTGTTGAGTGTGGAAAGTGCGTCGCCAGTTGCCCCATGGCCGAGTTCTATGACAGGTTCTCCTTCTTGTTCTCTGCCCGGGGCATTATCAAAAAGGCGCTGCTGGGGCTAGACATTTTAAAGGACTCGAATATCTGGTTTTGCCTGGAATGTGATGTCTGTGCCCAGCTGTGTCCGGCCGGTGTCAAGTATGCAGAATTTGTCGAGGATGTCAGGCAACTCGCCATCAGCGAAGGTATCACCGAGAATTCCGTGATTTGCCCACGCTGCGGGCGTTACCACCAACCATTACCGACCGTTGAGCGCCTGAAAGAAGTACTGGCCGGGAGTGGCCTCGATGCTGAGTTTACCGAGCTCTGTCCGCAATGCCGCCGGGACGATGTGGCCGAGAAATTCGCGTTCCCGCCGGTCCCGGTGAAGTCCGGGGTAATCCGGCACCACACCGGATGAGAGCCTCTCGAATGGAACTGTTGTTGCCCAACAATATACTACGGGCTTCTAAATCCAGTTTATCAAACTTCTTTGGTAGCTTTCCTTACCTGGGGTAACGTTCTCTGCAGCGGTGATGTTTTGGTGCTCTCCCAAGGGTGACAAAATCATAGAACATTAACACATGACCCTACGAATATTGACACGCTTTCGAAGAAAAGGTATTATATACGCTTTGATGTACACCCTGAGGGTGCTTGCCTGTCAGAGGGAATCCCGGAAGAATGTTCGCTCTTTGAAATGCTACTAATTTCTTATTGCAGAAAATATTAAAAAGGGGGAAACAAAATGAAGGTCAACAAGGTCTGTATTTTGGGGGCTGGCGTCATGGGTAGTCAGCTTACCCAGCTCTTCGCTACTAAAGGTTATGAAGTGTCAATGACGGATATTGAAGACAGGTTTGTCCAAAATGGCTTGAACGCTATTAATAGCAATTTAAAGAAGTATTTCGTGGATAAGGGCAAAATGACTCAGGAAGAAGCCGACAAAGTGGTTGGTCGTATTAAGGGTACTGCTGACCTTAAACGAGCGGTAGAAGGAGCTCAGTTGGTGCTTGAAGGCATTCCTGAGGTGATGGAGCTAAAGCAACAAACATTTAAGCAGCTGGACGAGCTATGTCCTCCGGAAACAATACTCGCTTCTAACACCTCAGCACTCAGTATTACGGCCATAGGTTCGCTAACCCGGCGACAGGACAAGGTAATAGGGATGCACTTTTTCAACCCGGTAGGGGTAATGAGATTGGTTGAAATAATTTGTGGAGTCAAGACTTCCCAAGAGACCATCCAGGTCATTAAGGACATAGCAGCCAAGCTTGGCAAGGAGACGATTGTTGTCAATAAGGATGTCCCAGGATTCATTGTGACCAGGTTATTTGTCGTGCTTTCTAATGAGGCAGTTAAGTTGCTTGAAGAGGGTGTAGCGACTGCTGAAGACATCGATAAGGGATGCCAGTTAGGATTGGGGCATGCTATGGGTCCACTGAGGTCACAAGACATAGTCAATGGTATACCGGTCGTATTGCACTGCCTGGATTATATGCGAGCTGAGCTCGGAGAGTGTTATAGGCCCTCTCCATTATGGAGAAGAAAAATTGAGGCAGGGGAATTAGGTGTGAATGCGGGTAAGGGTTTCTATGACTACAGCCAGCAGCAGTGACAACTCTGTGATTGCTCTCAGCAATTAAAATTAGATAGCCTTTGATATAGGAGGTCAAGAATAGCTGAAAGGAACGCTTGTATAGTTGGAGGTGGTATGTGCAAATGGGGTGTTAGGGAGGCAAGTTATATAGATATGGTGCAGGAAGCAGCCAAGGAATGTCTGGATGATATACCTGGACTTAAGCCAACGAGCATTGACGGTTTGCTTTTTGCCTCCACTTTTGTTGGCAGGCGTTCTACCCAAGCCAATACAGCTCCTGTTGTGGCTGAGAGACTGGGGTTAAAACCGACTTCTATCTGCGCCAGGGTGGATGTCCTATGTGCTGGTGGAAGCACGGGAATTCTCCTGGCCAAGGCACTCGTAGAGAGCGCAATGTCTGACGTGGTGATGGTGGTAGGCTGTGAAAAACTTTACACTCCTGAGAGATGGCAGGTGCAATACGATGAGATGGCTGCTATAGACCACGACTGGGATGGGCCGCAAGGTATTGGACCTCCGCCACTATGGTTTGCGATGATTGCCAAGGAGCACATGCAACATTACGGGACAAAAAGGGAGCAATTGGGGATGGTTTCCGTAGTAAATTATGATTACGGTTATACTAATCCAAAGGGTCACTTTCAAAGGAAGCTGACGATGGAAGATGTCCTCAATGCAACTGAGATAGCCGCTCCTCTTGGATTATATGATTGTTGTCCATTGACGGATGGCTCTGCGGCAGTAATTATTGCTTCTGAGGAAAAGGCAAGGGAGCTCAGCGATAGGCCACTCGTTTATATCCTTGGAGGAGCTCAATTGTCAGTTCACAGCATAAGCGCTAACTGGCCCGGAGAGCATTTAGGAGATTGGCCGCATTTGAGGATGGCAGCTAAAAAAGCCTATGCTAATGCAAAAATTAGCCCTAATGAGGTCGATGTTGCTCAGGTACATGACTGTTTTAGCATCTCCGAGATTATCGAGGTGGAGGAGCTAGGGTTCTGCAAAAAGGGAGAGGGTGGACCTTTCGTGGACTCGGGGCAGACAAAGCTCGGGGGCGCCGTCCCTATTAATACCGATGGCGGTCTTCTTTCCTGCGGGCATCCCTTTGGGGCAACCGGGATTCGTCAGTGTATAGAGATAGTAAGGCAACTTCAGGGAAGAGCCGTAAGCCAGGTCAATAAAGCAGTAATTGGTCTTACACACAACTTGAGCGGCTCTTGTGTGGAGCATACTATTGTTATCTACGGTAGAGAGCCTAGAAAATAAAGGAGGCGAAGGATGGCAGAAATAGGGATTCCTTTCTTGGAAGGAAGATATTCTCCCACACTGGATATGTGGCCAATCGAGGCTAAGGAGTTTAACCGGATATACAAATTCTACGAAAACCTTCGCGAAGGCAAGTTTACAACAACGAAATGTAAGCAGTGTGGGCGGGTAGCATATCCCCCTCGTGTGGTATGCCCTGAGTGCTACTCTGACGAGCTTGAGTGGGTCGAGTTGCCAAAGAAAGGCAAGGCGGCAGTTGTTGTAGAGAAATGGGGAGGGGTCCCCATATGCTACAAGCCACCTTTAATTGATGCCTGGATTGACCTGCGTGAAGATAGTCCGGTCAGACATATACTAAGTCGGATGGTAAACTGCCCGCCGGAAACTCTCAAAGAAGGTGATGAAGTTCAGCTCGTAGTATTCGATGTTCCATCCCACCCGATAGAGCTCAAAAAAGAAACAAAAACGGCAGATAGGGTATTTTTTGCCTTTGAGCCTGTTAAGAAATAGGCTAAGTACTGGGCAGAGGAGGTGCCCTTGCCTCACCCCCCAGAAATTATAATTATTATATAAAGCTCATCTCCGTCCTTAACTGGCTTGGCCAGTTCCTCTGGGTAAGAAGTTTCCGCGTTAACATAGATTTCAACAAGTCTATTTAACTTACCATCCTTTTCAAACAGCCATTTTCTGAGCTCGGGAAACCGGGCAATTAACTGCTCAAGACACTGCCCAACAGTGTTCCCATTAACTTCAACCACGTCCTGACCATTAGTGTGCTGAGATAAGAAGGGATGGATGTTTATCTTAACGCTCACAGCTTCCCTTATCTTTCAAATCGCCGCGACACTCACAGTTCAGGTTTTGCTTCAGCCCAAACTCATTATCCCCGGTTCATTTCTGGCAAGTATATCTACTAATTACTCTCGCTCCTCTGGTATCCGTGCTCTAGTTTAGACGGCTGTAAGGCTCACTTGAGCGATCTTACTTGACGACAAAAAAACGGCTCTCGCCATTGACGTAATACTTACGCAGGTGGTTTTTTTACGTGGGGTCGGTACTATACAGAGGCTATGGCTGTGGCAACCTTCCGCATTGTCCCTGAGAATTTGTCTGCGATTGCTATCTGCTTCTCAAGGCTCTGCTCGCTGGCATCCACGTATTGTATGGCATTTTCTTCACAGAACTTGACACACTGGGGGTCGCCGTCACAGAAGTCACACTTTATCACCTTTTGAGCTATTGGATCGAATGACATACCACCAAAGGGGCAGATAGCAACACACATCCGGCAGCCAATACATATATCGTAATCAACCATTACTCTATTTAGGTTCTCGTCTCGAGAAATAGCCTTTACCGGGCATATTGACTGGCAGGGAGCTGATTCACATTGTTGACAGACCATAGGAACATATCGTCCCTCTTGCTCCCACTTGATTATTCTTATCCGACTTCGGGCAGGGTTGACTACACCTTCGTGTTTTACAGTACAAACCTGCTCACATATTCGGCAACCAGTGCATTTCTCATAATCTATCACTAGAACCTTTGCCATTAAGTAGACCTCCTTAGAGCATGTTGCAGATACTAGAGCATATGTGATGGCTCTTTATCTAGACCCAGTTTCTTCAGGGTTTCGGGGTGGGGAACTCCGTTCTCATCCCAGCCGTGGTGCTCGTAGTATTCGTCTATCATCTTGGTGAACTTCTTTCTATCTAACGTCTTGCCACAAGCAGCAGGTACACCGCGTGTAGTTGGCTCGTCATAGTATCGGTCAGCCAACCAGTCATGCTTTCGAGTCAGCCCTTCCCTGATGTTGAATAGCCTTTCTATGTTATAGCACCTGTCAGCAACGTTCCAAATATCCAGTGGCGATAACTCTAATCCAGTATTGAGGTACAGTAGCCGGGACCACTCTTCAAAGTTGGGGAAGTTTGGTCCAAGGAATATGGTGTGATACTTACATATACCAAGGCAATCCACTGCCTCATAGCACATCTCCTGCCATCTTACCATCCAGGGTTTCCCCTCATAGTCCTTCCAATGTGAGGTGAGCGGACCGTCATAGGGGACTGGCTGGCTATATATCCTTCTCAGCACTGGTTCTGGCAAACCGTAGAGGTCAATTGCTGGTCGGCTTCTCAAGTGATCAGAACCTCTTGAACCGGTGGCTATGCCCAGTGCCAGGGCCGGTGTTGCTCTCTCATCCGAGTGAAGGTTGCTCATTCCTTTAACATGAATCAAATATTTGATGGAATTCTTGCCTATTTTCTTGGCCGCTCGTAGCGGTCCCTCAGCCAGGATATCACCCAGTCCTTCCCTGTGAGCAATGCGGTGTATCATCTCATTGAGTGCTTCAGCATTACCGAACCTTAGTTCCAGGCCATCTGTATCCTTATCAGTAAGGATTCCCGCTTCATACAGTTCCATTGCCCAGGCGATCATGCTTCCTGCCTCCAGACAGTCTATACCGTACGAATTGAGTAGGTGACTACCTGATAACAGGGCAACAACATCGGAACAGCCTGTTTCTGCGGTTAAGGCACCCTGCACCGTATACTCAGGCCCTTCATCATAAACGCCGGCATATTCACCTGACGGAATAATGTATTTGGCTCGGCAGTGAACCTGACAGGCAAAACAACCAGCATAGCCGATGGCATGTTCATCAATCGCTTCTGGCTCAATAGCATCACAGTACTCAAATTGATTGGTCTGGAAGTTTCTAGTCCTGATTCCGCCCCAGGAATTAGTTGCTCCCCAGATGAATGGCGTCCCTAGTCTGCCCTGTGTCTTGGATACCTTGGCAGAGCACACCATGTCAATTACATGCCTGTTATATTCCAGGGCTTCAGCGGGGTGCGCTATTTTTATGTCCATAGTACCTCTCACTGCTATTGCCTTGAGGTTCTTGGAGCCGAGGAGAGCACCCATGCCTGTCCTGCCACCGGCATTCTTAATTCCAGTCATAACATTGGCGAACCTCACCAGATTTTCACCGGCTATGCCAATGGTTAATACCGTTATATCTCTGTCGCCTAATTCTTCCCGAATAGTTTCTCGGGTCTCATTGATATCCTTTCCCCAGATGTTTGAGGCATCCCTTATTTCAATTTCGCCATTGTGGATCCACAGGTAGACTGGCTTCTTTGCTTTCCCTTTTATTACCAGATGGTCGAAGCCAGCCAACCTCATTTCTGGAGCAAAGAAACCACCCATATTAGAGCTGCCAACAAAGCCGGTAAGCGGCGACTTGCCACCAATATGGGTTCTGGCAGAGGCAGAGGCTAGAGTACCGACTAGAACCCCGGCGCTAACACAGGCCACATTATCTGGTCCAAGAGGGTCAACCCCGGGTTCTATATGGTTGTACATTAAATACATATCCAGCCCTCTGCCGCCAAGGAACTTCTTTCGCACCTCGAGGGGAATACGCTTTGTCTCAATTTCACCTGTAGTTAGATTAATATAAGCTATCTTTCTATTCAGAGCCATGTCTACTTCTCCCTCTTTCTCGTTTCCTTTTTAGCTGTGGCTTCTATGGTCAGTCGCCTGTTCACATCCCAAACCGGTCCCCTTATCCTGGGAAAGTCTGGCCATAGCCAGGTTATGCGCCACTCAAAACCGCAATGAGGGCATTTATATTGTTTTGAACCCTTTGGTGGTGTAATCCTGTTCATGCAGTTCATACACCTGACCTGTCCTGTTGATCGACCCCTAGATGTGATTTCTGCTGTTGTCTCTTGTTTCAAGATAATTTCCTACCTTTTTACTTGAAAATTTAGCCCTACATAATAGCAACCTCGCTCCATACTGTCAAGTCTGCCCTGCTCCAAAAACCTTCTGCAGGGGGAAGAGACTGGGCCGACAAGGGGCAGCGTAGCGTGATCCTCGAGTTGTGGACGAGAGAGGAGATACAAGAGAAAAACGAACTTCCCTGCCTCAGTCTGGAACTTCAGGTCACTATTATAAGGGCACCAATCCGTATGATGCTAATAGCTTAGAATCTGCGCCGTCTACCTCCTCCACCAAACCCGCCGCCGCCGCCGCCGCCATAGGGTCTCCTGCCACCTTCGGCGCGAGGGCGTGCCTCACTAACACTGAGAGTCCGCTCTCCCAATGATGTTCCATTAAGCCCGTTGATTGCGGCCTGGGCCTCAGATTTCGTTGCCATCTCAACAAACCCAAAACCTCTGGATTCGCCGCTGTATCTATCCTTAATTACGTTTACCGATGTGACTTGCCCAAAAGCCTCAAATGCCTGGCGCAATTCATCCTCGGCAACCTCGCGAGATAAATTACCTACATATATATTCACAATATTAACCCCCTTTCAATTTTTATAGCCTTACCCTTCGTGCAACCAAACTTTTTAGAACACGCTGAATTCTTCTGCTTCTAAACCTTCGGGGGCTGGGTTTGGTTCCAGCCCCCTTTGAATTCAGCTGCATTAAATTATTGCTGACTGCCCGATTTCATCTTGTTGTAGCACTCACTACAATATACTGGCCTGCCCTCTCGAGGCTCAAAGGGCACTTCAC
>Ga0209121_10001391_pt1 | contig 25328 bp, 30 predicted proteins | sample Cruoilmetagenom3_FD_187292 | JGI IMG/M metagenome (GOLD analysis project Ga0209121, IMG submission 187292) | Oil polluted marine microbial communities from Coal Oil Point, Santa Barbara, California, USA - Sample 3 (SPAdes) (version 2) | ecosystem: Environmental > Aquatic > Marine > Oil seeps ... | reverse complement strand
TCATCACTCATCACTCATCACTCATCACTCATCACTCATCACTCATCACTCATCACTCATCACTCATCACTCATCACTCATCACTCATCACTCATCACTTGAGCGAAGCGAGCTTATCTACACTCCAAGCTTCAGGCTTATCATTAAACAAAGGTTTAGTATTTGCCCAAACGCTTTTAAATAAATCTGAATGCCTATAATTATTTAAGTCTTCATCAGAATTCCAATAACTATACGTGAAAAATATATTGGTATTATTCTGATCGCGATACAATTCTAAAAAGTTACAACCTTCAAAATTGCGAATCTTTAATTTGTTAGTTTCAAAATTAGCTAAGAATTCTTCAATCTTAGAGGGTTCGAAACTCATTTTTACAATTCTTACTAACATAATTATTTAAAGCCTTTCCTAAATCCTTTCCAAAGTAAAGGACTTTCTCAGTGTTGAGAAATTAATTTTCATTTTTTTGCGTCATCTTGTGTTTCCTTCCCTCTGGGAAGGACTAAGGTTGGGCAGAAAATTTACAGTTACTGTATCCATTGTTTTTAATCCCATTAAAGTAGAGGCACTGCCTACAGTACTAGAATTACTTTTATAAACAGCTATTTCTAAATAGCCCGAAGAATTAAAAACAACTAAGCCTTTTCCTTCATCATGTCGTTTAGATTCTTCTATTTCAAAATCTATAATGTCGCTATACTTTAGATGTATGGTCTTAAATTTATGGCTTCGAGCTGAAATTTCATAAGCTCTAGTTTTTTGAATGGTTTCAAAAAACTTCCGCTTTATGTTAGTCACTACATTACCATAATTATCTATATAAATAACACTACCAATAATTTGATTGGTCTCGTCATTTACAAACGGAATTAAATTTTTAATTGGTTTAATTGTGTTAATAACTTTTCCAATGACTTCTAAAGTTCCTCCTCTTGCAATATGACATGCTACTTTTACAAAAACATCCAATACAGGGAAGCTAGATTCTATTTTATCATGGATATTGATTTCTACGATTTTCTCTGGCGCAATATCAGAACAAATCATACTCATAATGCCATTGTTAGCACATATAAAGTAATGGTCGTCTAACTTAACTGCAATATGCTTATTTTCAGGACTTAACTCAGAATCAATTCCGATAACATGAATGGTTCCTTTTGGAAAACTACTGTAAGCATTTAATATAATATAAGCCGCTTCAGAAATATTAAAAGGTGATATGGAATGCGAAACATCTACAATTCTAATATCCGAAAGTTCACTATAAATAGCGCCTTTTATAGCACCAGCAAAGTGATCTTTTTCTCCAAAATCAGTCGTTAAAGTGATTATTGCCATGGATTGATTGTTGATATTTTTTTAATAATTATGGTTGTAAAATTATTAGATTTGTGTGTACATAATTGATTCACAAAACTAAGAAAAGAAAACAGATTAACACACTAAAAAAGCACGCTTTTGAATGAACTTATCCTAGAACTAGAAGAAATAACTCCAAAAGAATTCTTCGGTCCGCAAAATGCTAATATAGAACTGCTAAAAAAGTATTACCCAAAACTTAAAATTGTTGCCAGAGGCAATAAATTAAAAGCCTATGGAGATGAAGATTTACTAGAAGAGTTTGATCATAGAATGACCATGCTTATGAAGCATTTCGGAAAGTACAACAAACTAGATGAAAATGTTATAGAGCGCGTTTTAACTAGCAATAGTAGTGACGATTATAATACCTCAGTAAAAAGTGGTGAAGTCATAGTACATGGTGTTGGTGGTAAACTCATTAAAGCACAAACTGCGAATCAGCGCAAGCTTGTAGAGAGCATGCGTAAAAATGATATGGTTTTTGCTATTGGTCCTGCAGGAACTGGTAAGACTTATATTGGAGTAGCTTTAGCTGTACAGGCTTTAAAAAACAAGGAAGTAAAGCGTATTATTTTAACACGTCCTGCGGTTGAAGCTGGTGAGAATTTAGGTTTCCTTCCTGGTGATTTAAAGGAAAAATTAGACCCTTATATGCAACCATTGTACGATGCATTGCGTGATATGATTCCAGCGGAAAAATTAGAAAGCTATATCGAAAAAGGAGTAATTCAGATTGCACCATTAGCATTTATGCGTGGACGAACTTTAGATAATGCTTTTGTGATTTTAGATGAAGGACAAAATACAACACATGCCCAAATGAAGATGTTTTTAACACGAATGGGTAAAAACGCTAAGTTCATGCTTACTGGAGATCCAGGTCAAGTAGATTTGCCACGACGTTCAATTTCTGGATTAAAAGAAGCGCTTTTAGTGCTTAAAAATGTTGAAGGTATTGGTATGATTTATCTCGATGATAAGGATGTGATTCGCCATAAATTAGTAAAGAAGGTAATTGCGGCTTATAAGAATATTGAGAATAGAGATTAAAAAGCCCCTTTAATTCCCCATAGGGGAAAATTATACGGAACTAAAAAATATTAAGTGCATAAAATTGCATTAAAAGAAACTCTAAATTTTAAATTATATGTCTTTCCTTTTGGGAAAGATGTCTGAAAGACAGAAAGGGCTTATGAGCAATACCATAATAGATACCAATTTCAATTTTCCAAACCAGAAAAGTATTTACAAAGGAAAAGTAAGAGAAGTTTATAATATCAATGATGAGCAATTAGTAATGGTTGCAACAGATCGTTTAAGTGCTTTTGATGTTGTTATGCCAAAAGGGATTCCTTATAAAGGACAAATCTTAAACCAGATTGCGACAAAGATGATGAAGGAAACTGAAGAGTTGGTACCAAATTGGTTGGTGGCTACTCCAGATCCTAATGTGGCAGTTGGTCATTTGTGCGATACCTTTAAAGTTGAAATGGTAATACGTGGATACATGTCTGGGCATGCTGCACGAGAATATAAAGTTGGCAAGCGACTGCTATGTGGAGTACCAATGCCAGAAGGTATGAAGGAAAATGATAAGTTTCCACAACCAATTATAACACCAGCTACCAAAGCTGAAATGGGAGATCATGACGAAGATATTTCTAGAGAAGATATTTTAAAACGTGGAATTGTTTCGGAGGAAGATTACTTGGTATTAGAAGATTACACCAGAAAGTTATTTCAACGTGGAACAGAAATCGCAGCAGAACGTGGTTTAATTTTGGTTGATACTAAGTACGAATTTGGAAAAACAAAAGACGGCAAAATTGTGTTGATTGACGAAATCCATACGCCAGATTCTTCACGATATTTTTATGCAGACGGTTATCGAGAACGTCAAGATAGAGGTGAGGCACAAAAGCAACTATCTAAAGAGTTTGTGCGTCAATGGTTAATTGCTAACGACTTTCAAGGATTAGAAGGGCAAACCGTTCCTTTTATGAGTGATGAGTATATTGAAACCGTTAGCGAACGCTACATTGAACTATATGAAAATATTACTGGCGACACTTTTGTTAAAGGTGATGTTTCTGATATTCAGAATAGGATAGAGGATAATATTGTTGCGTATTTGGAAAACGTTTAGTCATTTATTTGTTATGCTGAACTTGATTCAGTATGACAAAGTATCTGTGTTTTTGATAAAACATATGGCTATTCAATACAAATTTCAATATTTTCATGTGGTATATCTTTTTCCAACATTTGAAAAAGAAATAAATTACTACGACTTACCTCAAGGCTTTTTTGGTTTTCAAAATCAATTCGATATTCAGCTCTTTCTGGTATATCCAAAGAAAATATTTTCTTTGCTCTTTTGTTAAATGAATAGTATTGCAAACGCCAGATAGTACCTTTTGGCTTTATTGTTTTTCCATTTGATAAATTAGTAAGTGTAAAACTGAACTTACCTACGGTAACACCCCAACCTCCAAGAACATTAACTTTATAAATTCCTACAAGTAACTCTATAATCGTACCTGAATTGTGGATATTGATAGGAGATAACATTTTCAATATTTTTCTTTCAAAGTCTCAGTATGATGCTGTACATGATATGCTGTCCACATAATAATTTCACGTACTGGCATTTTACCCATTAGAGGATGTGGTAGTACAATTGTATCTAAGTTTTTATCGCTTATTTTTTTTGTAGTGTATTGCAATTTTTTTTGCTCTACTTGTAAGCGATCCAAAATATAATGCTTATCTGATAATGCTGGAACCTTCATATTTTTAGAGCCTTTAAAGGTTTTACCTTTTGCATCTTCTAAGCGTTCTTGATAACGTTCTACAATGGCATCGTATGCTCTGACTGGTCTATTAGCTTTTCCAAATTTGTAACGCAATAAAAACCTAGGCATGCTTAAGGCATTATTGAGCGGTTTTATACTTTGAAGTAAATGTAAAGCTTGTTGACCAGTTGTCCATTTTCCTGCTGGTCCTTGCGTCCATGCTTCATTTTGTTGTTTTTCTAACCAAGAAATTAATATGGAATGTTTGTTTTCTAATAAGTCAGCAATAGTGTCTTTATCCATGAGTGAATTTTCATGAAGTAAGATACAAAGAATTGTTGAAAGCTTTAAAACCTATTCTTCCGCTTCTTTTTCTTGTACAACTATTTTGTCTTTTTTAAATATTGGAATAAGGTAAGATAAACTTAAACCATAGCCAGCGCCAATAATGCTACTGTCGTATGTTCTATTAAATCCTGGGACATATAGATTTTCGTAATTGTCTGGTTCAGTATCAGAAATTAAGCCTTTTAGTTGCACATTAATACCTGCAAAAAGATTATTAAATAACTCAGCCTTTAAACCAATTTGTAGTTCAATCCAAATACCTGTTAACCCTTTAAATTCTTGACCTTCCTCTATTGAAACTTGTTCATTCCAATATTGGTTATTTGTATTATATACACTGTAACTGTTTAATTTTTGACTAAATGTACTAGCACCAACTCTAAAGCCTGCATAAATCATGTTTTCCATGTCTAGCCAGTTTTTATACATATTAAGGTCTATACCACCTTTAAAATAACTTCCTTTTGTGGTGTTGTTTAAAATTTCATTATCTATTGTGCGCTCTTCATTACCAATTTCACCAGCTAAATACAAGTTTTTAGTTAAACGATAATCTCCCATTATCTCAAAACCCGTGTAATCATCTTCTAAAAAAGTACGTGCTAATTTGCTTAGGTCTACTCCAAGTCTCAATCCATATTTTTGTTTATATACTAAAGTGTCTTTAGTAATTTCTTCTTTTTCTTGTGCGAATGCTATTGAAGAAAACAACAGCATTACCAATATACCACTAATGATAGATTTTAACATGTACTGTGTTTTCATTATTAATTTCTGTTTCAATTACCTGTATACTACTAATCCACGTGTCACCATCATTATCAAAAATCACAGTTAACTCATTGAATACACTTTTATATCCACATGCTCTTGATACATATTGAAGTTCTGATACATAAGCTATCTCTAATATATCGATGTTCGATTGTGTTGTATCGTCTTCGTCTAGTCTTAAATTGGTGTCTTTTTCAATTATATATCGAGTCGTTGTTGTTTCACCTTCAATACCAATGATTAAAGGTAATTCTGCAGAGTTTGCATTTGCATTATACACAATAGTAGTATCAGTATCTACAGTTGGATCCGTCACTAAACCTTCTCCATATAATGTAAGTCTAGGTACATTTTTTAGGTCATCTGTGCTTGTAGCATCATAAAACTCAATTAGCAATCTAGGTGTTGTTAGTGTAGATTCAGCACAGATATCATCACGTTCGCAACTTAGTGAAGTTGCAATAACTATTGAACTTAATAAGAAAACGATATGATATTTAGTTTTTAATAATCTCTTCATGGAATCGATTTGATTCGTTTATTTGTTTTGTTGATAATTGCGTAATGCATTTAGCATTTTGGTTATCTTTTCAATTTTATTTCTTGCTAATATATAATCATTATCAGATAAAAAACCTAAATCTTTGCCAATTATCAATTGATTTAGAACTTCCATTGTAGAACTATATGAAATTGTAGTAAAATGAGCTTTGTCTTTTTGAGTTTTTCTAGAAGTTCCTTCTGCCAAGTTTGAAGCAATTGAAATAGAAGCTCTTCTCAATTGACTGGCTAATCCAAATTTTTCTTCAGATGGAAACGATTCAGTTAAAGAATATATTAATTTAACTAGTACTACCGATTCTTGCCAAACTTCTAATTTTTCAAACGAGTATGTTTTCATTTCCGAATAAACAAATCAACAAAATAACAGATTTAACGCTTCTCAAATAACACAACCGTTTCAATATGTGCTGTATGCGGAAATTGATCTACCAAACTTAGTTTTTTAATTTCATATCCAGCCAGCATTAACTGCTCTGTATCTCTTGCTTGTGTTGCAGGATTACAAGATACATAAACCAAACGTTCTGCATTTAGGTTTATTATTTTTTTAAGAGTTTTGGGTGCAATACCTGCTCTTGCAGGATCTAAAATGATAGTTCTAATTTTATTGGTATATTCAGGATGTTCATTCAAAAACTTCCCAACATCAGCAGCATAAAATTGTAAGCCTTCAATAGTATTTCGTTTTGCATTTTCTTTTGCATCTTCAATAGCTGAAGCTACAATATCCACACCAACAATTTTAGTGTTATTAGATTTGCTTGCAATAATTTGCCCAATGGTTCCTGTACCACAAAACAAATCTAAAACTACTGTGTTATCAATGGCTTCTTTATTTTCCAAAGCATAATCAACAACTTTTGAGTATAGTTTTTCAGCGCATTTTGGATTGGTTTGAAAAAAGCTTTTCATGCTTATTTCAAAATTTAAATCGAGTAGTTCTTCAATAATTTTATCGTCACCATAAATCAAATTAATGCTACCAGTAGTGGCAATAGTTCTATCGCCAACTTCATCGTTTATGGTGTGCAATAAACCAGCAACACGTTCACCAAATAATTCAACTAAGTAATTTGCAAATTTGTTTAAATCGAACTCAGGTAAATCATAAGAAGTTGTAACTAAATTAAATAATAACTTATTCGTTTTATACGATTTACGAACAACAAAATATCTAAAAAAACCTTCTTTTCTTGGCGCATGCCAAGGTGCCAAACCAGTAGCTTCGCAATATATTCTTATATCTTTAAGATGATTTTCGAATTCAGCATCAAATAGACCAGAATCACTATTTAAATTATCACCACACCACCAAGTACCACGCTTTTTAAAACCAAGTGTAAACTCATCTACATCTGTTTTTAATTCGCGATCATATCCAATGGCTGAAAAACCATATTCCATTTTATTTCTGTAATGAAAGGTATTTGGTGAACTTACAAATTCATCAAATTTAGTTTCAATATCAGATACTTTACCAATACGTTTAAATAATTCTAAGGTACTTTGCTGCTTATATTCGTGCTGTTTTTCAATAGGTAATTGCATATAAGGAGCACCAGGAATATCTTGGTAAGGCATATCAATTTCATCTTCCGAAGGTTTTAAAACTTCGAAAAGTTTACATTCAGCATATTTTTTACTCGACTTTTTAACCTGTGCCTTTACCAGTTGTCCTGGTAATGTATTTGGAACAAAAACAACAAATTCGCCATGTTCATTACGAATACGACCAATACCTTTTCCTCCAAAAGCATAGTCTTCGATTAAGATTTCTATAACTTGTCCTCTTTTAACAAACTTGTTGCGTTCTCTACGTGGCATTTTCTAAAAATTAGAGTGCAAAGATATCTTTATTTTACAAATAGTAGTAAGGAAAAGCTTCTGTATAATTTAGATTATCTTTAAAATATTTCTCATAAATATGAACCTTTTCAAATGTTCTTCGTCTTAAGCGTATGAAACATTGATTTTGTGAAAGTTTAATTTAATCATTACTTGCTATTTAATGTTCCATCTGATAATAATTTTATTAAATATAAGCAGATGAAAGTGATAAATATACATAAGCGAAATATTCCATAACCTAAAGAAAGAGTGTCCCAATTGTTTAAAACTTTAGCAACTTCAAAGGATTTAGTTTGGCCATACGAAAATTGGCCAGCTATAAGATTTAAAGATGGTTTGAAAGTTGGAAGTAAAGGAGGACACGGTAGAATTCGTTACACAATAATAAATTATAAAGCAGGCGAAACTATTAAATTTAAGTTCTCTAAACCTGAAGGTTTTATTGGAACTCATGAGTTGAAAATTGAATCTATTGATACTGATGAAACAAAAATAAGTCATAAAATAAGTACGAACACAACGTTAAAAGCAACTTTCTTGTGGATTTTTGTTATTCGTTGGCTTCATGATGCTTTAATTGAAGACGCATTTGATAAGGTTGAAAACCAATTTTCAGTTAATAAGAAACAAATAAAACGTAATATTTGGGTGAAACTATTGCGTGATATTTATAAAAGAAAATCAGTACAAACTAAACATGCTTAATTGAAAACCGACCAAAGCATAGATGAAAAATTAGTTAAAGCTTATAGAGCAGGTGATAAAAAAGCCTTGGCTATATTGGTTAAGCGATGGCATAAGTTATTCTGTAATAAAGCATATTGGTTGGTTAAAGACAAAGATGTGGCGAAGGATATTGCACAGGATAGTTGGACAACTATCATCAGTAAAATTGACAAACTTAAAGAGCCAAAGCATTTTAAATATTGGGCTTACAGAATTGTGTGTAATAAAGCGACTGATTGGCTAAGACTGCAATCTAAAAATCAAAAACGTACCGTTAGACATAATTTCGAAATTGAAAGACAGAACACAAAATATGCTGAAAATAAAGAGCTTAAGCCAAAACTATTAAAGGCTATAAATGATTTACCAATTAATCAAAAGACAGTAATAGGACTCTTTTATATAGAATCATACAGCTTAAATCAAATTAGTGAATTAGAAGAAATATCAGTAGGAACAGTAAAATCGAGGTTGTTTCATGCTAGAGAAAAATTAAAAACAATTTTAAAACATACCGATTATGAAAACTAATATGGAAGACATAGACAAATTAATCAAGGACACGTTAACAGAAGAGGAAGCTAAATTTTACGACGATTTAGAAGAGCAAAACCTGTTACAAATGGTATCAGGTATTTTCTCAGGTAAAAATAGCTGGATAATATGTATGATGAGTATTGTACAAGTTATCTTTTTCGGTCTTTTTATTTATTGTGCAATCCAATTCTTTAATGTAGAAGCTACTAATGACCTTATTAAATGGGGTGTTTTTGGGACTTTGAATTTAATGGCATCGAGTATGTTAAAGCTATTCTCTTGGATGCAAATGGATAAGAAAGCGATTATTAGAGAAATTAAACGACTTGAGCTTCAAGTATCATCCTTATCTGGAAAAATCTCTGAGTAAGTTTTAAATCTGAAGGATTATTTAGTAATTTGCACGTTCTTAGGGATGATTTCTTTCCCACGCTGAATTTTCGAGTCTTCGAAAGGATAAAGGTAGATAAGGAATGGATATTTTATTCATTTATTAAATTATTTTTAAAATGGCTGTAATAGACCACATTTCATCGCAAGAAGCGATGGCATTAGAAAACAAGTATGGAGCGCAAAATTATCATCCACTACCAGTAGTATTAAGCAAAGGCGAAGGTGTTTTTGTTTGGGATGTAGAAGGAAAAAAGTATTACGACTTTTTATCAGCGTATTCTTCATTAAACCAAGGACACTGTCATCCTAAAATTGTCGGTGCAATGACAACACAAGCACAACGATTATCGTTGACATCGCGTGCTTTTTATAACGATATATTAGGTAAGTACGAAAAATTTGCTTGCGAATTTTTTGGCTTTGATAAACTATTACCTATTAATTCTGGTGCAGAAGCCGTTGAAACTGCTTTAAAAGTATGTAGAAAATGGGCTTATGAAGTTAAAGGTATAGATATTAATAAAGCAGAGATTATTGTTTGTGATGGTAATTTCCATGGTAGAACAACTACAATTATTTCTTTTTCGAATGATCCAGTAGCTCGTGAAAATTTTGGACCATATACTGATGGTTTTATTAAAGTTGAATACGATAATTTACAAGCGCTTGAAGATGCACTTAATTCAAATCCTAATGTTGCTGGCTTTATGTTAGAACCAATTCAAGGTGAAGCTGGTGTGTTTGTGCCTAGTGATGGTTATTTGACTAAAGCAAAGGCATTATGTGACAAGCATAATGTATTATTTATTGCTGACGAAGTACAAACAGGAATTGCAAGAACAGGTAAGTTATTAGCTTTAGATCACGAAAATGTAAAACCAGATATTTTAATTCTTGGTAAAGCATTGAGTGGAGGCTTGTATCCTGTGTCTGCAGTATTGGCTGATAATGATATTATGAGCGTTATCCAACCAGGAAATCATGGAAGCACTTTTGGTGGTAACCCAATTGCTGCTGCTGTTGCAATTGCAGCTTTAGAAGTTATTAGAGATGAAAAATTAGCAGAAAACGCACAATATCTTGGTGAGCTTTTTAGAGCTGAAATTAATAAGTATATTGAAACGAGTCCTATAGTAAGTTTAGTTAGAGGAAAAGGTTTGTTAAATGCTATTCTTATCAACGATGATGAAGACAGTGATACAGCTTGGAACATTTGTCTTAGATTACGAGATAATGGTTTACTAGCAAAACCAACTCATGGTAATATTATTCGTTTTGCACCACCTTTAGTAATGACCGAAGATCAATTATTAGATTGTGTTTCAATTATAGTTAAGACTTTAAAAGAGTTTGAAGATTAAAACAAGTTTTAAAAAGGATATAAAAAAAAGCGATTCTAAAATTTTAGAATCGCTTTTTTGATTTATAATACTTGTTATTGAGCTTGAGCTTGTTGTGCTTCCTCAATAGCTTTCATAAATTGTTCGGTCATTTCATCCCATCCAACAGTTGAAATAACATAGACAACTCTAATTATCATTAATATATTTAACGCTACTGCAACTATTGCAATGATACGAGCTGTATTCATCGCTTTTACACTAGATACATCATAAGCTTCTATATCGTCTTGAGCTTTTTGTAAATTATTTTTTGCTAAAAAAAATGCGATAGCAGATGGAATTATACCAGTTCCTAATAGGCAACAGCATAATATTCCTAAAATTGATAGTACATAGACGATTGCGGGATTTAGTTTTTGTTGTTCCATAAAAAAAAAATTATTTGAAATATAGTTTAAGTGAAAAATTGCTAACGATAATTACCACGTTCAATATAGCCAATATAGTTATTATTTTAGTGCCATGTTTATAATTCTTGAAAGTGTTTATTATGATAAACCCAAACATACAAATAAGTGTATATATAGCTGGATACATAAAAAAGGCTTCAATAAATTGTCCTTTTGTAATTAATGCAACAGAACGTTGAATACCACAGCCCATACATTCAAAACCTAAAATCTTTTTATTTAGGCAAGGCAACATATAGTCATTTAGACCTTTTACGAGTAAGTACATATGGCTAAAATAAGAAAATGGTAAATACTTTTATAAAAAGAACTATTAATTATTGTAAACTGTATTTTTGTAATGTATTTCAAATATTGACTATGAATATTTCAAGAATTATAAGTTTTATATGCATTGTTGCAGGCGGAGCAATTGCCATTTATGCGCAAGCTGAAGAAAAGCAAAACATGTATTTGCTTATGGGAGGTTTAGTATTACTCATGTTTGGTATCTATAGAATTTCTAGAAACATTCCGAGTAAGTATGATAAAGAGGAAGAGGAGACTTTTATAAAAACAGAAGATGAAGATTAAAATTGGTGATACTGTAGAAACAATTGATGATGACATTTCTGGAGTTGTAACAAGAGTTTCTGAAAATACAATTACTATTGAAGATTCAGATGGATTTGAGTTTCAATTTGAAGCTAAAGAGCTAATGTTGTCTAATAATGAGAACACCATTGTTAATGCTGTTTATGATTCTGATATTGAAGCCATTAAGAGAGAGAAAGAGACTAGAAAACGAAGAAACACACCTACAATAAAACCAAAAGAACGACATGCTCCTAAATTTACTGTCGATTTGCACATTCATCATTTAACAAATTCTACAAAGTATATGACCAATTTCGATATGCTAAATCTTCAGTTAGATACAGCACGTCGACAATTAGAGTTTGCAATTAAAAAACGTATTCCCAAAATAGTATTTATTCATGGAGTAGGAGAAGGAGTCCTTCGACAAGAATTAGAAACACTATTTGGTCGCTACAATAATGTTAAGTTCTATGATGCGGATTATAAAACCTATGGTTTAGGTGCTACTGAGGTTAGGGTTTTACAAAATATAGAACCTTAGTCTTCTTCAGGTTCGTTATCAATAGTAAATGAATTTTTGAAAGTTCCAAAATCAATATATGTAGAGTTAATAATCTCTAATCCTGCATTCAAAATTTCAAAGTGAGTTGTTACTGACCTAGTGTAATAATTAAATATGAAACCTGAATCAGCGAAACCTTCCATAGCTGAGGAATGATCTGATAAATAACGAAAAACATCTATTCCATCTATTACTACGTAATTGTTTGTGTTTCTTGGGTTTTTATCCTCGGTTATATCTTCTAGTCTAGTGTCAATACCATCACCATCATCATCATCATCTAAATAATTCAATATACCATCTCCATCAGTGTCTAATGGATCTGTTAAAGGATCATCATCTCCATCTTCATTAATATCATCTAGTAGTTCAAACTTGGTTTTAATATTATCATTATCATCATCCTCGTCTAAGTAATCTGGAATACCATCATCGTCAGAATGATCGTCAGTATAATCACCATTACCATTCAAATCTTCAGCAGCACTAGGAACACCATCTTCATCATCATCAACTATAGTAGTGGTAATTTGTACATTTCCATTATTTGCCTCAAAATCTTCTCTTATAGATAAATCTGCAGGAGAAACAGCATTGCACAATTCGTCATTAACAATTGCTCTATTATAAGATCTATAAATAAATCTTGTATTGGTTCCGTCTATAGGAAGTGATACAGGAATGCCTTCAGTCGTAGGTTCTGTAAATAATAATTCATTGGCATCATCTCGTCCTATTATAAGTATTAATGATTCATTCGGGTCTTCGCGTGTATCATATATTAAATAAGATTGAATATCATTTTCACAACGTGCTAATTCTTTATTAAATTCTAGATCAATAGAAATAATATCACCATCATCACAAGCGACTAAAAAGACTAAACAAAAAAGGAAGTAAAAATGACGTTTCATAGATTCAATTTTGAACAAAAATAAAGGATTTGTAAAATTATAACGCTCCATTATCTAAATAATTTTATTTACAATATTTTTGTGGCATGAAACACGTTTATTTAGATAATGCAGCGACTACAGCATTACGTCCAGAAGTTATAGCACGTATAACACAAGTACTACAAGATAATTATGGAAATGCATCATCTACGCATAGTTTTGGGCGTTCTTCAAAAGCACTATTAGAGCAATGTCGAAAAAATATAGCATCATATTTTAATGTGTCTGCAGCCGAGATTATTTTTACTTCAGGTGGCACAGAAGCAGATAACTTGGCTTTAAGAAGTGTGGTTAGAGATTTAGGGATTACAGAAATAATTACTTCTAAAATTGAACATCATGCGGTTCTGCATACTGCAGATCAATTACAAAAAGAATATGGAGTAGAAATTAAGTATGTAGATTTAGATGATTGTGGTTTGGTAAATTATAAGCATTTGTCTGAGCTATTACAGTCTTCTAAAAAAGCAGTGGTGAGTTTAATGCACGTTAATAATGAAGTTGGAAATCTTCTGGATATAGAAAGAACAGCAAAACTTTGCAAAGCTAATAATGCATTATTTCATACAGATAGTGTGCAATCTGTAGGCCATTTTAATATTGATTTGAGTACTATTCCAATTGATTTTTTGGCTGCTAGTGCTCATAAATTTCATGGACCCAAAGGCGTTGGGTTTTGTTTTGTGAGAAAAGAATCTGGTCTAAAACCATTAATTTTTGGAGGCGAGCAGGAGAGAGGTTATAGAGCTGGTACAGAATCTACACACAATATTGTTGGTATGGATGAAGCACTTAAAATGGCTTACACAAATCTAGAAAAGGAAAAGACTTATGTTTCTGGTTTGAAAGCTTATTTTATAAAACAATTAAAAAACAGAATACCAGAAATACATTTTAATGGTGGATGCGAAAATATGGAACATAGCATATATACTTTAGTGAATGTGTGTTTGCCTATTGCACCAGAAAAAGCACCTATGTTACAATTTCAACTCGATTTAAAAGGAATTGCATGTTCTAAAGGCAGTGCCTGCCAGAGTGGAAGCAATCAACAATCCCACGTACTAACTGCAATATTAGATGAGGATCATTTAAAAAGACCATCAGTACGTTTTTCGTTTAGTATATATAATACAAAGGCTGAATTGGATTATGTAATTAAAACTATAGCAGAATTTGCAATTACTTAATAAACATCTAACTTTAGTTATTATTGTAAAATGTATTTTACTGAAATAATGAACATATTTCCATTTTATTAATGAACAATAAGTGCTTAATTATTATTCTTGGACATGCCAGAGCATCGGATCTCACATGGAATTCGTTTAAATCTAATGTGTTTGATGTTTTGAACGCAGATTTGGCACTTTGTGTTGGTGAATCTGAAGACAATAATGATTTAAACCCATACTGGCAACATGCCAAATACAAATGGACTAGCCCAGAATACGAGAACTATGCCGATGGATATGACAAATTTCAGAAGAAATATGGTGGCACAAATAATTGGCGAGAATTGCTTGATTTTGCACCGCAATATATCGCTCCGTTTTTAGGTGGCTGTTACGATGAACATCATAAACCTGAAGCATCAGCTGGTATTCTGGTTTATTATAGAGCGCTAGCATTAGAATATATTACCAATCTTAATTTAGATGCTAAGTATGATCGATTTTTAATAACGAGATCTGATTTTATTTGGTCGAGGCCTCATCCAAATTTAAATAAGTTAAACTCAAGGAAGATATGGATAGCCTTTGGAGAGCGCTATGGAGGTGTAACAGATAGGTATGCCTTATTGAATAATAAAGACATTTTTACTTATCTAGATATTTTAAAACCTATAGTCACAGATCATGTAAAGCTGAAATCTAAATTACTCAAATTTGATGAAGATAAACTCATTAATATGGAGTCTTACATTAAGTTTCACTTAATAGATAATAATGTGTATGATAGAGTTCGTTTTACACCTTATAATATGTTTAGTGTAAGAGATAAAGATTCTCCAGGCAGATGGTCTAAAGGGACTTTTAATAAGAAACTAGATTGTTACATAAAATATCCAGATGAAAAAACAATGTCCGACATATATTCTACTTTGTTTCCAAAGTTTGGACTGCTAAATTCCTTCAAGTTTTATTATTACAACTTAGCTATTTATAATATTATTGAAATAACTGCTAAGGTAAAACGAAGGCTATTAAAACAAGGAATTGAATTATAAAATATAAAAGTTGAAATGGACTATGTAATTTGCATTTACCAGAAACATTAAAAAGCTCAATAGATTTTTGCGATAGCTTAGTGGGATAAATTTAAGTGAATTAGGTTGTTCCGTTAAAAGAGATGTATAATTAGCTCTTAAATTAAATTAGAGACTAAAATCTAGCCGACAATCTCAAATTAAATACTCGTGGAGTTAAATAGTTTGGAATTGCAAATTGTCGTTTTGAATAGACATCTCTTACCCAAGTATTGGTAATTGAGTTTTGATTATTAAACATGTTATAGATTTCAAAACCAATAGACAGTTCTTTAAACGCTTCTTTCCATTTAGCATTATACTTTTTCTCTGGATTAACAACTTCAAAAGAAATACCTAAATCTGCACGTCTATAATCACGTAAACGAATTTGAAAATCGTAAGGATCTGCATAGCTTGGAGAACCTCCAGGAACACCTGTGTTATATACCAAGTTTAAATACATTTTTAAATCTGGCATATTTGGAACATAGTCCTGAAATAAGGCTCCAAATTTTAAGCGTTGATCAGTCGGTCTTGCTATATAACCACGACTATCTATATTTTCTTCAGTCTTTAAATAACCAAAACTAAACCAAGATTCTGTTCCTGGAACAAATTCACCATTTAGTCTCATATCTAAACCATAAGCATAGGCTTCTGCATTATTTTTAGCGCTGTAACGAATCCTTACATTTTCGAGTGTGTAAGGATTTACATCCGATAAACCTTTATAATATGCTTCCGTAACTAATTTAAATGGTCTATCCCAAATTTCAAAACTATATTCATTTCCTAATACAACATGAAACGAGTTTTGTGCTTTTACTTTTGGTTGCACCACACCAGAAGAATCTCTTAGTTCTCTGTAAAAAGGTGGCTGATAATATAATCCTCCGGCAATTCTAAAGAGCATGTCTTTATCCCAATCTGGTTTTATTGCAAATTGTGCTCTTGGACTAAATACAGTTTGAGAAGAACTTTCTATAGCGTCTCCATTAACTGTCCAACTATGTGCTCTTATACCAGCATTGTAAAACACTTCATTTTCTCCCCAACTAGTTCGCTTACTATACTGAGCAAAGGCTTGTAATCGGTCTATTTGTACTTCATTAAGAGCTCTAATATTTTCAAATGCCGTTAGTGGACCAGAAAAGGGTTCATAAGGTTGTGAATTCGGCTGACTAAAGTTTGGTGAACGAATTGAAAAACCAGCAGAATCAATTACTTCATATTCTACTAAACGGTCTCTAATATCTTCATGTGTGTATTTTACAGACCATTCAACAGTACTTTCTTCGTCAATTTTATAGTCACCTCTTTGTTCTATATTAACAATAAAAGCATCTAAATCGTTACGTGCATGCGTTAATTGAGAGCCAATACCTTCACTAAATTCTACTTCTCCTAAGTTTTCATCTCCGATATTAGTGTTGACTTCACCCAATCGATATTGCGCTAATATGTCAAAATACTCTTGTTCTACTGTATGGTACGCAGATGCAATGACTTTTAGAGTTAAATCATCATTAACAAAGTAATTGGCTTTAAATGCTCCAAAATAAGTTTGGTATTTATCTTTTTCTTGTCCATCGTAAAACACCAATAGTGCAACAGGTTCTTGTAATGTCCCGAAATTGGTTTGTCTATTGTCTGGTTGAAAATTGTACTTATTTAATGAAATGTTTCCAAGAAAATTTAGATGAAATTTACTTGAAAAACGATAAGTTAAGTATGTTTGGGCATCTGCAAAAACAGGCTCAACATTACCTTCTGTTTCTAGATTATTTAATATTAAGCTATTGTCTCTATAGCGCACTCCTGCAATTCCCGAGAATTTACCATCTTTAGAAACTGTTTCTGCAGTAATACTACCACCTAATAAACTTAAGTCTGTTCTTATACCAAACGAAATAGGGTTTCTATAAGAAATATCTAATACTGAGGATAATTTATCGCCATATTTTGCTTGAAAACCACCAGCAGAAAAATCTACATTCTGAACCAAATCTGTATTTACAAAACTGAGTCCTTCTTGGTTACCAGAGCGAATTAGAAATGGTCTGTAAACCTCTATTTCGTTTACATAAACTAAGTTTTCATCAAAATTTCCACCTCTAACAGAATATTGTGTACTAAGCTCGTTTGAAATATTGACACCAGGTAAAGTTTTTAAGATATTCTCTACACCTGGCTGAGCACCTTTAATTTTCCTAATTACACTTGGAGTAATGGAAGTAACACCATCGACGGATTGTCTTGTATTGGTATTAATTACAACAGTAGCTATTTGTTCTACTTCAATTTTCATCACAGGATTATATTCTAATTCCTGTCCGTTTTTTAATTTGAATTTTGCAACAATACGCTTATGTCCAAGATGAGAAAACTCAACAGTAACTTCAATTCCGGATGGTATTTTTAATTCATAAAAACCGTTTTCATTACTTGCAGTTCCTTTTCCAGAATTGGTTGATATATTTACATCATTGATTGGTTGATTACTTTCATTTAAAATGACACCTCTAATAATTGCAGTTTGCGAAAAGGACAACAAGCTAAAAAGTAAGCCTAGTAGAACTATAAAATGTAAGCGTTTCAAATAGTTTAGTTTTATTTTCTAAAAAATGTTGCTTCAAATGTAGAACTATTTCCAACATTATCAGTAACAATTATTTTTAATTCATTCTTAGTGTCTTTAACGATATTATCATTAAAATCGTGCACTAATGTGTTAGTTTTATAATCGTACTCCATTAAAATCCATTTACCATTTACAGTAGCTCTGTATTTGCTAATTCCAGATAAGTCATCTTCGATTTTCACCTTTAAATAACGATATTTGCTTAACCACTTTTTGTCTTGAAAATTTATTGGTTTAATCGTTGGATCTACAGTATCTATAGCTAAAGTATATGTGCCAAATGTTTTACTTCCTGCACTTAATATATTGCCTTTTCTTTTTGTAGTTACATAATAAGGTTTTTTATAATATCCATACAATCTGGCAATATAGATTCTATCTTGATGCTCGCTTTTGTAATTACTTAAATCGTAATTAATATAAAAGTTTTTTTGTAGCGGTATTTTATCTTCGTGTAAATGTAACGTATCCGAATTCACTTTAAAATCGATATAAGTATCGTCATATAATGTGTTGCTATAAAAATTCACAGTAATGTTACCAGAATTTAAAGTAGTGGATTTATCACTATACACTAATGATTTGTATGTAAGGTCTGCAACTTCTTTTTCTATAGTTTTATATTTTCCTTTTACAGGAATAGTGACCCAAGTTTCATTTTGTTTATAATCTCTTATTCTAATTTTATAAACAGAAGCTGTGCTATCTTCTACAGTAACATACCCATTGTCATTAGCATCTTTATATAGGCTTAAAGGATTGTTTTTTTGAATAAATAACTTTTGTATTCTTGTTTTTTTACTTTTAAAATATTCGTAATCTATGAGACGTTTAATGTGTTTGGTTTCAGAAAAACTAAAACGTTTAAAATCTATTTCAAGACTTTTATTACCATTAAAAAAGGTCTGAATATTACTAACTCCATTATTATTTGGAGCTAAATCTTGCTTATCGTAGGTTGTAACACCAAATCCTATATTACCATAAGCTTCAATTTTTTCAACTTCATAATCTCCAGATTTTTGAGGGATTAATCGAAGAGGTACACGTTCATTCTTGCCATTTATTAAAGCATTATCGTCTTTAGGATAAGCATAAATCGCAGAAACAAAAGGCGCTTTAGTATCTTTGATGTCTATTCCAAATAGCATCGGGTTCATAGGTCTTTCTTGATTATCTCTAATTTCGAAATGCAAATGTGGTCCACCAGAACCTCCAGTATTACCAGAATAACCTATTACTTCATCAGTTGCTATTAAAAGTTCTTCTGAATTCGGAAATACTTCAACCTCAAAACTCTCTTTATCATATTGACAATCTTTAATATACTTTTCTAAACGTTTTGAAAATTTTTGAAGATGTCCATAAACCGTAGTATAGCCATTTGGATGTGTTATATATATTGCTTTTCCGTAGCCAAAATGCGAAATTTTGATTCTACTGACATAACCTTCAGCGGCTCCATAAACTTTTAATCCTTGTTTTAATTGTGTTTTAATGTCGAGACCACCATGAAAATGCGAAGAGCGTAATTCTGCAAAAGTGCCAGAAAGAACCAAGGTAATATCTAATGGATTCCTAAAATAATCTTGTGGGTATTCTGATTGCGAATATACCGAACAAGTTACTAAAAATAGGAGCAAAATTTTTTTCATAAAAAATACAATTGTAGCTAAAATATTAATTTGGCAACTATAAACAAATGTAAAAACAGTATTATTTTTAATATTACAAATCTTACATGTTTAAATTGAGTTTTAATTCTGTTATGATGTAAAATTTTCAATGTCAACTTTGACTATTGATTATAATATTGCTGTAAATTTCTTAACGCTTTAATTTTAACGATGTTATTCTAAATAAAAATAATCGTAAAAGAATTGTATTTTTTCAATAGGTATGTTAACTTTGTTATAATAGTATTGAATTACTTTAATGAGTAAAATAGAAGACATTGTTGATGCTTTGGAGAATAAAATCAGTAAGATTTTACATAAGCAAGAAGTTTTAAAACAAACTAACGCCAAACTCTCTGAACAATTAGAGCAACAGCAACAAAAAGTACTTGAGCAACAAGAAGAAATTGGGTCTTGGGCAGAAAAACATGATACACTCAAAATTGCAAATTCAATGCTTGGTAGTGACGAAAATAAACGAGAAACAAAGCTCAAAATAAATGCACTTATTAGAGATATTGACCATTGTATAGGTCAACTCTCTGAATAAAGTTGTGAATTAGACTAGATGCCAGAACAATTAAAAATTAAGCTTTCAATCGCTAATCGAGTTTATCCATTAACGATTAATCCGAGTCAGGAAGAAGGTTTACGTAAGGCCACTAAGAAAATTGAATCCATGATTGGACAATTTGAGCAAAATTACTCTGTAAGAGATAAGCAAGATGTATTAGCGATGTGTGCTTTACAATTTGCGGCACAAGTAGAGCAAAAGTCAATAGATAAAGAGTATGTTAATGAAGAGGTTCAAGAAAAGCTAGAAGCTTTAAATGACCTTTTAAGTCAGCATATTTAACTCGTACGTTCTTTAAAATAAATAAGGTTACTGCCTATATTAGTTACATTTTTTGATAAACTCAACGTTAATTCTTTAAAAAGGGTGAGTTGAAGTTGTAAAATCGTGCTGTTATTGCTGAACTCGATTCAGTATCTTAGACAGATTTTTGATCAGCTTGTTAGCCCTAAACTTGTTTTTAAGGAGTTTATACAAAACCGTTAACTGATGTAGGCTTTTTTTATACATTGAAGTGATTTGAACTTTTCTAGTAAATAGGAAATATTTAAAGGGCTTCACCAAAACAAAAAAATAGCATGGACACTAACACAATTTTATATATTGTTGGAGGAGTAGTATTAGGATTAATACTAGGATATATTATAGCAAAATCTTTAGAAAAAGGCAAAGCTTCAAAATTAATTTCTAATGCGGAAGGAGAGTCTAAATCAATATTGAAGCAGGCAAAATTAGATGCTGATTCTTTGAAAAAAGACAAAATGCTTCAAGCAAAAGAAAAATTTATTGAGCTTAAGGCAGAACACGAGAAGGTAATTCTTAATCGTGATAAAAAAATGGCTGAAGCAGAAAAGCGCACTAGAGATAAAGAATCTCAAATTTCTAATGAACTTTCTAAAGCCAAAAAATCAAATCAATCTTTAGATAGTAAAATAAAGGACTATGACTTTAGACTAGAGTTTTTAGAAAAGAAAAAGGATGAAGTTGAAAAGGCTCATAAAAGTCAAATAAAACAATTAGAAGTTATTTCTTCATTATCTGCGGAAGAAGCCAAAGAGCAATTAGTAGAGTCTCTTAAAGAAGAAGCTAAAACAGATGCGATGGGCTTTATTCAAGATAAAGTTGAGGAAGCTAAATTAACTGCACAGCAAGAAGCCAAGAAAATCATTATCAACACTATTCAGCGTATAGGTACAGAAGAAGCCGTTGATAATTGTGTATCTGTTTTTAATATAGAATCTGATGACGTTAAAGGGCGAATTATTGGTAGAGAAGGACGAAACATTAGAGCTATTGAAGCAGCTACTGGAGTAGAGATTATTGTAGATGATACGCCAGAAGCAATAATTTTATCGTGTTTTGATTCTGTACGTCGTGAGATAGCCCGTTTGTCTTTGCACAAATTAGTAACTGATGGTAGAATTCATCCAGCACGTATTGAAGAGGTAGTAAAAAAGACTGAAAGACAAATAGAGCAAGAAATAATAGAAGTTGGTAAACGAACAGTAATTGATTTAGGAATTCATGGATTAAACCCTGAATTGATTAAAATGGTAGGTCGAATGAAATACCGTTCATCTTACGGACAAAATCTATTACAACATTCGCGCGAAGTTGCAAAACTTTGTGGTGTGATGGCTGCTGAATTAGGATTGAACCCAAAATTGGCTAAACGTGCAGGACTCTTGCATGATATTGGTAAAGTTCCATCTTCTGAGGCAGATATAGAAACACCGCACGCAATATTAGGTATGCAATGGGCAGAAAAACATGGTGAAAAACCAGAGGTTTGTAATGCCATTGGAGCACACCATGATGAAATAGAAATGACGACATTACTATCACCTATAATTCAAGTCTGTGATGCCATTTCTGGCGCAAGACCTGGCGCAAGACGTCAAGTATTAGATTCATACATCCAACGTCTTAAAGATTTAGAAGATGTAGCTTTTGGATTTACTGGTGTAAAGAAAGCTTATGCTATACAAGCAGGTAGAGAATTAAGGGTAATAGTAGAAAGCGAAAAAGTATCTGATGATAGAGCTGCAAGTTTGTCGTTTGAAATTTCACAAAAAATTCAAACTGATATGACGTATCCAGGACAAGTAAAAGTTACAGTGATTAGAGAAACTAGAGCAGTAAATATTGCAAAGTAGATTAATAGCTATTTACTTATTTAAAGAGCACTTTTTTTAAAGTGCTTTTTTCTTTTTAAAGGTTAAACAAAATGTGCTGCCTTTGTTTAGTTCACTATTTAATTCAATTTCACCATTTAGAGCCTCTACTTGTGTTTTAGTTATATAAAGTCCAATTCCTCTAGAGTCTTTTCTATCTGTACCATGAAAAGTTTGGTACATTTCAAATAATTGGTTTTTGTATTTATTAGTATCTATACCAATTCCATTATCTGCTATAAGAATTTTAATATCCTTCTTTGGATGAATAGATTGAATAATAATCTGAGACTTTTTCTTAGAATCTGAATATTTAATACCATTAGAAATCAAATTATACATAACACTCTCCAAATAAGATCTATTGGTTAACAAAGCGTCATCCATTCTTAGTCATTATATATAGTAACATCGTTATTGGTACATTCAATTTCTAAACTTTCAATTACATTATTGACACAATCGAAAAGATTAACTCGTTCATTCAGCTGATTTATTTTTCTTTTAGATTTTATACTTATAATATCATCTAAATCAACTATTGTTGTCGTTAAGGAACCTGAAATGGTTTTTAAATGATTGACTAGGTCTTCCTTTTCTTTTTCGTTTGTGGCATCATCATAAAATTCTAAAATATTTTTAAGATTACCAATATGTGTTTTTAAATTATGAGAAACAATATGAGTAAAGTTGTGTAACCTCATGTTTTGGTTTGTTATTAGTTGCGAATTTTTCTTTAAGCGATCCTGGTCGTTTTTACTACCAGTAATATCAGTATGTCTACCAATAATTCTAACAGTTTTGCCATTACTATCCTTTTCTACAACTTTCCCTTTATCTAAAATCCATTTGTAATTTCCGTTTTTGCATAGAACACGATATTCATGCTCATAAATATCTAAATCACCTTTTAAGTGTAAGTTAAAATTCTTAAAGTAAGTGTCTTTGTCTTCAGGATGCACTCGGTCATCCCAAACTTTAGCAGTGTTTTTTAATTCTCTATTATTAAAACCAATAATTGGTTTTGACTCTTTAGAGTAGAATACCATATTGGTTTTAATGTCCCAATCCCAAAGTCCTATTTTTGATATTTCTAGAGCAATCTTATAATTCTCATTTAATGAAGAGTAATGAGTAGATGTGACTTTTCGATTTAATTTGAGACCGAAAATATTCATATTGATTAGGGGTTTCTAATAAGACACCTTATAAGTTGATTAGTCACTAAGAATTACATTACTATTTTCTTGGGTGGAATTTATTCAGAACTTCGCTAAGATGAGATCGATCTACATGCATATAAATTTCAGTGGTAGTGATACTCTCATGTCCGAGCATCATTTGTATTGCTCTAAGATCTGCGCCGTTTTCTAAGAGATGTGTTGCAAAAGAATGTCTAAAGGTGTGAGGAGATACATTTTTCTTTAATCCAGATTTTTCTACTAGTTTTTTTATGATAGTAAAAATCATGGCGCGCGTTAGTTTTTTTCCTTTATAATTTAAAAATAGAATGTCTTTAGAATTGTCTTGCACAGCGATATGATTGCGTATTCCCTTCCAAATATTAATATATTTTTGTGTTGTTAGTCCGATGGGTACAAAACGTTGTTTATCTCCTTTACCTGTAACTTTGATAAAGCCTTCGTCAAAATATAAATCAGAAATTTTAAGTTCAACCAGTTCGCTAACTCTTAATCCACAACTATATAAAGTTTCAATAATTGCTCTGTTACGCTCTCCGAGATTAACACCATTAAAGTGATAGCTCAAGTCTATAGTGTTAATTAAGTTGTCTATATCATTTATGGATAATGTATCAGGTAATTTTCTTCCAATTCTGGGAGACTCTATTAAATCTAAAGGATTTGTTTTTCTGTAGTTTTCAAAAATTAAATAATCAAAGAAATTACGAAGACCAGAAATTAATCGTGCTTGGGATCTTGGATTAATAGATTTAGAAATAGAATAAATAAATTGTTTAACAACTTCGTTATCTATAGAAATAGGTGAAACCGAAATAGAATGTCGTTCTAAATATTTGATGAGCTTTTTTATGTCATAGCTATAATTTTCAATAGAATTTTCTGACAATCCTCGTTCAATTTGAAGATAATGCTTATAATCTGTTAGTGCCTGCTGCCATTTCATGGTTAAAAATAGCAATTAATACTCTAAATTTCAATAGAAAACTACGCGTTTCATCGAATTTTCACAAGAAATTGTTAATAACGTATTTTTTACTCTACTGAAAATCAATGTATTAAATGTTTGTGTGTGCAAAAATGTTAATAACTGTCTAAAGAAACTTTAATATTTAAAAAAAAAGGCTTTAGTTTGTACTAATCAATTTTAAAACTTAAATATTATGAAAAAATTATTTTTAGCTGCGTTTGCAGTATTTGCTTTTACAAGTATGAATGCACAAGAAGTGAAATTCGGTGCTAAAGCTGGTGTTAACTTAGCTACTTTAGGTGGTGATGCAGAAGATGTTGATGGACGTACGTCATTTCATGTTGGCGGTGTAGCAGAGATTATTATTTCTGAAAAGTTTTCAGTTCAGCCTGAATTACTATTTTCTTCTGTAGGTGTTAAGGAAGAATACTCTGAGTCGTTCGGTGGTATTGATGTAAAATTCGAGGAAACTTTAAAATTAAATTATTGAGTTAGTCATTTAGTTTCCGTATCTTATTGCTTGAAAAACATGAACTATGGAACATTTTGAAGGACAAGATATATTAAACTTTATAAAAG